>ENA-OPCX01001116-OPCX01001116.1-human-gut-metagenome-genome-assembly--contig:-NODE-1116-length-12076-cov-17.324848_pt1 | contig 12076 bp, 12 predicted proteins | sample MGYA00241570_ERZ501491 | MGnify/ENA primary metagenome ERZ501491 (study PRJEB25962, sample SAMEA2042620) | human gut metagenome | biome: human gut; feature: human-associated habitat; material: faeces... | reverse complement strand
GCGAAGTTCATCTTCCATACCCGGAATATCCATCATCTCTTTAGGCGGTTCTGCTTCCTCTACAACTTTAAGCTCAAACCCATTGTTCAGCAATCCCATTATAATCTGTGTAAGTGTGTGATGTTGTTTTACTACATCACATCCTAAAAAATGTGTATTTCGTTCTCCTGTTATAAAGTAATTATCAATCGCCCAATATTGCGGTTTCCCATCATCTGTATAAATCCAATCCTGCCCAACTCCTGCGGTAAAAACAGGGTGTTCGATATTAAAAAGAAAAATTCCACCTGGTTTTAATGTCCTATACACTTTTTGAAATATTTCCACTATGTCCTCTATATAGTGCAGAGCTAAATTAGATATAACACAATCCCATTCATTTTCTGGATAGTCATATTCCTCTAATCCGCTAATACGATATTCAATTTGATTTCCTGAATTGCGCTTTTGGGCTTCCTCAATCATTTTCTTACTTAAATCGATCCCTAATATTTTTGTAGCTCCTTGTTCTTCTGCGAACTTGCAGTGCCAGCCATATCCGCACCCCAAGTCAAGAACAGATTTTCCTTCTAACGAAGGAAACAAAGGTTTTAATTGATGCCATTCACCAGCAGCTTTTAACCCCTCTTTACTGCGGGACATCTTTGCATATTCTTCAAAAAACTTCTCATTATCGTATTCATTATTCATAACCTTAACATCTCCTATTTTATCCTTCGGCACCGCCGCCTCCAGGCGGCTCCCCAACTTCATCTGCTCGATAAATGGGAATTGCACCAAAACAATCTAAGACAACAATGCTGCCCTACTTGCGATTTTTTCTTGTACTGCGGAAACAGTTTCTTGAATGGAATAAGTGGTCGTATCTATAACATTCGATTCATATATTCCCAGATTGCAAAATTGCTCCCACATGGTTTCTACCAATTCGATATTTGTCTTTCGGTCTAACTTTGAGCGTTCAACAGCTCGCTTCAACCTCTTCACCAAAACTCTTTACATCTCTAGCGGACATTGTTCTCTCTCCTTGTTTTTGATCGTCACGGTAGGCCCCCGCCAACTGGCCACAAGCAGCGTTAATATCGGAGCCAAATTGCGTTCGGATATTGACGCTAATTCCTGCATTATGAATGATACGGCAAAAGGCCTTTATTCGTGTGTGGCTTGAGGGCACCATAGTTTCCGTAACTGTCGTTTGATTGTATGGGATTAAATCTAAATGGTATAGTGGCAAATACTTTTTGTGTTTGAATAACAACTTGGTAAGTTGCTCTGCGTGTCTGTCGCTGTCATTGACATCCTTTAGCATGATGTATGCCAAAAACACCTTGCGATTTGTTTGCCGAATGTGCTGATCTAATGTATCCAGTACCTGACCAAGGGGGTATGTTTTAGTTATTGGCATGAGCGTTTCCCTCAGACGGTCAGTAGGTGCGTGGAGGGAATAGGCCAGATTGACTTGCGGATATTCTCTTGTCAATTTTTGAATACCCGGCACGATACCGATAGTCGAAATGGTGATGCGTCGCTGGGACAGCCCGAACAGTTCCGGGGCGGTCAGATCATGCAGGGCTTCAAAAACTTGTGGATTAGCGAACGGCTCTCCCATTCCCATAAAAGAGATACTGTTGATACTGCATCCTTGTTGCATAAAATATAGGATTTGGTCGGTAATTTCATCCACAGTCAAGTTTCTGCGTAATCCCAAAGTCCCTGTTGCGCAAAACTTACAACCGAAGCCGCAACCGCTTTGAGATGAAATGCAAAAGGAGTTCCAGCCCTCTTTATAAAACAGGCCCACCGTTTCCACACGGTTTCCGTCCGACAGTTCAAACAGCACCTTGTCAGTTTGCATTGATTTCTCATGATGGATCGCCTTGATCTCCACAACAGTTTCACCAAACTGCTCCACCAACTTTTCGCGCAGCGTTTTTGGAAGCAACTTCATATCTTCAAAACGCATAATTCCTTGTAGGAACACAGCATCAAGCAGTTGCTTATAACGATACTCAGGTAAGCGCATATCCGCTATGAGCTGTTTCATTTTTTTATACTTGGACATAATTATATTTTCTCCTGCTTATTTAATCGCAATCTTTCCTGTCTTGGTACTAAAACAATTCATCCAGTAAAATATAATATTTTATTTTCTCCCAATCAGGCTTGATCCCCAGTAAGTCAAAAAATAGCTCGACATACTGTTCTTCCCCGATATCCTCCCTGATCGACCGGACGCAGAAGGCAATGTCATACCACTTGTCCGCCCTGCCGCTTCTCCCAAGATCAATAAAGCCACTTACTTTGCCATCTTTCACAAAGATGTTGCTGTCTCCCAGGTCGCCGTGGGAAAAGACAAGTTCCTCTTCGGGCTTTTCCGTCTTTAAAAAATCATACAGCTCGCGCGGATCTTTAAATGGAGTGTCTTCTTCCCAGTTTTCGCAATCCACATCGGCCAGATCGTTATTCAGTAAGTAATCCAATTCGGCTAAGCGGCTGTCTAAGCTATTCGTATAGGGACAATCCGATATGTCGATGGAGTGAAAGAGCCTGATGCACTCCGCATACAGCTCGATAATCTTTTCAGGGCTTTGTTCATCTTCATACTCTTCCGAGCAAAGGACGCCATCGGCCTCACTCATGAGCAGATTGCTCCAGCCATCATGCCGTTCAAAGTGCAGGACCTTTGGAACAGGCAGCTTTCCTTCCAGCCATAGCATCATGTCCTTTTCCCGTTCCACATCATAGGTGGTCCCTTTATACCGGCTGTCCGTCATTTTTAAATATAGGTTTTCATTTTCTCCCACCAGCTTATATACCTTAGCAGGAGACATTCCTTCCGTATCTTTTACGCAGCGGTATTTTTCGATCAGTTTTTTCAATTCCGGTGATATTCTCATTTTAGCCATTTATTATTTCCTTCCTCTTTTCTACAGTATTTGTAGTTTTTCCTGTCCCCGGCGCACCTGTGATTACAATAATTCTACCTTGATTCATCTATATTTTACCTCCACAACTTCCGATTTGTCGTTCTGTTTAGTCCCCAAAGAACCTACTAAACCAGCTACGCTTTTGAACCGGTTCTGTCTCACGCTCCGGCTGATCGGCTCCGGACTTGCCGGAAAGAAGCTGCTGATGCATTGTCCCAGCATGGAGAGCCTGGGCCGCTGCCGCAGTCTGCTGTGCCGTCACCAACGCCGAGCTGACCTCCGCCAACCTTGCGTTCAGTTCCTCGATCTGCTTGTCCTTTACAGCAAGTTGCTCGCTTTTCCGGTCTAATTCTCCCTGCAGCATAGCGATCAAAGTGGTTTCGCAAGTTTCGCAACTTGCTTTCGCCTGTTGCGAAACTTGCTTTCGTTCAACACCTAAATAATGCTGATATATGGCGGTTTTTTGACTTTCGCTGATTGCGAAACTTCCTTTCGCATCTTTCGCAACATGGTTTCGCCTACACCATGCACGAACTGCCTGTTCCGACACGCCACATTCTATTGCAATTTCCGTTATTACACCCGCCAAATATCATCACCACTCTTTCATCCGGAGTTAATCTCAAAACAAATCGCTATGAGATCCCGTCCTTATCAATTTCAAAATCAAAGTCTGCCGAACAACTTTATAGACCAACAGCCAGTCCGGCTCGATGTGACATTCTCTCATGTCCTTATAATTTCTGGAATTAGTGAGAGCATGATCTCGATACGCCTCCGGCAACGGCTGCTCGTTACACAACAGCGTGATCACTTCCTCCAACTTCTTCGGATCGCAGCCTCTCTTGATCGCAAGCTTGTAATCTCGTTTGAACTGCCCCGAAAACTCCGGCTTAAGCATTCAGCGCCTCCATCAGATCTGCAACGCTATCAAACGGACCATACATATCCTCTCCCTTTTCTGCCGCCTCCATCGCCGCATAGGTAACAGCATTCGGCTCGTCAACCTTGACTTCAAAGGGAAGTCCATGACACCTAAGTGCCTGTCGATAAAAAATACCCGTTGCCGTACTCAAATCCATTCCGAGGGACTTAAAGAGAGCTGCCGCCTGTGCTTTCAGCTCCGGCTCCATTCTTATCGTCATATTTCCTTTAGCCATAATAGCACTCCTTTCCTCGTCATTTTTAGCTTGCACTAATATTATATTCAATATTCGTGACATTTGCAAGTGCATTGCAAATGTTTTTTTGCAACTTTTCTATGAACAGTGCTTTCTATATGCTAACACCGCAGCGTGTACATTTAGGGGGTGAAAAAGCCTTATTTCGCGCGGTTTTCAAGCCTCGTTTTCGGTGGGGTAATATAAAAACCCTTACCCGCCCCGAAAACGCCTTGTAGGGCGTTTCTGGGGCGTTTACAGCCCTTTCTTAAATTCCTCCACCAACAGATCGCTCAAAGCCTGTGATGGGCGTATTTTGACCGTTATATGCCCCTCCGGTACGGTGTCCCACCATTTGCGGATCGTTTTCGGATCAAGTCCGGTGTCCCTATGACAATCGGCCTTGCGTCCCTCTGGATGCTCCTGCCGCCACGCATAGACTTGCGCTTTCTTTTCTTCTGCCCCTTTTCTTCTCCATGTGCCGCCAGGATAATCCACTTCCTGCACCGCCCTTGCTCTTTTCAAATGCTCTTTCTGTGATCTACCATTCCTCTTGTTGCGCTCGATGCGAACATCGGTCAGAGCTTCAATATCGGAAATCGTGAAATTGTAATACTCCTTGTCGTAGGCTTCCAGCGCACTCCGTATATCTTCCTCGGTCAATGCGTTCTCATGCTTCACCATCTGCAGATCATCAAAAGCCTCTTTCATATCCTGCCGGAGCTGCTGCTTCGACACACCGCATTTGTAAGCATAGATAGCAAGGCACATCAAAAAGAAATACCGATGCCCGCCCTTTATCTCTCCGATCTGCCGCAGCCACCAATGGTAGAGCGCATACGGATCATCACCATGCACCTTTCCGGCAATATCCCACTTCTTGCGTCCTTTCTCGCCTCTCACAACAACACGCTCATACCACTCCGGATATGCCTCCCTCGCCTCAGCTCGTGTCATTTTGGATGGGCTGAAAGGCTTATTGACATCCACCCTGTTTTCTGGCTTTGCGTAGGCGTTCAGATAATCCAGCGTTACCCGTTCTCCGGTACGGAAAGCGACCAGCTCCGTCCCATGCTTGTCATTGATGCTGCCCACCATGCGGAAGCTCTGATTGATGGATTGATACTGGATCGCCTTGACCTGCGAAGTGCTGCCATACTCCCATAGCCGGAAAGTGAGGTCATATTTCAGACTTTTAAGCTGAATTTTTATATTCGGGTATAGGTCAATCGGCTGCTGGAAAACATAGTAGATATGCAGCCCTGTCCCCGACAGAACAAGGAAAGTCGGCATCGGCAACCGGCGCACTCGCTCCGGATCGCCGCCAAAGCGCAGAAAGAGGTTGCGCAGCTCGGCAAGACCTACGCCATCCAGATCGAAGATCAGAGCATACATCCGCTGGGCGTTCTCCAGCCTGTTCTCCTTTCTGCGATATGCAAGACCGCTGCACAAAGTAAGGCTGTTCCCCTCGACAAACTCCATGTAATCCTGTTCCCATGTGTCGTTATACATCTTCCTGCGCCGGAGCTTCTTATCCTCGCTCTGTTCGTCCCGATACAGATACACAGCGTTCGGATGGGAAAAATCCGTGTGCCGTTCTCCGGAGTTCTCATTGTCCGGAAACAGCTCTTTATAAAACTCATAGCCTCCGACCTCCGGATATTGTGCGCTCAAATACTCGTAGCAGCCTCGATAATTCTCGGTCATATTACCACCTCACAAAAGAAAAAGTACCAAAAAGAAAATCCGCTGCGGCGGGGATCGCCTGCGGGCGGGAAGGGGGAAAAGGGGGAGCAAAAGAGCGGCGGCTACGCCGCCTTAAAGAGAAAGTCACCTCCCCCTTTTCCCCCTCGCTGCGGGGCATTGAAAGTGCCGCCACTATGGAAAACCCGATGGGTTTACCACAGTGGCTTGGAAAACCTCTAACGAGGTTTACCACACTTCCAACACCCCTCCGCTCACCCCCCTTTTCCCCTCCGACTTTCTCCCTTTCAGAGAGAAAAAATATAGGTTGGGAGTACCCTTACAGGGGGCTTAGATTATCAATACAGCAATTCCCTATTTTCAGTTGTTATTATAGCCTGTCCGAAAGAGATTTTCAAGCCCTCCGGACAGGCTTCTTTTACAGCTCCATGCCGCCCATTCCTCGCTGGTGCTGCTGTTGCTCCTGCTGCTGTCCAATCTCCGGATCGGGCAGCAGCTCCCTCGCCTTTTCAAGCAGAGGACGCAGACGCTCCGGCAAGTGTTCTTCCAAGAAGTCCAGCATCCGACCGATGCCGTCCGTCAGACGCTCGGTGAAGCTGCGTTCCTCCTGCAGCTCGGATTGCAGATAATAGTTTTCATCGCGCAGCCTCCGGTTTTCCTGTTCAAGCCTCTGCTGCCGCTGCGCTTCTTCCAGCCGCTTCTTCATGGACGGCACCTGTGACCGCAGACGGGTGTTTTCCTCCGTCAGCTCCTGTACCTTGTGCCGATCCGTCACGCTGCGCAGTGCCATTTTCTTTAGCTGCTCGACCTGATCCACCGTCACGCCCTTTACTGCCCCTGTGAGCGTCTTTTCCGGCTGAATATCATGCAGGGGTGCATTTACCCTGTCAGCCTCCTTTAAGAGCCGCACAGTGCCTTTCAGAGCGTCCCGCTGCCGTTCCAGCTCAGCAACCTCCCGCTCTACTGCCGCTGTCTGCTGCTGCACCGCTTCCAGCCTCGCAGCCGCTTCCTTGAACTGCGGCAAGTCCATGTGCGGTCTGTTCGTGCCGAGAGAGATAATTTCAAAATCGTGCCGCTGGGCGATCTCCGTCAGAGCTTCTTTCTCCCGTTCCATCCACGCCGCCCATTCGGTCTGCTTTCTGCCGACACCGACAAACCCCTGCTGCTTCAATGCCTGTTTCATAGATACCCTTGTAGAAAGTCCTCTTGACTGCTCCGTTGCCACAGGGATAAAATCGACATGGAGATGGGGCGTTGCCTCGTCCATGTGCAGCACCATATTGAACACCCGCAGATGGGGGTTGCGTTCTGCAAAAGACTCCGCAAAATCTTTCAGAGCTGCCGCCGCCCGTTCTCCGTCCGGCGTACCGCACCCACAGTCGCTCATGTTGCCGATCTGGAAGATCGCTTCATGGAACAGCTTTTCCTGTTTACTCTGCCGGATATGCTCATAGTAGTCCGGTATCTTATCTCTCGTTTTGGTTTTCTTTGCGTTGTAGGCTGCGAGAGCTTCATCAAAGACCATATGATAGACCTGCTTCAGATCCTCGTTGCAGAAAACAATGTTCTGCTCCGTCCGGCTCCGGTCTACATTCGCCGCTGAGAAGCTGCGGTTGTTGTGCCGGATGCTCCCTGCACCTGTCATACCCGAAATCGTAACTCCCATAAAATCGCCCCCTTTCCGCTTATTCTTCCGTCCTCTATTTTATCATAAATTTCCGCTAAAAACAACCTCTTTGTTACTTTCTGGTGAGAAAGTAACGCAAAAGCACTTTCACACCGCCACCCCATCGGTGCAGCGGTGTGAAAGTGCTTTGCGCCCCTAAAGGGGAGGGGTTGCCGGAGCTGCTTCACTGCCGGCTCGTGCCTGCTGCTCTGCCAGCTCCGGAGGGGCGCTGCCCCTGCCGTCTGCGGACGGCTCCCCGACCTTCATCCCACCGATAAACTGGAATTGGTCATTCTTCTTTTTCTTCAGGAGTATCTTCATTTGGCTTGGAACTGATTTTTGAAACAATAATACCTGTGCAAGTAACAACTACCACACAAAGATACATTCCTATTCCTAATGCTCATGTACGGTAAAGTATCACAAGAAAATTATGTCGAATTGACAGCCGCCTCCGCTATACCGAATAAGGAAATAAAGAGTCCTCAAATTTTGCGCTACTAAATGAAGACGAGCGGAAGTAATCTCCCGCTCGTCAGTAAACTTAACTATGCCATATCAATCCCGCTTCTTTCCCGCCACCGGCACTAAGAACAGCGCGGGCAACAGCAGGAAAGCGGTACAGACCAGCCCCCAGGGTATGGACACCTGCTGGGCTACCAGCCCCACAATAGGCCCGCCGATGATCTGCCCGAAAGAGTCCAGCTGTCCGCTGGTGGAAAAGACTGTGGCGCGCATTTTCTCATCCACTTGGTCGTTCATCCAGGCGGCCAGCACAGGCTCCTTGATGGTGCGCATAAGCCCCGCCAGCAGGAACACCAACAACATGAACCAAAAGCTCCGCCCCACCGCGAAGAGAACCAGGAACAGGATATACCCGGCGCTGGTGGACATGACCACACTGGTTCGGCTGACAGTCCCTTTTTTCTCCATGCGGGCGATGAGCAACTGAGAAGCCAGAATACCTAAGCCGTTGCCGATAAGACTGATAACACCGAACCAAGTGACGCTGTTCAGCGGCCCGATAACGGGTATTACCGTGTCATCCAGAAAATGAGCGGTGGAGAGCCGGTCAAAGCCTTCACTGGCAAGTCCCCCGCATAGTGTGATTGCTAAGAGCGCCAGCAACACAGGTGCGCCTTTCACAAAGCCCAGGTTGAGCTTGAACAGGCAGACAAAGTCTTTAAGCAAGCCCTGCCGTTCCTCAATAGCAGGGGAGAAGTTGGTTTCTGGCATGATGCGAACCATCGCCAGCCCCAACAACAAGCACAAACTGCCCCCCAAGATGAGAGGCATTTGCAGGTTTATGTTTCCCAGCAGTGTGCCCAGCACCACGCCCAGAACGCCGCCGATTTGCCCCATTTGACTGCCCCGCAGGAACACCTTGTCTATGGGTTTGTCCTCTTCCTCCGAGGCAATCCACGCCTCCAGAGCGCCGGTGATGAAGGTATCACCGCAACCCCAGACAACCTGGGCCAGCAGAACCGGCGCGAACCACGGTAGCGCACCCTCCATCAGAAAGCCCAGGCCGTAGAGGAACATTCCAATCAGCACCGAGCGCCGACGGCTATACAAATCCGCCACCACACCGGTGGGCATCTCGAACAGAAAGCAGGAGGTCTCCTGAACCGTCCCTACCAGGACAAGCTGGAAAGCATCCAGCTGCACCACCTCCAGGTGGTACACGATGGAAAGCACTGTGGACATAGAAACCGCCAGGGAACAGACAAATCGGAACAGCAGGTAGACAGAATATGCCTTTGAATTTTTAGCAAACATGAAGTTACATTCTCCTAGTATAATAATGGTGTAGTCAAGAACGACTACTGGTTAATAGTTACAAAGTCCAATCTAATAAATCTATATAGATATAACGGAAGGAGGAGTTCCCCCTCCATCAGAAGTTATAGGACATATTTACCGTGTCTGAGGTTTCCTTAATGCACCAGACAAAATATAGAGGTATAATCACTGAAGGCAGGATCATTGACGTTTCCTCCTTGGGAGCCGGCCTTCTGGGATATTTCGCAATAGCCAGCAATGAACGCTTGCATTGCGCAAGACGTTACATTATCTTCTGAAACATATGCCGGATCTTGTCTAAACGGCTGTTCGGGCGGCGTGGCTGAAATACAGGCTCGCCGGAAGTTTCCTGATACCCTTTTAATTCTGTAATGCAGACACTTCTTCCATTTGTATAAAAATTCAGATCATTCCTATATTCACCGATACAACGGGCAGGGATTTCCCCCTTAAAAATAACTTCATCTTTTTCAAGTCTGGTTGATTCAATGATTGCGCAATACTTTGGTGCGTCATTATAAGCCCGTGAAAGATATTCCTGCGGCGCAAAAAGAGTAAAGGAAAGGTATGGTTCCAACAGCTGTGTTCCTGCTTTTTTCAATGCCTGCTCCAACACGACAGGCGCAAGAAAACGAAAATCAGCGGGGGTGCTGACCGGGCTGTAATAAACTCCATAATCAAAACAAATTTGGCAGTCTGTCACTCCCCAGCCATATAAGCCCTGCTCCATTCCATAACGCACCCCCTCCATGACGGCATTTTGAAAACTTTGGTTTAAATATCCGAGAGATACCTCGCTTTTATATTGTGTTCCGCTTCCAATAGGAAGCGGTGTTACAGTCAAACCAATAGATGCCCAAAACGGATTCGGCGGCACTTCAATATGAATCGTGCAGCTCGCTTTTTTTTGCGGTCTTTCCAGATAAATAACCGAAGGCTCTTTCGTAACCACGCCCACATGATATTTTTCTTCTAATAGCGAACAAATAACTTCTAACTGTACTTTTCCCAAAAAAGATAACATGATCTCATGGGTAACAGTATCAATGTCAAAATGCAAAAGAGGGTCTGTATCAGCAATCTCTGCGAGGGCATTTAACAGGGCTTCCCTTTGCTCCGGCTTTTGCGGCTCTACCGTTGTCCGAAGTAATGGCATGGGATTATCAATCCGTGTTTTGTGAGGCAGGAGTTTTTCATTTCCCAGAATGTCGTTCAGTTTCAAAGTATCATCAGCTAAAATAACAATTTCTCCCGGACAGGCATGGTCAGCCGGGACGATTTCACCATTTAACGGAATACACATTTCTGTAATCTTTATTTTTTTCTTTTTTGACAGCGGCAGCTCATCCCGTAAATGGAGCGTCCCATGATACAGGCGTAAATAAGTAAGCCGTTTTTTCCGGTCTGTATACTCAACCTTAAAAACATATCCACATAATTCAGACTGAATATCGTCTGTTTCTGTAATGAAAGTTTCTGTAATCGCTTCAATCAGTTTTTCTGTTCCTAAATTGTCTTTTGCACTCCCATGATAAACAGGAAACAAAGAGCAGCATCTGGTTCTTTTGCACTTTTCATATTGTAATTCCTGTATATCCAAAGGATCCTCTGCAACATATCGTTCTAACAGTTCATCGCTTCCAGAAATAACAATATCCCATTTGTCCAAATCAGAAATATCGGTTATGGTTATCTTGGGCGACAAGGCAACCTCCTGCATGACAATCATATCACTGGTAAGTTTATCTTTGATGCTTTGGTAAACACGCCGCAGGTCGATTCCATTTTGGTCTATCTTATTTACGAAGATTATCCCAATCGCAGGCTTGATTCTGACCTTCATTGCCTGTTATGAGCTAATTCAGATGATTATTGACCACAACAATCTGGCAAATTTTGAAACCTGGATCTTCTTCAAATGGGTGTTCAAGACTTTTGTTGCGGTCATGTTAATCACAAACACATTCAATATCACGATGGCTGTGTTTGATGTGACACAGCACGTTATAAACGCAAGCGCCGGTATCATATCCGGAAATACTGCCATAGATGCTTCGGCATTGGAAACAATGGAAGAAACGCTGATGGCAATGGATTTGGGTCCTTTGCTCGGCTTGTTCCTGCAATCCTTTATCGTGCAGGTCACGATGTCCGCTTTGGCAATCATCATCTTTGTGATCGTCTACGGTCGAATGATTGAAATTTATCTGATGGTCAGCCTTGCCCCGATTCCGCTTTCCACTTTTGGAAACAGAGAACAGAGCAATATCGGACAGAATTATCTGCGTTCGCTGTTTGCAATCGGATTCCAGGGATTCCTGATTATGATCTGCGTGGGCATTTATGCGGTGCTGATTCAGTCTATCGCATTCAGTGATGACATCATCGGTTCTATCTGGGGTGTTATGGGCTACACCGTCCTTTTGTGCTTCACCCTGTTTAAGACTGGTTCGCTTGCGAAGGGTGTATTCAGCGCTCACTAAGGGAAGGAGGAAATTGTTTGGCAGCGTATATTCCCGTACCTCGTGACCTGACGAGGGTAAAAACAAAAGTGTTCTTCAATCTGACGAAACGGCAGTTACTTTGCTTTGGTGCGGCGGCGCTCATCGGAGTGCCGATTTTCTTTCTGGTCAAAGCAACCGGAAATGTGAGCCTTGCAGCACTGTCCATGATGATCGTCATGTTACCGTTGTTCTTTCTGGCAATGTATGAAAAGGATAGTCAGCCGTTGGAAGTGGTTGTAGAACACTTCATTCAGACCAAATTCGTTCGTCCCAAGGTTCGCCCTTATCAGACGGACAACTATTATGACGCTT
>ENA-OPCX01001111-OPCX01001111.1-human-gut-metagenome-genome-assembly--contig:-NODE-1111-length-12109-cov-2.382943_pt1 | contig 12109 bp, 8 predicted proteins | sample MGYA00241570_ERZ501491 | MGnify/ENA primary metagenome ERZ501491 (study PRJEB25962, sample SAMEA2042620) | human gut metagenome | biome: human gut; feature: human-associated habitat; material: faeces... | reverse complement strand
AAAGCTGGATGGAGAATGACTTTGACGAGCTGAGAGAAGAAGGCTTCAGACTACTTTCCAACGCATATCGGCATCCAGAAAAGCCAGTTGGCTCATTGGCAGGGAAAGGCAGACCGTTTTTTCTTCACCCGGCTGCAGATTCACTTTGGCAAACCCCACCAGTTCTTTAACGGGACGCACCATGCTTGCCGCCACATCATGCACATAAAACTGCACGATTTCTGTGCCAGCTTTATTTCCTGCGTTGCGCACATGCAGCCGCCCTTTCAGTACACCGTCGGCCTGAATAGCGTCTTTTTCCAACCGCAATGTATCGTACTCGTATTTTGTATAACTCAGTCCATGACCAAAGCAGTAGCGTGGCGTGTGCGCGCCATCGATATAGGCGTTTTTCGGCGTGCCTCCTGTCATACTGTAACAGGTATTTGTCGGGTGGTTGTAGTACACAGGAATCTGCCCCTCATGGCGTGCCACTGTACAGGGCAGCTTGCCGCAGGGATTCGCCTTTCCGGTCAGCAGCGCGGCAATGGCCTCACCGCCCTGCGCACCGGGAGCCCATGCCTCCAGTATCGCGTTGCATACGCGGTCTGCCGTATCGCTGCTGATGGGGTGACCGTCAAAGTGAACGCCGACAACCGGCTTGTGCAGCGATTCCAATTTTTCTAAAAAGCGTTCCTGACAGACCGGCAGTCCAATGTGCATGGCATCAATACCCTCGCCCGTTGTGCAGGACGCATTCCAGCCATAATGACCGCCCAAAGTGCAAATCACCAAATCGGCATCTTTTGCGATCTGCAGTGCCGCATCATGACCACTTTCCTCATTGCCGGCATAGGGGTATCCCTGTGCATACAGAAACTCTGTATGCGGGGCAGCAAGGCGCAATGCCCCCAGCATACTATACGCATCGGGATAGCAGCGCCGTGCCAGCGGCTCGACACCGGGGTTTTCCATAACGACTTCGCTTCCCGGATATGTCTTCTGCACCGCATTTTCTGCAGCCGGAGAATCCGCATCGGCCTGGATGCCGGCCATGCTCATCTTAACGCCCAGCGTATTTTCTTTCATGGCCAGTGCCGAATATCCGCCGAATAAGGCACGGACACTGTCAGCGTGCCAGCCGATAACAGCCACCTTTTTTACGCTCTTTGCCAGTGGCAGGACACCGTCGTTTTTCAGCAGGATCATTGACTCCTGCGCGATTTTGCGGTTCAGCGCCGTATCTGCGGGAGTGATTTCCGCCTGTACATTTTCAGCGGGGAAGGGGTTTTCAAACAGACCCAAACGGAATTTCATCGTCAGAATACGCAGCACCGCTTCGTCCAGCAGCGATTCCTGCACAACACCGCTGCGAATGTTTTCTTTCAGTTCATCGTTATAAGCCGCAATGGTCGGAAGTTCTTGATCCATACCCGCTTCCAGCGCAAGGCGTCCTGCATCGGCAGGACTCTCAGCCAGATGATAAATCGATTCCAGCTGTTCCACAGCACTGTAATCCGACACAGTTACACCGTTAAAGCCCATCTCACCGCGCAGCAGATCACGCAGAATTGCCTTACTGCCTGCCGGGACCTGCCCATCAATGGCAGCATAGGAGTTCATTACGCTGTCAAGTTTTCCATCTGTAATGGCTGCCTGAAACGGCTTGGCATAAACTTCACGCAGTTCACGCGGGGAAACGACTGCCTGTGCCGTATGGATTCCACCCTGTCCTGCCATAAACCCAAGAAAATGTTTGCTGCAGGCACTCATACGATGTTTATCCTGTAAGCCTTTCACATAGGCTGTCCCCATCGCAGCGGCAAGGGTCGGATCCTCGCCGTAGGTTTCTCCCATACGACCAAAGCGCGGGTCACGGCAGATATCGAACACAGGAGCCAGCGCATGACTGATTCCCATAGCGCGTCCCTGTCGGGCAATGCAGGCTGCCATTTTCTGCTGCTGCTCCGGGTCCCATGTGGAAGCCTGCCCCAGCCCGCAGGGAAAAGAAGTCGCCGCTGTCACCATCACACCTGTTAATGTCTCGATATGGAAAATTGCGGGGATATGATGTTTCCCTGATTTGTTTCTGCAGCCTTGTAATAAGTCCCGCTACGCTGCCCACATCGTCCAGCATAGTCGCAATCAATATGCAAACCTGACCGACACCGTAGGGGTTCTGCTTCTCCACCGATTTGCCAAGGAAAGAATCAATGGCATTGTAGCATTGAATCTGACCAAATTTTTCATCCAAATTCATCCGTGCCAGCAGGTCACTTGCACGTTCTTCCGGGGAAAGACTGCTATCTTGGTATTTCTGCATCATCGTATTTCCTTTACTCGTAATCTTCCAGTTTCCAGCTGTCCCGCCATTCAATCTTCACATTATCGCCGTCAAAAAGGATGGGAAGCCAAACGTAGTCGGCATTGCGCGTATCCTCTTGCGGCAAATTGGCAAGCAGCGCCCAATCCGCAGGCGTTTTCTCCACGTCCGGATCAAAGAGTCTGTCGTAAAGCGGACCATAATGCGTGTAGTCGTAATCCGGTGCATTCGGCATCCAGCGGTCGGCGCAGGCAATGTACAAGTCCTTTTTGTTCGGAACCTTGAATACCGACGAAATCTGGCTGTGAAAGCTCGTTTTTGTCTTGTCACCAATATGCGGGTCACCCTGTACCGTATAAGGACCGTGCCATGTATCAGCCATGGCTGCCTCTGACGGATTCGGGAAATACCCGGTTGTGCCGGAAGTCAACAAATAGTGTTTTCCATGCCGTATAAAATGAGCCGTAGCCTCCCGCACATGGGGCGGTCCTTTGTGGGGAAAATGCGTGGAGTAATAGCCGGTCACATCGGTGTAATCCTCCGTCAAATCGGCGATGATCGTCTCAGAATGTACGCGTTCAAAGAAATAATACGCTTTTCCGTCCGGTGCTACAGCCAAGTCAAAGTCACCCGCACTCATACCAAGTGGGCGCAGTTTTTCCCTCACAATGGTATACGGACCAAAGAAGGAGTCTGCCTTAAGCACTGTTTCGGTCTGCGTCTGGTCTTTCTCCATAATTTTCAGCCAACAGACATATTTTTTGGTCCGTGCATTATAAATGATGTGCGGACGATCCATCATAGAAGTGGGGTGCAGCGAACTGTTCGGGTCATCCGTCACGGGCGGGATGAGCAGACCTCGATCCTCCCAGTTATACAAATCTGTAGATGCGTAATAACGAACGCCCCAGTGCCAGATGCCCGCAGCCTTGTCCGTTTTTTCCTTGTTTTCGCCGTACCAGTAGTACACACCATCGAGATAAATCAGTGAGCCGCCATGTGCTTGAATGCGGTTTCCATTTGTATCCAGCCACACTTGACCGGGATAAAATGCATCGTACATTACTCATATTCCCTTCTAAAAAGCGGGCAGAGAAGATTCCCTGCCCGCAAAAATAGTGTATTATTCGGCGGCTGCTTCCGTGGTCGCAGCGGCACGAGCCTCAAGATCCTGTTTGATTTGGGGCATCTGCTTATCTACGGTGTAGAAGCGCAGAATCGCAGCAACAACAAGCATGAGAGCCAGCGGAGCAACGGATGCAAGTACACGAATCATCATAATGGCAGAATCGACCTGCACATCCGCACCACCGACATAGCCGGAAGCGCTCATCAAAACGCCCATCAGGAAGCCACCAAATGCACTGCCAATCTTGCCGGCAAGACCGGTCAAGCTGCCCATCGTGCCTTCCATACGCTTAAGGCCTTTCCATTCGTTGTAGTCAGCTACATCGGCAATAAACATATTGAACATCATATTCAGCGGCACGGCACCGGCAGAAACGAGCAGAGCCGCCACAATAAAGAATACCATGTTGCCGCCTGCAAAGAACGTTGCAAGGTAGCCGATGCAGCCTACCAAAATACCGATGACAGACATACCGGCCATACCAAATTTTTTGCGCAGTACGGGCAGGGCAAAAGCCAGCGGCAATACAAGAATCGTGGTCACCGAGGCAATGCCCATCATTCCAAGGTTTCCGATGATGTACTGCCAGTAGTAAGTGCCGACACCCAAGCCCGTGGCAATGTTCTGTACAAAACGAACCATGCAGATAATAAGAACCGGGCGGCTTTCCTTCAGCAGAGGCAGCAGGTCTTTAAGATGTGTCTGTTCGCCATTTTTCTCAGAGACGGGGGTGAATTTTTCAGGAATGGTAAGGATGCGCAGCATACCGATTACGGTCAACGGGATAGCGATCATACCGACCAGACGGCTCCAGCCGACGGCATCGGTTCCGACTTTTGCCATTGCCGTGGGGAACAAGACATTAAATACCATTGCACCGGCCATCGTAAAAATACTGCCGTAACCAACGATTTTGGACTGCTGTTCCTTATTTTCGAAGGCGCGAACCATGTACACAACATTGTTGGCATTCAGGAACGTAACGCAGATGGAGTTCATAAAGGTGTACATACAGAAGATCCAGATGCACTTGGCCGCGGTAGCAAAGCTCGTCGGGCAGCTGAACAGCAGCCATGTGGACAGCCACAGGAACAGCATAAAAATCTCATACGGGCGACCCTTACCCCAGCGGGTTTGCGTGCGGTCGACAATAAAGCCCGCAACGATATCGGTAAAGCTGTCAAAAATTTTGCTGACCATGAACAGTGTGCCCACCAGAGCAGGGGCAAGCTGCAGTACATCGGTACAATAGAACGTGACATAGCCAAGCATCAGTGTGGACAATGCTACGGAACAGGAACTGGAGTTCCACAAAAGCAGCTTGCCAAAACCGACTTTTTCGGCCTTGCGCTGCTGCTTGCGCGCCAGCTTTTCTTCTTTTGTCATAATGATTTCTCCTTCAACTTGTGCGGTAGAATCTTACCGTGTCAATCGATTGTGGTCTTATTGTATCAGAGGATTCGTCATCTTAACAGACAAAAATTGGCGCAAGAGAAATATATTTGGCTTCATTTGCCGGAAAACGCCAATTATCTTCTGCAAACGCTAAATAGCTATTTCTAATGCGGCTGCGTTCTGCTATAATACCAGTAGTAGAAATGCAAAAGGAGGTCGCGCAGTGGACAATGTCTTAACTATCGCCGAAGAACGGCTCAATTTGTTTGCCCACATGGCGAACAGCGCTTGCGGACTGAGCTTATGGTGCTTTGGGATGAAAAAACAGCTGTACACCTGCACCTGCCCGGCTGAGAAGGAGTTCCGTTTATTTCTGGATTTAGGGCAGTGCCTCGACTATGCTATTGCTCATGGTCCCGAAAGCCATGCTCCCATTTTGATGAGCGACCCTATCGGTATGCTTTGGGTCGCTGAGTGCGTATGGCACGGCGATGATGCCAGCTATCTGGTAATATTGGGACCCGTGTTTGATGCCGCAGCTTCTTTGCAGACTCTTCAAAATTGCTTGCGCGGTATGAATCTGTCGGTGTCCTTGACCGCAACCATTATGGAAAAATTGGAACAGGTTCCGATTTTGCCTTTATCTACGCTGCATCAATATATTAAAATGCTGCACTGGGTTCTCTATGAGGAAACTCTGGATGTAGGGAGTATCCGTCTGCAAAATCGAAGCAACATAATTCCCGATAAGGAAGAGTCCCCCTCCCCTTGGGATCCGGACCGTGCCCGCGTGGTGGAAGCACAAATCATGCAGCGAATCCGCGAGGGAGACATTTACTATCCGGATAATAGTAAAGGTATGGGACGTTTTGCTGATAAAGATTCCTATAATCTGGGTAATCCCCTGAGGGAAAGCAAAGATACCGCTATTATTTTCACGGCGCTTTGTGCCCGTGCTGCCATGGAGGGCGGGCTTTCCCCCCGCATTGCGAAACAGCTGGAGGTGCAGTACATCCGTGCTATTGAACAATGTACCGACGTAGGGCTGATTGAAGTCAACAGCGCAATGGTATCGGACTTCGTTCACCGCGTCCACGACTGCCGCATGAATCCGGCTCTATCCGATGCTGTTCAGGAGATTTGTGCCTATGTGCATAGCCATCTGACCGATACATTCTGCTGGATGACATAGCCGCTGCGGTGGGTTACACTTCCTACTATCTGACAAAGAAATTTTACCGCGAGACAGGACAGCGGATGACAGATTACATCAATCACGCCAAAATACAATACTCCTGTGTTCAATTAACGGGAACAGACAAAACGCTGCAACAAATCAGTGAGGAACTGCATTATAGTTCCCGCAGCTATTTTACCGCCGTATTCCGCAAGGTAATGGGATGCAGCCCCACGGAGTACCGCAATAACGGAGGAAACAAACCATGACCTTGACCAGCCATACAGATTTTGCCGCTTTTCTGGAGGCGGTACAGCAATGCCGTGGGGAGGTACTGTTTTGTACCCGGGAAGGCGACAAGCTGAATCTGAAATCCACCCTGTCCAAATATCTGTTCGCCGCGTTAGCCGGGAATGAGGAACTGCTGAGAAAGGGAAAAATCGTGTGCCAGTTTCCACAGGACGAGGAAAAATTGACACACATCCTTTCCGCCTCGATGTAAAAGCAAACAGAGAATAAATGCAGCACCGCACAATTCCCGCCTTACGGCTCAAGCAGCGCTTCGATGCTTAGAATTATGAGGTATTGCCAAAAAAATGGCGTTTGCGTATTTTGTTTGGCTTTTTTACCAAAGAAAGTCGAATTAGTATACATAAACGCCATTTATTTTGTTTTCTGCGCGGAAGCAGCACTTTATACTGTAGGGTATACAATACAGAAAGATGGGTGCTTCCTATGAATCTCTATGCCCTTTCCGTGAATCATCGTGCGAACCCTCTCGGCATCAACTCTGCCGAGCAGCCCTATTTCGGTTGGAAACTGAAAAGTGAAAAGCCGAACACAATGCAAGCCGCATATCGCTTACGGATCTATGCAGACGATACGGTTTGCTTCGACAGTGGGCGGGTGGAAACAGCATGCAACGCTTTTGTTTGCGGTCCCGATCTTCTGCGACCGCAAACATTCTACCGCTGGGCAGTGACTGTATGGGATAATCATGGCGAAAACACCACCGCCGAAAGCAGCTTTGAAACCTCGCTGTCTTCCAAGGAATGGAAAGCCGATTGGATGCGCACACCCCGCGCCTATGTGCAGCGCAAAAAAGGGTTCGGCACACAGCCGCCGGCCACGCTGTTTCGTCGCGCGTTTACGCTTAGCGCTGCACCCCGCCGTGCGCGGCTATATGCCACCTGCCTTGGAGTTTACCGCCTGACCGTAAACGGAAAACGCCCCGATATGCGGGAGTTTGCCCCGGAACACACATCTTACAAGGGTTTGTTGTGCTTTCAGACTTACGATTTAACGGCACTTTTGCATATCGGCGAAAATGTACTGGGCATGGAAGTCGGCGACGGCTGGTATTGCTGCCCGCAGACGCAGCCGCCCATCGATGGCTTGCAGCCCGACCATACGGTGTTGTTCCAACTTGAAATTGAAAATGCCGATGGCACACACACCCGTATTTGCTCCGACGAAGGCGTGCTGACACACGAGAGCGCTGTGCGTGCCTCGGATATTTTTGATGGAGAACTCTATGACGCGCGTCTGGCTTTGCCCGGCTGGGATATGCCCGGTTTTACTGCTGCTGACTGGCTGCCCGCTGTCAAAGATACAAAGCAGAGCGCTTCCGTTTTATACCCGCAGTTTGACGACCCGGTGATCTGCGTAAAAGAATTGCCCGCACAGTGGGTTTATACAAGCCCCAAGGGCGAGACGATCGTGGATTTTGGACAGGTCGTCGCAGGTCGCGCCCGTGTGACTGTGGATTTGCCGACAGGTGCCGCAGTGACGTTAGAACATTTTGAAGCAGTTGACGCAAAGGGAAACTATTTCAACAACATCGACAGTGCAATGGGCGTAACCGAGCAAAAAGACGTGTTCATTTCCGATGGTACGCCGCAAACATTTGAGGCGCGGTTCACTTTTCACGGATTCCGTTATCTGCGTGTCAGCGGGGTGGAAAATCCGATTGCCGAGCAATTTGTGGCTGTCGTTCTTTCTACCGAAAAAACAAATGCCGGAACCTTTGAATGTTCCAATGCAGATTTAAACCGCTTATACCAAAACACGCGCTGGAGCCAGTGTGCGAATATGATGTCCATTCCCACCGACTGTCCCCAACGCGAAAAGGCGGGATGGACCGGCGATATCTCTTTGTATGCCAAAACCGCCTTGCTGAATGAGGATGTCACGCCGTTTCTGACCCAGTGGCTGCAATCCCTGTGTGTGGACCAGCGCGAAAACGGCTCGATTCCCTTTACGGTTCCGGATGTGTCTATCTACCACTATGCCGGCATTCAGATGGGGGAGCAAACCGGATGCGGCGGTCCCGTGTGCAGTGCCGGTTGGGGTGATGCTGCCGTGACGGTGCCGATGGCCATGTACGAAGTCACCGGCAATATCCGCATCCTTGAAAAGCAGTATGACAGCATGAAGGGCTGGTGCGACTATGTTATCAGCCGTGCCCGTATTCACGCACCGAACAGCACCCTGCCCGATGAAGAGGAAGAACATCTGTGGGACACCGGATTTCAGTTTGGTGAGTGGCTGGTGCCCAGCCTTGCCGGAGCACCTCAAGAGCAGTTATTCACCACAATGGCTACAACTTCTGCCTATACAGCGCCGATTTTCGGCTGGCTGGTCGTCCACAAAATGGCACAGGCCGCCGTTTTAGGGCGCGAAGAGGATGCTGTTCGGTATCAGGAAGAAGCCGACAAGATGAAACGCGCGATCCGGGCAGCACTTATTACGGCAGACGGTGTTTTAAGGTATGAACGGCAGGGTGCCTATGTGCTGATGTTGGTCTTTGGGCTTGTGCCGGATGCATGGGTGGACAAATTCGGTACAAAGCTGGCAGAAATCATTCACGCAAACGGCGACCGCCTTGACACAGGATTTTTGCCCACGCCCTATTTGCTGGATGCGCTCTGCATCGGCGGGCAGCGCGAACTCGCCTATACGCTTTTGTACCAGACAGAGTCTCCGTCGTGGCTGGCGCAGGTAAAGCGCGGTGCCACTACAATTTGGGAAAGCTGGGAGATGTATCAGCCCGATGGAACACCTAAAAAAGAGAGCTTCAATCATTATACCTACGGCACGGTAGACGATTGGATTTTCCGCACCATCGGCGGCGTAGACCAAGATGATACAGGCTATCGGCGGCTTATGATTCATCCTCAGCCGGACAAAAGCTTGACGTGGGCCAAGCGTAGCTTTGAAACGGAGAATGGAACCGTATATGCGTCTTGGAAACGTGAAGGCGGACAATTCATCTTAACCGCCGACATTCCCTGTAATACCACCGCCAGAATCATTTTGCCGGATGGCACACAGCATGCGGTCGGCAGCGGTCACTATACATTGAATTGTTAAGGCAACACCGCACAGTCACTTTGCGCTGAGTGACCACGGTGCACCCGCGATGATCCAACAGCTGAACGCCGCATTGAATAAAATCAAGAAAGAGGGATGAACCATGAAGAAGGTTACGCTTTCACTTGATAGCTCATTGAAAGAGATTTTTACCTATGAAGAAAGCCGCGCAGTGTTTGACAAATTCCTGCCCGGTATGCGCACGATGGCAGAAAACCAGCCCGCAGCGCTGGGCTTCTCCGTTCGTAAAATCATACAATTTTCGGGCGGAGCTATCCCTGCCGAAGCTGCCGACGCGCTGGATGCAGCCCTGTGTGCGCTCGAACTGTACAGTGCCGAGCCGGAAATGTCCGACACGCCGCTGACCCCCGACGGGGCTGAGGTCGTGCCGGAACCTCCCCGCGACGCCATCTACCCCGGCAAGGTCTGGCGCGACACCAACGGTCGCCGCATCCAAGCCCACGGCGGCGCGCTGTATTACGACGACGGCGTCTACTACTGGTATGGCGAAAACAAGGATCACACCGACGGCAAATGCCCGGTCTGGACATGGGGAATGCGTGCCTACCGATCCACCGACTTGTGTAACTGGGAAGATTTGGGCTTGTTCATCCAGCCCGACCTGACCGACAAGGATGCGCCGCTGTATCCCACGTCCCGCGCTGACCGCCCGCACATTGTCAAATGCGCGTACACGGGCAAGTATGTCTGTTGGATCAAGCACTGCGGTGACAATGCCTGCTTTACGGTCTTACAGGCCGACAAATTCTTAGGTCCCTATGAAATTGTCAAAGCCCACTACCGCCCGTTTGGCTGCGAGGTCGGTGACTTTGACATTGCCGTTTGCGGCGATACGGCATATCTCTATATGGACGCAAACCACAACGGTCAGCTGACGATGCGCCTGACGCGGGACTTCTTGGAGGCGGAAGAAAAAATCTGCTGGCAGTACGAGGGTCTGCACGCGCCGTTCAGCCGCGAAGCGCCGGCTGTGTTTGAGCATGGCGGCAAGTGGTATATGCTGACCTCCGGCATGACCGGGTATGTGCCGAACAAGAGCGACAGCGCCGTGTCCGACGCGCCCGACAGGCCGTTTGTGAGCATCGGTGACCCGCACGCAGATGACGCGAGCCATGCGTCCTTCAACAGCCAAATCTCGCAGGTGTTCAAAGTTCCCGGTAAGCGCGACCTCTACATTGCGCTGGTGCATTCAAGCTACCGATTACATCACCGAGGTACTCCTCAGGCATTGTAACCTCAACCTTCATGATAGGCTCAAGAAGCACTGCTCCACCCTTTGCCATAGCATCCTTGAATGCCATAGAACCAGCGATGTGGAATGCCATCTCTGAAGAATCGACTTCATGGTAAGAACCATCATAAACGTTTGCCTTAACACCAAGTACCGGATATCCGCCAAGGATACCAGCCTTTGCTGCTTCCTCGATACCTTCACCAACAGCTGGGATGTATTCCTTAGGAATAGCACCACCGACAACAGTTGACTCGAAAATAAACTGCTCTTCACCGTTTGGATCCATAGGCTCGAACTTAACCTTACAGTGACCATACTGACCACGACCACCAGACTGTTTTGCGTACTTCGAATCGATTTCGACTTCTTTTGTAAATGTTTCTTTGTAAGCAACCTGCGGAGCACCTACGTTTGCTTCTACGTTGAACTCACGAAGCAGACGGTCTACGATAACTTCCAAGTGAAGCTCACCCATTCCGGCAATGATTGTCTGACCGGTTTCCTGATCAGTATGAGCACGGAATGTCGGATCTTCTTCAGCAAGTTTTGCCAAAGCTTCACCCATTTTACCCTGATCGTTCTTTGTTTTCGGCTCGATAGCAAGCTCGATAACCGGTTCAGGGAATTCCATGGATTCCAGAACAACCGGATGTTTCTCATCACAGATAGTATCACCTGTTGTTGTCAATTTGAAACCAACAGCTGCTGCGATATCTCCGGAATATACTTTATCCAATTCACTACGTTTATTTGCGTGCATCTGCAAAATACGTCCGACACGCTCTTTCTTTCCTTTTGTTGCATTGAGTACATAAGAACCGGAGTTCAATGTACCGGAATACACACGGAAGAATGCCAGCTTACCAACAAATGGGTCTGTCATAATCTTAAATGCCAATGCTGCGAATGGCTCATCATCAGAAGATTTACGAACGACTTCGTTACCATCTTCGTCTGTACCGGTGATATCAGGGATATCTGTTGGTGCAGGCATGTACTCGATAACACCATCTAACATCTTCTGTACACCTTTGTTCTTGTAAGCAGAACCACAGTATACCGGAACAGCCTCACAAGCGATTGTTCCTTTACGAAGAGCTTTCTTCAAATCTTCAACAGATGGCTCTTCACCTTCAAGATACTGCATCATCAGATCATCATCCAAGTCACAGATTTTCTCAACAAGGTTTTCATGCCATTCTTGAGCAAGATCTTTCAAATCATCCGGAATCTCAGTGATTTCGATATCCTCGCCCTTGTCATCTTTATAGTAGTATGCTTCCATCTCAAACAAATCAACCAATCCGACGAAATCGTCTTCCTGACCAATCGGAATCTGAACAGGAATTGCATTTTTACCCAAACGATCAATAATCGTCTGTACTGACATAAAAAAGTCTGCACCCATCTTATCCATTTTGTTGATGAATGCCATACGTGGTACATTGTAAGTGTCAGCCTGACGCCAAACGTTCTCAG
>ENA-OPCX01001104-OPCX01001104.1-human-gut-metagenome-genome-assembly--contig:-NODE-1104-length-12160-cov-3.681619_pt1 | contig 12160 bp, 4 predicted proteins | sample MGYA00241570_ERZ501491 | MGnify/ENA primary metagenome ERZ501491 (study PRJEB25962, sample SAMEA2042620) | human gut metagenome | biome: human gut; feature: human-associated habitat; material: faeces... | reverse complement strand
GATCGTTTCTGGGCAAAAGGCATGGAGCAGGATAAAATGAATGCCTACATGACTTTGTATACGGCACTTGTAACAATCAGTAAGGCAGCAGCTCCGATGATTCCATTTATGACCGAGAGCATTTATCAGAATCTTGTGTGCAATCTGGATTCAAAAGCACCGGAAAGTATTCATTTGTGTGATTTTCCGAAAGTTAAGGAAGAATGGATTGACAAAGAACTTGAGACACAGATGAAACAGCTTTTGGACATTGTTGTTCTTGGCCGTGCATGCCGTAATACAGCAAATATCAAAAACCGTCAGCCAATTGGAAAAATGTATGTAAAGGCAGAAGGCGAATTGTCCGATTTCTATAAAGAAATCATTGCAGATGAGCTGAATGTAAAAGAAGTTGTATTTACCAATGATACAAAAGAATTTACGACATATCAGTTTAAGCCGCAGCTTCGTACTCTCGGACGCCGTTTCGGAAGCCGTTTGAACGAATTGAAAGAAGTTCTTGCCGGATTAGATGGCAATGCTACGATGGATGCGTTGAATGCTTCCGGTGAAGTGACTGTTACGGTTGGCGGCGTAGATGAAGTGCTGGCAACAGAGGATTTGCTGGTAGAAACAGCACAGATGGATGGCTATGTGAGCGAGGAAGATCACGGTATTACCGTTGTATTGGATACAAACCTGACACCGGAGTTAATCGAGGAAGGATTTGTGCGTGAGGTTATCAGTAAAATTCAGACCATGCGTAAAGATGCCGGTTTTGAAGTGGTTGACCATATTCGTGTTTACGAACAGGGAAATGATAAGATTAAAGAAATTATCAATGCAAATGAATCGCAGATTAAAGCCGATGTTTTGGCCGATGAGGTTATTTTGGATAAAGTAGAAGGTTACACCGCAGATTGGAAAATTAATGGTGAGGCTGTTACACTGGGTGTTACAAAAGTGGAAGCGTAACGAAGAGTTTGTTACAGAAAGAGAGGTAATTTATGGCATTTGTAACGGAAAAGGAAAAGAAAAAGGAATTGAAGAATAACATTTCGAACTACATGAAATTGTTGTTCCGCCGTTCGGTTGAAGAGGCAACTCCACAGCAGTTGTTTCAGGCAGTTTCTTATGCAATCAAAGATATCGTAGTTGATGACTGGATGGCAACGCACAAAGCCTATGAGAAAAAGGATGTGAAGACAGTTTACTATTTGTCCATGGAGTTTTTGATGGGTCGTGCACTTGGTAACATGATTATCAACCTCAAAGAGGACAAAGTTGTACGCGAGGTACTTGACGAGATGGGTGTAAACTTAGACTTGCTTGAGGATGAAGAGCCGGATGCAGCTCTTGGTAATGGTGGTCTTGGACGTCTGGCAGCCTGCTTTTTGGATTCCTTATCTACACTTGGGTATCCGGCTTATGGCTGTGGTATCCGCTACAAATATGGTATGTTCAAGCAGAAAATCGAAAATGGTTTCCAGATTGAAGCACCGGATGACTGGTTAAAAGATGGTAATCCATTTGAGATGAAGCGTCCGGAATATGCCGTTGAAGTACGTTTTGGCGGTTATGTAACGGTAAGAAAAGACGAAAAGACCGGAAGGGATCGTTTTGTACAGGAAAATTATCAGTCTGTAATGGCAGTGCCTTATGATTTGCCGGTTGTCGGTTACGGAAACCACATTGTAAACACACTTCGTATCTGGGATGCTGAGGCAATTGATACGTTCAATCTGGATTCTTTTGATAAAGGTGATTATCAGAAGGCAGTTGAGCAGCAGAACCTTGCCCGTACTATTTGTGAAGTGCTGTATCCAAATGACAACCATATGGCTTTTCTGGATGAACTGGAACAAGAAGCATTTTTCTTTGATGATGCCCGGGTCAATTCGGGAAGGCGCAATCCGGCATGGGGAACTACTGATTTTACTTTAATCAGCCTACCGGATCCAGACGCACCGGGAGCATGGAGCCGTACCTACCAACAAAAAATAGCCCAAGCAAAGGTGGAACAAAAACGATATGAAAAAATATGCCAAGGCATAAAAGAGGCTAAACAACATGCTTTACGCAACCGCTATACATTAGAGGTATACGAACAGACAAACCACTTGTTCAACTTCCCTGTCCGTCTGATTCTAGCCTTGCACAACTATGATATCACTATACATGAACAAGACAAACAGACAGCATTGCAACAAATAAATGAAGTGTGCAATGACTTTCAGACCATGAGAAAACAATTGGAAGAGACCTATTCACAGACCCGTTTTATGGAACAACCTGACGGTTACATTGCTGACCAAAACCACCACAACCATCTTGCCGCCAAAACCAACAACAGCGACTGGTGGTATTATTATGAAATTCCAATGATAAGGAAGACAAGAACATGGATGAACTCTCAGACCGCCCGACAGAAAAACATTCCATAAGAAACAACGAATGAAACTTTAATATAAAAAATAATATGAACCTTATAATACAACACTACTTTATGAAACAACATTTTTTATCTTATCTCATCGCCCTGCTGCTATTTCCTCTCTATGAGATGCAAGCAGCCTACCAGCCTGAGTTTTCTACTGCCGGTTTCTATGAACTGGCAAACTCCGGACGTGAAGTATATTCCATGAATCCGGCATGGCGATTCCACAAAGGAGCCGCTACAGGTGCGGAAGCTACCGACTTTAATGACCGGGACTGGAAAATGGTTTCCCTGCCCGACGGCATTGAATATGTACCGACTGAGGCCAGTGGATGTATCAACTATCAAGGCGAGGTATGGTACCGCAAACATTTCACTCCGGCAGATGAATTGAAAGGCAAAAAACTTTTCCTGCATTTCGAAGCTATCATGGGGAAAAGCAAAGTTTTCGTAAACGGTAATTTATTGGCCGAACACTTTGGCGGATACCTGCCTGTAGTCGTTGATGTCACCGATGCACTGAATTGGGGGACAGACAATGTGATAGCCGTATGGGCAGATAACAGCAATGACCCCAGCTATCCTCCCGGCAAAGCACAGGATGTACTGGATTATACTTATTTTGGCGGCATCTATCGTGACTGCTGGCTAATAGCCCATCGTCCGGTTTTCATCACCGATCCCAATTTCGAAAACGAAACGGCAGGCGGCGGGCTTTTCGTGGCATACGACAAAGTTTCCGACACTTCCGCAGAAATAATCCTGAAAGCCCATATACGTAATGACAGTAAAAAGAACTTCAAAGGAGTAGTAGAATATGAACTTCAGCAACCCGACGGCACACAAGCCGCATTTCTGAACGATGTCATTCAAGTACGTCCGGGCAAGGCAGTCACTTCAAAAGATAAAATAATGTTGAAGTCTCCCCTGCTTTGGAGCCCTGAAACGCCTACGTTATATAACCTGATTGTCCGTATCCGCGACAATGAAGGAAATGTAGTGGACGGCTACCGCCGCCGCATCGGTATCCGCAGCGTAGAATTCAAGGGCAAGGACGGATTCTGGCTGAACGGCAAACCTTATCCAAGCCCACTGATTGGCGCCAACCGCCATCAGGATTTTGCCGTAGTAGGCAATGCCGTTGCCAACAGCATTCATTGGCGCGACGCTAAAAAGCTACGCGACGCAGGTATGAAAGTCATCCGGAATGCTCACTGCCCTCAAGACCCCGCCTTTATGGATGCATGTGACGAACTGGGGCTGTTCGTCATTGTAAACACACCGGGATGGCAATTCTGGAATGACGCTCCTGAATTTGCACAACGGGTTTATAGCGATATCCGCAACCTGGTACGGCGTGACCGCAATCACCCTTGTGTATGGTTATGGGAACCTATCCTGAATGAAACCTGGTATCCGGCAGACTTCGCCAAAAATACCCTCGATATTGTCAATCAAGAATACCCTTATCCGTATTGCTACTCCGGTTGCGACAGCGAAGCACGGGGACATGAGGTATATCCGGTACTCTTCACTCATCCGGCCAATGCGGACAAGGACTGGGCCATCAAAAGCCTCGACCCTAAAATAACCTATTTCACCCGCGAGTGGGGAGATAATGTAGACGACTGGAATTCGCACAACTCCCCCAGCCGTGTGGCACGCAACTGGGGGGAACAGGCTATGCTCATCCAGGCACAGCACTATGCCGCTCCCCGTTATCCTTTCACCTGTTACGATGTACTCTGCCGTACTCCGCGCCAACACGTCGGCGGCTGTTTGTGGCACTCGTTCGACCACCAACGCGGCTATCATCCCGATCCCTTCTATGGTGGTGTGATGGACGTATTCCGTCAACCCAAATATGCTTATTATATGTTCAAAGCCCAGCGCTCGCCCGAAAAGCAAGACCGTCTTTTCGAAACAGGACCGATGGTGTACATCGCCCATGAAATGACTCCCTTCTCACCCAAAGACGTTACTGTATACTCCAATTGTGACGAGGTGCGGCTTACTTATAATAAAGGTGGCAAGACATGGACTTACACCAAGCCAGCAACAAAAGAAGGAATGCCCTCACCCGTTATTACATTCAAAGATATATACGACTTCATGATAGACAAGAACATGTCTATGAGAAAGAAGAAACAGGACGAGGTGTTCCTACTGGCCGAAGGCATCATAGACGGAAAAGTAGTTGCCACGCACGAAGTACGACCGGCCCGGCGTCCCGAGAAACTGCTGCTTTGGGTTGACAATGAAAACACCGACTTAAAAGCTGATGGCTCCGACTTTGTAACCGTAGTAGCCGCCATAGCCGATAAAAACGGGAACATCAAACGTCTGCACAACTATTATGTGAAATTCCATGTAGAAGGAGAAGGACGTATTTTAGGCGGAGCGAATATACTGGCCAATCCGGCTCCGGTAAAATGGGGGACAGCCCCCGTGCTGATACAATCCACCTTAAAGCCGGGTAAAATCAAAATCACTGCCAGCGTATTGTTCGAAGGCTCGCAAATGCCTGCCAGCGCAGTGTTGGAATTAGAAAGCAAGCCGGCGGCTCATCCTCTCATCTACACCGAAAGTGAAGCTGCGCTGATTTCCATGAACAGCGACTCACCTTTCGGGCAATCAGCCGCCAAATCGGCTTCCGAACTGGAACAGGAACGTCTGCTGAAAGAACGGAATGCACAAAGGCTGAAAGAGGTGGAAAAACAACAAGCCGACTTCGGTGAAAAGAAATAATCATCGCCATCCTGACAGGATGGACGGAAAGTGTTCGCTTCCCGTCCATCCACTTCTTTACATTTCACCTCAAATTTCCCCTTATTCCCCTAATTTATCGAAAAAAAATCAGCTTTCGCCGAATAGATTAGAAAAATCGGCCGAGAACATTTACCTTTGCTATCTAAAATTAAATAATAAATACCATTCAAGTTTTAATCATAAAACAGCAAAACGAAAACGATGATGAAAAAGACAACAACTATTCTCTGTTTGGGCATCGCTCTATGCATGTTGGGGTGTAGCGATGACGATGATCAAGTTACGACAACCTCCACCGTTCCTTTTTCTCTCACAGCATCACTGTCCCCCCGTTCTTCAGATGCAGAGGATACAGGCATCCTGCAAGGCAACTGGGACGCCAACAGCCAACTGGCCGTAATGAAAACCGGTTCCAGCGGTGTTCCCAAAACGATTCTCACAAGAGAAACTGACTCTTCTGATACCTTTACGGGCGATCTTTCGACACTGGTAAAGAATGAGAATGAAATTGCCGTATTTTACCCGGCGGCAGCCATCACCGCGAACAGCAGTGACACCCTGACCCAAACCCTCAACCTGAGCGGACAGGACGGAACACTGGCAGGTATAACAAATTATGATTACTTATGGGCACTGTGTAAAGCCGGCATGAACGAAACTACAGGCTCTTCCGCCTGCGAAATGACCAGCTTGGTCACTATCGGTAAATTCCAGTTCACCGCCAACGGTGGCAGTCCTTTGAACAACATCACAAGAATTACCATAACCGCCACTGCCGGAACCCTCTACTCCAGTGCCGTTATGAAACTAAAAGACGGAGAGTTCAGCAGTACCCAAACAGGAAATATCACTATTAAAAACAAAACCGGTATTTCCGGAACCACTTACATCTCCTTCTTCCCTTCCGAAGCACAATTGCATTTCACCCTTGTTACCACCACCGGTGAAGTGTATGAGACAGCTACTTCGACAACCATCAAATTGGAGAAAGGCAAAGTATACGAAGCGCCGACACTCACTTGCACTCTTTTACCTTCTGCCAAGGTAGGCGATTATTACTATAGCGACGCTACCTTCTCCAGCGAGAAGAATGAGAATAAAACCTGCATCGGTATTGTCTATGCTCTGGATGATGCGGACGGCAATCTCTCGCCCACCCTGTCCACTTCTCCATTCGGACGCATCGTGGCATTAAGCGACAACCAGTCCAGTACCAAATGGATCAGCAAAGCAGAAGATATAGAAGGCATCGAAAACTATACCACCGCTGACGGTACATTGACAAGCGGTGTTCTCCCTTATTATGACGGAACCGCCGATTCTTTCTTCTCCGATAAGGACGAGGAACGCATCAAGGGAGCAACCATCCATGTTGAAACCGGACAACCTGCCACCTGGGTGTCAGAAGGAGCCATCAGCGACTTCAACGGAAAGGCTCACACCGCCTATCTTGGTAAAAGTTCTTCCAGTTACCCGGCAGGAGGTTACTGCTACCAATACAGTACCAGCGGCAAATCGGCAGGTGAATGGTATTTACCGTCGGCAGGCGAGTTGACTTTGTTGTGGGAACTTCAAAAAACCGGAGTCATTTGCAAAGACAAACAAGATTGTTTCAATGATTTCACACGCAAGGGGTACTGGTCTTCTTCCGAACACTCGGCAGAATCCGCCTGGTATCTGAATTTCGTTAGTGGTGCGATAGTTGCCAACAGCAAAGCCAGCAATTACGCCACGCGCCCTGTCGCACAGTTCTAAAGTTCCAATGGAGGTAGCAGCCCCATTGGTTATAAACGATTGACAAATTGATTGTAAAGCCCGGTCCGCTTACCACAAAATGGACCGGGCTTCTTTTTTTCATATTTTTCACTCTTTCCTTTATCAACCCGGAGATTTTCCGATCTTTGCAGCACACCAATTCTTACGCCTATGAAAATACGATCCACCCATGAATTGCATCAAATTGGGTAAATTGATGCTGGAAGTTGATATAAAGCATTTCCAAGTCAGGGCATTGGCTGACATCAACGGATTACAAACCCGAAACCTCCATCACTGCCAGGTATTTCAACCAAAAACAGCCCGAAAAATCTAAAGACCATATATGACAAAAGACAGAGAATCCTCACGAACTCCCTGCCCTTTTGCTATGTTAAAAATATTATCCCAAAAAACGAATACTTTTACTTCTGAATATTTATTGACCCAACCTTATGAAAAAAATTATTTTTCAGCATGTCCGCCTGCCGTAGTGGGCCAATTTATATTCTGATATATATTGCTATTGTTTATATCGCGGTCAGCAGAAGCTGTACGTATATCACTGATTCCTATCGGATACAAATAATATGCCTCATGCCAGTTATAACCATCACGCAGTTCGTTGGAACTCTCCAAATTACGGCTGTAAGGACGTAGATACTTGCCTTGCTCTTTACCAGAGACAACTGCATCCGATGTCCCGTCCGCCTTGATATCAGCATCATACAACAGATAAAGATTATCCCAAAAATTCACTCCTTCAGGAATCCACTTTGCAGTTATCATACGGTCAAAGGAGCGCCAACGAATCAAATCGGCAAAACGTTGTCCTTCACTGAAAAGCTCGTTCATACGTTCGCGACGAATATTATACAAGGTCACATCCACCATGGAAGTCCCTGAATACACCCCGAAATCCTTTTCTTTGGAAAGATCGGTAGCAGCAATTGTAGCGTCAATATCAGTGCTCACCCCGGCACGTTCACGCAATTGCATCCAATACTTTCTGGCATCAGCATCCAGTGTTCCATTCTTTTCATAACAAGCTTCCATATAGTTCAATAATGCCTCAGCTGTACGGAAAACAGGGCATGCGTTAGTACAGCGCAACTCATCATTCGGAGTCTGGGTATAATCATACGTATAATACTTACGTGGCTGATACCCTGTGATACAACGTATTTCTTGATTTGAATTATCGATACCGGGTTTCTTGAATGGCTGACTGTACTGAGGCGCACTAGGATCAGAATCAAGCAGCGTACTCTCACTCCAAACAAAAAGCTGAAGACGTTCGTCGCGACCGGCTTTCACATTATCAATGCTGACATCACCCTGATAGTCATTGCTGGCATAAATGGGTAATCCATTCTTCATCAGAAAAGACTCTGCAAAGGTACGGGTATATCCATCGGCACAACCAGTCTTCACACGATAGGCTGCATCGTGACTGATACTCAGGCTAAAGCTGTACTGTTTCCACAATAAGACTTCGGGGACATTAGCCAGTGAAGGCTGACTATACATTTCAAAATAGTCATTCCAACCTGTGATGACACCCGGTTGAGGTTCTATTACATGATTATTGGTAGTCAGTTGCGCATTATCGGCTACCTGTTTTGCAGCATTCATAGCTTCTGTCAAGAAAAAATCCACTTCACTATCAATACTGAAATTCTTTCCACTGTTATAAGGCATATTGGCTCCCGGCCAATTATTATCTCCCGGTACACGTCCGCTTCCTTTATGATACTTTTCAAAAGTGGCTTCAAACAAGGCTACTCTAGATTTAAACAGCAAAGCCGCCTCTCTATTGACACGCTGACCATTGAACTTGCCTCGACTTGCTAAATATGAAATAGCTTTGTCCAAATCTTCCAATATGAAACGTGCCACTTCATTACGCGGAGTACGCTTACTGTTTTCTACAATGACCTCATCATTATCTTCCAAGACCTTGGTAACTATGGGTAAATCACCATAATAGGCCAACATTCGGAAATAACACAATGCACGGAAGAAGTAACCCTCTCCGATATAGTTCTTAATCAGTTCCGCATCGCCGGTAATCGTTCCATTCTCATAACCGGTAACTGCCTTATCTAAAAAATAATTGTAAACGCGTACCCCTCCATAGTATCCCTGAAGGGCTTTTCCCGAAGAAACTTCCCAATGGTCATCGGCAAAAAGAGTCGTATTACCGTTCAACCCAGCCAACATGATATCGGTATTACCGTCAGAACGTGCCATACCATCACTATAACTCTGCGTATGATACATCTCTCCGCTATAGGGAGCAACCAAATAGGAACTATAATAATTATTCAAGTAAGTAGCCAGCTGATCGGCTGATGTATAGAATGACTCCGGTGTGATTTGGCTTACAGGATCAAGGTCGAGCAGATCGTTACACGAGGTGGTACTCATAGCAGCACCCAACAAAAGACATAATCCGATGTGTTTTGTATTTATTTTCATAATATTCTTCTTTTTATTAGTTAAAAGCTAAGATTTACACCCACAGAAACAGTACGTTGCAACGGATAAGTTTTACCACTGCCCCATCCTTCGTCACCATATCCTCCGAAAGCTTCGGGATCAAATATATCGGACAGACTAGTGATAGTGAATAAATTATCACATGACAGATAAATGCGGCAATTACTGATTCCGGCCGGTGACAACAGAGATTTCGGCAAAGTATACCCCAACTGGATATTCTTGCAACGGAGATAGGCGGCACTTTGCAAATAACGCGTCTGTGTCTGCTGATTTTTCTGAATACCGCCAAAATAAGGTTTCGGATAATATGCACCAGTATTGTTTTCCGTCCAATAGTCCAAATGATCTTCAAAGCAGGCGCTTTGCCACATATTTCCTTGCGCTCCCCAAAAGTATGCATCACCGGCACCGAAGAACCAATCGCGTTTCAACACTCCTTGAAAGAAAATAGAAAAATCAAATCCCTTGTATGCCGCATCTAAGTTCAAACCGATACGATAACGAGGAGTCGCATTACCAATACGTTTCAAATCACCGTGATCGTCCAAAGTATTTGCACCGGAACTGACAATGCCATCTCCATTCAAATCCTTATACATCACATCACCTGCACCCCAGTTGCTTCCCCAGTTGGGCTTATTGGTTGTCAGCCAATTGTCCATTTCTACTTTTGAAGAAGCCAGACCGACACTTTCATACCCCCAAATTTCATTTAAATACTTGCCATTATAATACCCTCCGATACTTTGATTGCTAAACTCCCCATCGTATGGATAGGTCAGAATTTTAGATCGATTATCCGAGAGATTGAACCGAACACCATATTTGAAATCATTAATCTGATCACGCCATCCGATTTCCAATTCCCACCCCGAAGTACGCATATCACAGTTGTTGGTTTTGGGAGCATTAGTACCCAATACAGAACCCAAGATAGGTGCCGGACCAATCATGTCTTTTGTAGTACGACTATACCAATCAAAAGTACCGGTCAGGCGATTATTAAAAGCGCCGAAATCAAAACCGAAATCCCATGTTTCCACCGTTTCCCAAGTCATGGTAGCATTAACGATGCTGGGAAGGGAAGATGTATTTTGTTTTTCGCCATTAATCAGCCAGTTGCTGGATGCAGAACTGATGGCCTGCTGCTGATAGAACGGATACCAATCCCAGAAACTGTTATAATTGGAACTAGTGTTACCTAATTGTCCCCAAGAACCACGAAGTTTCAGCGTATTAACTGTTTCACTCAATTTCTCAAAGAACTCCTCACGGGCAATATTCCATCCCAAAGATACCGACGGGAACCATGCCCACCGCTTATCGGCTAGAAAACGTGAAGAACCGTCATAACGAATATTAAACTCCGCCAGATACTTACCGTCATAATCATAATTGAAACGTCCGAAATAACCTGCTGTAGCCCGATTCCAATAACCGTCACCATTCTTCTTGTTACTTTGTGTCTGGCTCAAGAAAGGTTTATCTTCAGTTGTTAAGTCTGTACCGCTTGCCCACATATTGTCTTGATTATAGCGTTCATAGTTCAAGCCCAACAAAACTTTTCCATTATGTTTTCCAAAGCTGTGAGAATAATCGGTATAAACATTTACAGCATAATAGTTTTGCTTGTAGCGGTTATCATACACATAAGTCACTGTTCCGTATCCAGAATCACGTAACATCGGCTCATTGGCTACATTATAATTATAAATAGGAATTTTGTTTTGAGTAGTCTTATTATTGGTAAGACGCAGAGCACCTTCAGCATAGATGTTCCATCCTTTCAACGGCGTGAAGGTAAACTTTAACTGTTGGGTGAACTCATCGTTGTTCTCCTTATATATCCCCCCGTCTTCCAATTCATAAATCTCCATTTCTGCCATCCAGTTTCCATTCGGATCGACTACCGGACAAGAAGGCCAGCGGCGTGCAATGTTATGGAAGAACAACCCTGTCAGATATTGAGGCTTCTCATAATCCTTGCGTGTCCATTTTGTTGAGTAATCCAGGCGTGCCCATGAAGCCAGTTCGGCTCCGATTTTACTATTCAACGTATAACGGTCCAGTTCGTCGTGCCCATGAGAAATCAGACCATTCTGTAGCAAGAAACTTCCACTGACCGACCAATTAAACTTCTCAGTTCCCCCACTCAGACTCAGATTATGCTGTGTAGAAGGCACATTCTTTTTATAGAATTCCTCAAACCAATCCGTATTGGCAAAAGCCGAGCCATAGTTGTTCCACTTCCCATTCTCCACATTGGCTGTTGTTCCCCAATATTCCGGCTGGCTAGGGTCTGTGAATTCGCCATTCATATACTTCTTGATATTCGCCATCGTTTCATCGCTGAATATATTTGAACCGCCAGCGTTAATATTCGCAGTATTGAAATAAGTGGCAAATTGCAATGAATTAGCCATCTTGGGCACCTGTGTCGCGGTACTGAAACGAATATCGCCGGAGTAATTAACCTTCACCTTACCGGCCTTCCCACTCTTAGTCGTAACCAAGATTACACCAAATGCAGCACGCGAACCATAGATAGAAGCCGAAGCGGCATCTTTCAGAACAGACACACTTTCTACATCATTAGGATTCAAAGAATTCAAATCTCCCTCTATACCATCAATTAAAATCAAAGGACTATCTACAGAACCGTCGCCGATAGAACCTGTACCACGAATATTGATATTCATGCTGGTATTAAGGTCA
>ENA-OPCX01001095-OPCX01001095.1-human-gut-metagenome-genome-assembly--contig:-NODE-1095-length-12266-cov-11.394071_pt1 | contig 12266 bp, 9 predicted proteins | sample MGYA00241570_ERZ501491 | MGnify/ENA primary metagenome ERZ501491 (study PRJEB25962, sample SAMEA2042620) | human gut metagenome | biome: human gut; feature: human-associated habitat; material: faeces... | reverse complement strand
CGGACAGGCTCCGGCATCAACAACGGGTGGTAACGACAAACGTAACAATCCGGTCAGTCCGGTAGCTTCGGCCAACGGCGACAAGATTGTCGAGATGGAGCGCGTAGCCCGCATCCTATCCGACCATATGGTGATGTCGAAAAAAGTGTCTCCTCACGTCACGACCGTTGTCGAAGCCGACGTTACCCGCCTCGTCAAATGGCGCAGCCGCGTGAAAGAGGCTTTCTTCAAACGCGAGGGCGTGCCACTCACCTATATGCCCGCCATTGCCGAAGCTACGGCCAAAGCATTGGCTGAATTCCCATACGTGAACGCATCGGTTGATGGCTATAAAGTCATTCTGAAAAAGCATATCAACCTGGGTATCGCCGTGTCGTTGCCCGACGGTAACCTGATCGTACCGGTTATCCATGATGCAGACAAGTTGAATCTGAACGGCCTTGCTGCCAACATCGACAGCCTTTTCAATACACATGCACAATGCATGGCGGTTTTGATGTGCACTCAGATAATCCAGACGGTCGGTCAGCGCAAGTGTCTGCGGATAAGTCAAACTTTCGTTCATTTTTTCTATTCCACGATGGATATATCCACAGATTGGGTCTACTTTGCTGATGGTTTCACCTTCGAGTGAGGTACGCAAGCGAAGAACACCGTGAGTTGACGGGTGCTGTGGCCCGATATTGACCACAAAATCTTGTTGTCCGAAAACGATATTTTTCTTATCGGCAATGGTTCCGTCCGGATTGAGGTAATATTCATCAGTAAGATCGGCATTTTCTTCGTTCTCCATATTCAGTGGATTAGAATTCATGTCGTAATCTTTACGCAACGGATAGCCTTTCCAGTCCTCGCGCAAGAACAGGCGTCGCATATCCGGGTTATTCAGGAAACGAATACCGAAGAAATCGAATACCTCGCGTTCCTTGATTTCCGCTGTTTTCCACAAGTCGCAAACCGACGGTAGATAAGGGTGTTCGCGGTCGGTTGTTGATGTCTTGAGTACGATGCGGTTGTAAGTCTTGCTTGATTCCAGATAATAAAGTGCTCCCAGACCGCTTTCCTGCCAGTCCATTCCTACAATATCTCGCAGGAAGTCCATCGGTTCGTCCTTGTCATTTCTCAAGGCTTCGGCTATTTGATGGAACGATTCTGCCGGAATGGTTATCACTTGGTCACCTTGCTCGGCAATAGTGATATCGGGCACTAATCGGGAAATTTTTTCTGTTATATTCATAAATCGCTATTTTCCTATCGTTTACTATTTTTCACTCTCCTTTTGTGATTCGGGATTCTTTTCCTGACGGTTTACGCCTCCAAGGAATTTCTCTACTTTTATTTTACGCTGGAGTTGCATCATACCGTAGTAAAAAGCTTCCGGACGTGGAGGACATCCCGGAATATATACGTCGACCGGAATGATTTTATCGATACCATTAACTACGTGGTAGGACTTGATAAATGGCCCTCCTGAAATAGTACATCCACCTACGGCAATAACATATTTCGGTTCTGCCATCTGGTCGTACAGACGTTTTAGTACCGGAGCCATTTTATAAGTGATTGTTCCCAGTACCATAATCATGTCAGCCTGTCGAGGAGAGTTACGGGTTACTTCGAATCCGAAACGTGCCATATCGTAACGTGCTGCTCCCAATGCCATGAATTCGATGGCGCAGCAGCTGGTACCGAAGGTAAGCGACCAGAGTGAATTACTTCTTCCCCATTCGATAAGTTCATCGATTGTTCCGATGATGACTCCTGCACCGTCGCGGTTCAGTTCGTCTACCATGCGTTGCAAGTAGTCGTTGTTCTTGAACTCATCGTATTTCATTGAGCGGATTTGAGGTTTCTTTATTTCCATTCCAGCGCTCCTTTCCGCCAAGCATATGCCAGGCCCAATATTAATACTAATAAGAAAAATGCCACACACACCAGTGCATAGGTTCCGACTTCGTTGACTACTACTGCCCACGGAAACAAGAATACTGTTTCAATATCGAACATCAAGAACAGGATGGCAAACAGGTAATATCCTACCTTAAATTGTACCCATGACTGTCCTCGGGTCGGTATACCACATTCGTAAGGTTCTCCTTTCTGTGGATTGAACGACCGCGGTGCAATAAGCTTTGCGATTGTCATAGCGGCTACCACCAGAGCTATGGCCGTCAGAATGACGACAATTAAAAATGTGAAAAACATAAATAAAACTTTATATTGATAAATCGAACATATAACTTTTATATGGTAAAACGCTCTTTACCATATAAAGAGGAAAATGAATATTGAGTATCTCTATCGTTATAGAGAAACTAAATCAATATTTTTTCCAGTGTATAGATATAATAGGAGATTCTTTTGTTTAAAGGAGGGTGATTGAAGCATGCGAAACGTACTTGTCTGCTCACACCATATTCTATTTGGCAGAGAGGATTGGTCGCATTTCGTAATGCAGACTTAAAGTCATAAGTATTAACCTTATGAGCAATTATGGTTCTGTTTGGTATATCTGTATTGTTTTGTGTTGACAAATACTGAAGCGTTCTTTCGGATGGTTGCTGAGGTTCCTGAAGTTCGCTGTAGGTAGAATCAAATTGAAAAGAGAATTTTTTATTGTCTGTTAATGAGGGGGCATAAACAAGATTCCCTATAATCGTTATTATAAGGAAAGAAAAGAGAATTGCAATTATCCTTATTTGTTTACCCATCATTAATACCCATCTGAAAACGGCTGCAAAGATACACATTTATTTTTAGTCTTTTTAGGAGGATTGTATAAAAAAACAAAATCTCTGTTGCTTGATGTGAGGAAAATTAGGTCATTTTATAAGGACTGAAAGTTGCTGGGCCAAGTAAGAAAATATGAAGTTATTGTTGATATTTTTGTTCTATTTTTATTTTGTGCTGATAGCGAACTGTCGTACCGTAGGGTTTCCTTTGGTTGGATCTGATAAGAGTTTACTAAAAAGTCTGTTTTGACAGCGTTGGAAATGTGAGTTGTGTGTATATTTTAGGGAAATTCTTTTATAGATTCTTTCAGGCATATACAAATAAGCAAGAACTATATTCCAATTCAGTATTAAAATCGGAATATAGTTCTTGTTTTGTCAGTTAAAGAATTTCTCCAGTTTCTTTATCATCATACCCAAGCAGAATACTACAACATGGTCGTTTTCCATGATCGTTGTATTACCTGTAACCAGGATACCTTCTCCGTTTCTGATAAGTCCTCCGATTGTTGCTCCTTTGGGAAGGCCTACGTCTTTCACCTGAGAACGTGTAATACGTGAACCGGCTTTAACTGTAAATTCGGCAACATCGGCATTGGCGAAGGTCAGACACTTTACATTCGAAACGTCGGCATCCAGCATCATCTGGTATATGTGACTGGCTGCGATAAATTTCTTATTGATTACCGTACCGATATCCAGACTTTCTGCCATACTGATATAGTCAATATTTTCTACTTCGGCTACTGTCTTGGTTATTCCCAAACGTTTGGCAGCCAGACAGGCAAGGATATTGGTTTCTGAGTTTCCCGTCAGTGCTACAAAGGCTTCCGTATTTTTGATGCCTTCTTCCAAAAGAAGCTCCATATCTCTTCCGTCACCATTAATAATCATAACTTTGTCATCCACTAATTCCGTCAATCGGTTACAGCGGTTGAAGTCACTTTCGATGATTTTGGTACGCATATATTCCGGCATGTATTGTACGGTTCGTACGGCAATTCGGCTGCCTCCCATAATCATGACATTACGAATATCAGCTTCATTTTCTTTACCGGCTATCTTCCGGATGTAAGGAATATATTTCTTTGTAGTGGTGAAATACACGATATCGTTCAGCAGGATGGCATCATCACCTCGTGGAATAATCGTTTCGCTTCCTCGCTTAATAGCTACGATGTGAAAAGGAATATTTCTTCCTCCCAGCTCGTGAAGGGGGACATTCAGTATTTCTGCTGTTTCTCGCATTTTCGTTCCCAGTAGTACAAGTGCTCCTCCGGCAAATTCCCACCATTGGCGAATCCAGCTCATCTTGACAGCATCTACAATTTCTTTTGCTGCCAGCATTTCAGGATAAATAAGAGAGTCCACTCCCAGCTTGGCGAAAAACTCCTTATGTTTGGGAAGCAGGTATTCATAATTATTAATACGAGCTACCGTTTTTTTTGCTCCTAAGCTGGTCGCAAGCATACAAGCTGTCATGTTCCGGCTTTCGTCAGGAGTAACTGCAATGAATAGGTCGGCTCCTGCCACTCCAGCTTCTTTTAGTCCCGAAATGGAGGTCGGAGAAATGTTTACGGCCAGCAGGTCGAAGTTGCTTCCCAGCCTGCCAAGTCTTTCCTCATCGTCGTCCATTAGGATAATATCTTGTTTCTCACCCGATAAGAGTTTGGCCAAGTGTGTCCCTACAGCACCTGCGCCGGCAATGATAATCTTCATGAGTTCAGAATATGGATTAATGTATTATATATACCTGTTTGGTCTATGCCACAAATAGCATGTAAGGCGCCAACTGGACCATGTTGGATGAAATGATCCGGAATGCCCAGACGTTTGACCATCGGAGTATAGTTGTTATCTGACATAAATTCCAGAATAGCGCTGCCCATTCCTCCTTTTAGCACTCCGTCTTCTACAGTCACTATACGCGAAAATTTTTTTCCTATTTCGTGTAATAATGCTTCGTCCAAAGGTTTCAGGAAACGGAGATCGTAGTGGGCAATGCTGCATTTTTGTGTACTTTCGGCCTCGGCAATGGCTTTGGCAGCTGTATTGCCAATCGGTCCAATTGTGATGACAGCTAAATCGGAGCCGTCTTTCAACTTTCTGCCCTTTCCAACTTCTACAGCTTCCAGTGGACATTCCCAGTCTGTAAGTACCCCTCGTCCACGCGGATATCGGATGACGAACGGTCCTTGATCGGGAAGCTGAGCTGTATACATTAGCCGGCGCAGTTCTTGTTCGTTGTAAGGCGAAGCAATTGTCAGATTGGGGATAGGACGTAAATAGGCCATATCGAATACTCCGTGATGCGTTGGCCCGTCTTCTCCTACCAATCCGGCACGATCCAGACATAAAACGACATTAAGTTTCTGTATGGCGATATCGTGGATAATATTATCGTATGCTCGTTGCATGAACGACGAGTAAATATTACAGAAGGGAAGCAGTCCTTCTTTAGCCATTCCACCTGAAAACGTAACAGCATGACCTTCGGCGATGCCAACATCAAATGCTCGGTCGGGCATAGCTTTCATCAGAATATTCATAGAACATCCTGTCGGCATAGCAGGAGTTACACCGATTATTTTGTCGTTTTTCTTTGCCAGTTCCAGTAACGTCTTGCCAAATACATCCTGAAACAAAGGAGGCATTCCGCTTGTATCGCTTACAATTCGTTCCCCTGTTTCTTTATCAAATATACCGGGAGCATGCCAAATAGTAGCTGCTTCTTCGGCTGGTTTGAATCCTTTTCCTTTTACGGTATGGATATGAAGCAGTTTAGGTCCTTTCATGTCCTTTATTTCTTTCAGAACTTTAGTCAGGCCCAATACATCGTGTCCGTCTATCGGACCGAAGTAACGGATGTTCATTCCTTCAAAAATATTCTGTTGCTGGGTAAGCATCGACTTCAGGCTGTTGTTGAAACGGATCAGGCTTTTCCGACGTTCTTCATTCAGTACTCCCCATTGATGCAGCTTTCTGGAAATTTTGTACCGTAACCGGTTGTAACCTTCCGATGTTTGCAGGTTCAGTAAATATTGTTTCATTCCTCCTACACTGCGGTCGATTGCCATGTTGTTGTCATTCAGGATAATCAGTAAGTTGTTAGGAGTAGAAGAAGCATTGTTCAATCCTTCGAAGGCCAGTCCTCCACTCATAGAACCGTCTCCAATAACTGCCACGACATGGCGGTCTTTTTCACCTTTTCGGGCTGCTGCTACAGCCATACCCAAAGCTACGGAGATAGAATTTGAGGCATGTCCACAAGTAAACGTATCGTATTCGCTTTCCGCCGGTGAGGGAAAAGGACATAATCCGTTTAGCTTTCGGTTTGTACAAAAGCGATCCCGGCGTCCGGTCAGTATCTTGTGTCCGTACGCCTGATGTCCAACGTCCCATACAATACGGTCGTAGGGCGTATTAAATATATAATGAAGAGCTACCGTAAGCTCGATAACTCCCAGACTTGAGCCAAAGTGGCCAGGGTTACGTGAAAGTTCATCTATGATTTTATCTCTGAGTTCCCGGCAGACCTCAGGTAAAGACTCGATAGGAAGTTGACGCAAATCCTTCGGGCTATCTATTTTATTCAACAATTCGTAAGAAATGGGTTGTTCCATCCGATCTTTATTCAATATTAATTTCACAAAAATACGATAAATATGTGTATTGTGTTTACATTTGCACAAAAAATAATGAACAGTGTGTGCATATGGAGTTTAGAACGAAAGTAGAATTGCCTGTTGGACAAGGAGAAATTCGTCATTCGGATTCAATTTCGTTATGGGGATCTTGTTTCGCTGAAAATATAGGGAAACTGTTGTCTGATAATAAGTTCGATTGTGATGTCAATCCTTTTGGTGTCTTATATAATCCCCTGTCAATAGCAAAATCTATGTCTATATTGCTTGATGGCAAAACGTATCATGAGAAAGATTTACGTTTTGACAAAGGGATATGGTACAGTTTGATGCATCATAGTTCGTTCTCTTCGACAAACCAGTCGGAATGTCTGGAAAAAATAAATCTCCGCATCGTGAAAGGTAGAGAAATGCTTGGAAAAGCCCGATGGATTATTTTTACGTGGGGAACGGCACGTGTGTACGAATGGAAAGAAACAGGCGAGATTGTTGGCAATTGCCATAAGTTACCCGACCGACTGTTCACGCGTAGGTTACTGGGAGTGGAAGAAGTTGTTTCGGTTTTTGGTTCCTTGCTTAAGAAAATACATCTGATAAATCCGGATGCGCAATTTCTGTTTACAGTTAGTCCGATACGGCATGCCAAAGATGGTATGCACGGCAATCAACTGAATAAGGCTGTATTACTGTTGGCCATCGAAAAGTTATGTCGGGAAATTCCATCGTGCCATTATTTCCCTTCGTACGAGATTATGTTAGATGAATTGCGTGATTACCGTTTTTATGCCGACGATATGCTTCATCCTACTCCACTTGCCGTAAATTATATATGGGAGTGTTTTTGTAGCAGCTTCTTTACGGCAGATACATTACGTATAATGAAAGACTGGCAAGAAATAAGAAAAGCTCTCGAACATCGTCCATTTGATGCTAAATCGGAAGCTTATTATACTTTTCTAAGTCAAATTATGTTAAAGATAGAAAGGTTAAAAGAAAAATTCCCGTACTTAGACGTACAAAATGAAATAGCATTATGTCAAACTCGATTGAAGAAATAACCTCCGTCATCGGAGCTAACAGAATAGGAAGTCATGCGGCGAGCATTGACTGGATTCTTACAGACAGCCGCTCCTTATGCTTTCCTGAGGAAACTTTGTTTTTCGCTCTGAAGACAAAACGTAACGACGGACACAAATATATACCGGAACTTTATGCCAGAGGTGTAAGGAATTTTGTGGTAACTGATGTCCCGGAAGATCTTTCTCATTACTCTGATGCTAACTTCCTGCAAGTAGCCAATACGCTGAAGGCTTTGCAGCGTCTGGCAGCCAAACACCGGGAACAATATCAGGTACCTGTTGTAGGAATTACAGGCAGTAACGGAAAGACGGTTGTAAAAGAATGGATTTATCAGTTGCTAAGTCCGGAAAAAGTAATAACTCGTTCTCCACGAAGCTATAATTCGCAGATAGGTGTTCCATTGTCCGTATGGATGATGAACGAACATACCGAGCTTGGCATTTTCGAGGCTGGTATTTCTGAAATGGGAGAAATGGAGGCCTTGCAACCTATTATACAACCTACGATTGGTGTACTGACCAATATAGGAGGGGCACATCAGGAGAATTTTACTTCATTGCAGGATAAATGTATGGAGAAACTCCAACTGTTTAAGGACTGTGATGTGATTATATACAATGGCGACAATGAACTGATAAGCAATTGTGTTTCGAAATCGCTGTTGACTTCTCGTGAAATAGCATGGTCGACGAAGGATAATGAGCGTCCGTTATTTATCGAAAAGATAGAGAAAGACAATGAAGGAACTACCATTAAATATCGTTATTTGGGTTTCCTGAAAGAATATCGTATACCGTTCATCGATGATGCTTCTATTGAAAACTCCTTGAATGCTCTTGCTGTGGCATTGTATCTGATGGTGTCTCCCGAAGATATAGCCGAACGTATGGCGCATCTGGAGCCGGTTGCCATGCGTCTGGAGGTAAAAGAGGGGAAAAATGGCTGTGTCTTGATAAATGACAGTTATAATTCTGATTTTGCATCTCTTGACATTGCTCTCGACTTTATGGCACGCCGCACGGAGGACAAAGCACGTCGGCGTACACTTATCTTGTCGGATATACTGGAAAGCGGGCAGCCCAGCAAGCTTCTTTACCGTCAGGTTGCCGATCTGGTACACAGCCGTAAGGTGGACCGTATCATCGGGGTGGGAGAAGAAATCTCTGCCGCTGCTCCTCGTTTTGAAATAGAAAAGCAGTTTTTCCGTACTACTGCCGAACTGATAGAATCGGGTATACTTAACTCATTGCGTAACGAAGTTGTATTGATAAAAGGTGCACGTGCCTTTCATTTTGATGATATAACCGATTTGCTGGAACTGAAGGTGCATGAAACGATTCTTGAAATTAATCTGGAAGCACTTGTCGATAACCTGAATCATTACCGTAACAAGCTGAAACCGGATACCAAAATGGTATGTATGGTGAAAGCTTCTGCCTATGGTGCCGGTTCGTTTGAAGTAGCAAAGACCCTGGAGGACCATCGGGTAGATTATCTTGCCGTAGCAGTTGCCGATGAAGGTGCCGATTTACGTAAGGCAGGAATCAATAGTTCCATCATTATCATGAATCCAGAACTGACTGCATTCAAGACAATGTTCGACTACAAGCTGGAACCGGAAGTATATAGTTTTCATTTGCTCGAAGAGCTGATAAAGGCAGCCGGACGTGAGGGTGTTTCCAATTTCCCGATACACATCAAGATTGATACCGGTATGCACCGGTTGGGCTTTGCTCCTGAAGAAGTACCTTATCTGGTAGACCGTTTGCATCGTCAGTCGGCAGTAATACCTCGTTCTGTATTCTCTCATTTGGTAGGAAGTGATGCAGAGCGATTCGATTCCTTTACACGTCGTCAGATTGAAACATTCGAGGCTGCGGCTGCCGAACTTCAGGCTGGATTCAATCATAAGATTTTACGTCATATTTGCAATACAGCAGGTATCGAACGTTATCCGGGAGCACAATTCGATATGGTACGTTTAGGCATCGGATTGTATGGCATTGATCCTTTTACAAATAAAATTCTGCATAATGTCGGGACGCTGAAGACCACCATTTTACAAATACATAATGTGCCTGCTGATGAAACGGTGGGTTACAGTCGAAAGGGAGTACTGAACCGTGATTCAAGGATAGCTGCCATTCCTATCGGATATGCCGACGGATTGAACCGTCATTTAGGCAACGGTAATGCTTACTGTCTGGTAAACGGCCAGAAAGCACCTTATGTAGGTAATATTTGTATGGATGTTTGTATGATTGATGTAACTGACATCGATTGTAAGGAAGGCGACAAAGCCATTATATTTGGGGATGATTTGCCGGTAACTGTGCTTGCCGATAAACTTAATACAATTCCTTATGAGATATTGACCAGCGTTTCTAATCGTGTAAAGCGTGTCTATTATCAGAATTGATTCATACAGAATAGTTTAAAGATATATTCATTCATTAAGAAATCCTTGTATACACTTTTGTATATGAGGATTTTTCTTTTTGAAAATAGGTCAGTTATTGCACTTCAAAGCTTAAAAAGTAAACAGTTTTGTCAGTCCTTTAAGCTATTTTTGTTATCAGTAAAAGTTTGTTTAATTGAACAATTGCATGATAATAATATGAAAAACGTAAAATCTTTATTCCTGAAAGGGGCATTTGTCTGTTCGCTGATGCTTGCGGCATTGCCTTTACATTCCGAGAACTATCCTTATCGTAGTGATGTACTATGGGTAACTGTACCCGATCATGCCAACTGGTTGTATAAGACAGGAGAAAAGGCTGAGGTGGAAATTCAATTCTATAAGTACGGTATTCCTCAGGATGGTCTGGAAGTGAAATATGAACTGGGAGGTGATATGATGCCTGCCGATAAGACCGGTTCGGTGAAATTGAAGAATGGTCGGGCAGTAATTGATATGGGAACAATGAAAGTCCCCGGATTTCGTGACTGCCGTCTGGTGGCTGTCGTAGATGGAAAGGTTTATAAGCATCATGTGAAGGTTGGTTTTTCACCCGAGAAATTACAGCCTTATACACAGCTTCCGGCTGATTTTAACCAGTTCTGGGAGAAGAATCTGGCAGATGCAGCCCGTTGCCCGATGAAATATACTATCGAGCCGGCTCCTGAATATGCAACGGAAAAGGCTGATTGCTATTTAGTGAAATTGCAATGTTTTCGTCCGGGTTCATATATTTACGGTTATCTCACTCGGCCGAAAGCATCCGGGAAATACCCGGTCGTACTTTGTCCGCCGGGCGCTGGAGTAAAAACCATTAAGGAACCGAAGCGACATATTTATTATGCGGAGGAAGGATGTATCCGGTTTGAAATGGAGATTCACGGTCTAAATCCAGAAATGTCTGCTGAGGAGTTTAAGGAAATATCTTCGGCTTTTGGAAACTACCTGACTAACGGACTCGATAATCGTGATAATTATTATATGAAGAAAGTTTATATGAGCTGTATACGTGCTATCGATTTTCTTACTTCACAGTCGGACTGGGACGGAAAGAATGTGATCGTTCAGGGAGGAAGTCAAGGTGGAGCACTTGCCCTTGTTACCGCAGGATTGGATAAACGGGTAACGGCTTGTGTTGCGAATCACCCGGCACTGAGTGACATGGCTGGATATAAAGCCGGACGTGCCGGAGGATATCCGCATTTCTTCAAAAATTATCAGGGAATGGATACCCCCGAAAAGATTAATACTATGGCATATTATGATGTAGTTAACTTTGCCCGCCAGATAAATATTCCGGTATATATTACGTGGGGATACAATGATAACACGTGTCCACCCACTACCAGTTATATTGTTTATAATGTATTGAGCTGTCCGAAGGAAACGCTTATTACACCGATAAACGAACATTGGACTTCCGATGATACGGAATACGGACAATTGAAATGGATTCAGAAGCATCTTAAATGATACCGTATTGGTGGAAATGCTTTCAGACTTTATCAGGGAGTAATATCATCGATAAATGTTAGCTGAGGCTGGGATTCCCTTGTTTCTTGTCTTGGGGTGGAGAAACTGACAGGCAGAGGCAAGGGAATCTGTTGTGTTGTCTTGAAAAAAACGTGTGCGGGTTTTCCTGATGTTTTGTACAAAAAAAATTGGATTTTGTACAAAAGGGAAAAATGTTTGTACAAATTTTGCCTGAAATCTCGTCTTGTCTGAAACGAAAGAGCAATAAAAATCCCCTTTACATTCTTGACGATTTTGAATGTAAAGGGGGAGAAGAGTTATTTAAACTCGTGTAGTATGTATTATACCTTAACCAGTTTGTATTTAGGTACTAATATTTTCATGATGATCCATCCGATGAGATAAGCTACTGCACAGATACTGAAAATAATGAAATAGCCGGCAGCTTTACCTTCGAATCCCATGAACGTCATGTTTGTTTCGGCAGCATAGTCGAACAGACGTCCTGATCCCATGTTGATAAAGAAAGAACCGATACCTCCTGCCATACCACCAATTCCGATGATAGTTGCAATAGTACTCTTAGGGAACATATCACCAACTACCGAATAGATGTTGGCCGACCACGACTGATGTGCAGCTCCTGCAATACCGATAATGATAATCGGATACCAATATGAGTAATTGCCTAATGGTTGGGCAAATAGTGCCAGAAGTGGGAACAGGGCAAAAATAAACATGGCCTGCATGCGTGCTACATAAGGATTCTTGCCGGTCTTGTTGATGATAATAGTCGGTAGTTTTCCTCCATAGATTGAGAGCATCGTAATAGCATATAAGACGAATATCAGCATTTGGGCAGTTGGTGTATCGGAAGAG
>ENA-OPCX01001078-OPCX01001078.1-human-gut-metagenome-genome-assembly--contig:-NODE-1078-length-12392-cov-9.062495_pt1 | contig 12392 bp, 9 predicted proteins | sample MGYA00241570_ERZ501491 | MGnify/ENA primary metagenome ERZ501491 (study PRJEB25962, sample SAMEA2042620) | human gut metagenome | biome: human gut; feature: human-associated habitat; material: faeces... | reverse complement strand
TATGAAATAAGAGGTTCGGATCTCAGGCTCCTAAAGTCGCCTTCGGTCGGTTCGACGGGAAAAAGGTCCACCGGACCTTTTTCTTATGCCGTCTCACCCCGTCTCGCTTATTTTATACCCTAAAACAGGGACCTCCGCAATTTAAAAGTGGGTCACTGTGGGTCACTGGATATAAGACCTTGTGGTCTGAGGCATGGTGTATCAGTAGGTGGTACATTGTGCCTCAGACTATTTTTTGCACAAATGGATGTGCAGGTGATAAGGTAGAGAATCCTATAGCTGCCGTCCGTGAATCTCTACCCAAAAAGCGGAAAACCCGGAAAGAGGTAGAGAATCCTGTAGCCACCGTTAGGAAATCTCTACCCAAAAAGCGAAATTCGGTCGAAAAGGTAGAGATTCCTGTAGCCGCCGTTAGGAAATCTCTACCCAAAAGTCGGAAATCGGCCGAAAAGGTAGAGATTCCTGTAGTCGCTGGTTGGAAATCTCTACCCAAAAGGCGGAAATCCCGGAAATAGGTAGAGAATCCTGTAGCGGCCGTCCGTGAATCTCTACCCAAAAGGCGAAAATCGGCTGAAAAGGTAGAGAATCCTGTAGCCGCCGTCCGAAAATCTCTACCCAAAAGGCGGAAAACCCGGGAAAAAGGTAGAGAATCCTGTAGCCGCCGTCCGGAAATCTCTACCCAAAAAGCGAAAAAACGGGCGAAAAGGTAGAGATTCCCATTACCGCCATCCGGAAATCTCTACCCAAATAGCGGAAAAACGCCGGAGTTTTAACAAAATAAAAAAGCGGACCGGCAAGTCCGCTTTGATTGTAAAGAGGCAGAATCCTGCCTCATATTTGGGGGGAAAAGGGTTATTTAAAAAACGAAAAATATGTAAAAAAATCTACTGAACATTATATTGTTCAAGCATATTTTTAAAACCTTTATTAGCTGCCAGACATTTAACGATGATTCTGGCTCCTACAACATTTAACATACCAAGGATTGATGTACCATCAATTATGTATTTATATCCTTCCTTTGAGACAAGGACATCACAATCAGTTTCAGTTGCTACTTTTACAAAATTCTGTACGGCTTCAACGTCAGGTAATTTAATAACTGTTTCCATTAATGTATTCCTCCTAAGCGGTTTTCAACTAAGTCATAATGTTGATTAAAAGAATCGGTACTGGCAGTCTCATCCTGATTAACAAGATTGTCCAGTATACTTGTATGTAAAGATAAAAGTTTTTCTCTTATCATTTCATCGGCATTCTCAATTACATTGGACATTGACTTGATATATAACTCGGCTACAGGTCTTGAGACAGTGATTAGAAGAGGGTTTTCGGTACATTCTATGAGTCCGACATGAAATTCAAAATCCAATCTTACCAAGTCCTGGCCGTTTGCGGTTTTCATCTTATCAATAATCGAATATAATTGTTCTTTTCTTTTTTCAGAAATTCCCTTTTTCATTACGCAGTCAACAACAATATGGGAAAAGTATCTTCTAAATTCCAGTAAATCATACTCTGAAACAGTTTTTAATGCTAACATCAGAGCTATCATACTTCTGATAGCAGCACCGGAATCTTTGGCAATGTAATTGCCGGAACCATGGCGGCTTTCAACCAGTCCCATACCTCGTAAAATGCTTATAGCTTCTCTTGTAGAATTTCTTCCAATACCAAGTGATTCGGATAAATCACGTTCGGACGGTATTTTACTGCCTACGATTAACTGACCATCTTTTACCATTTGGACAATATGATTAATGGCTTTCTGGTATTCCATATTTTCACTTTGTTTTGCCATGGTAATCTCCATTCTGTCAATATAATAAGTGGTAGCACCACTTGGTACTACCACTTATTATATTGATGTAAGGTGATATGTCAATGTTTTTTTAGAGATACAATTATAAAATCGGACTTACTTATTCTAAAAAAGTATATTATTTTGGAACGAATCAATAAAAACACCCGAAAAAAGTACAAAATCTTTCATTTTTTTACCATTCATGCAAACTTGGTTTACAAAAATATATATGGATGGTAAAATATTTGACAGGATTATAACAATTAAAGCTGCGAGGCCATATTACATATTCACATAAAAAGGAGGGATAGTATGAAGAAAAAACATATTATCATAATAATTCTTGCGGTATTAGTTTTAGCGGGTTTATTTACTATTTATAAACTTCCTGTCAAAGATTCTGAAGCTATCGATTTAGATTCAGATGTAACGATTATTATCAATTCAACAGGATTGAATTACATAGACGGAAAAGCATATCCCAAGATTGATACTAAGATGTACAGCGTGAAAAAGGACAGCGAACAACATAAAAAGATTAAAGAAATTATTGGAAATACAAAATTGTACCGGAAAAAAGAATCAAGTGTGAACAGAATATCACCGGGTGGTGCAAGTGTCTATATAGACCTGATGTTTGAAGGCGTAACGGTTACATTCAGGGAAGATGGATTTATTTTAATCGACGATAAATATTACGGAACAAGTAGGTTTGGTAAGAGTGATAACGATATATACACCACCCTGTCAGAGTATATACAGACACATTGTACAGCGATATAAATACGATAATGTTCACCGGTATTATGCCTAATTAAAAAGAAATACGGCTTACCGATATGCATTAACAATTCTTAAGAAACTGCCGATAAAAAGAATAAAGTAGTTGTTAAAAAAATTGGCAGGTGATGGAAATGATTTCGGTTTCGGGTACATTTTTTAAAACGGGGTCCGATTCGGCATATTCAGGGAAAAGAACAGGCTCCCACAATAAAAATTTGACCGGTAATAAAGAACTTAATACTAAATTAAGGATGCTTTCCAAAACGGAACTGAATTCTGATTTCAGGTGTGTGGACATGACGCAGACTGTTTCTGTGATTGACAGCACCCAGAGTTATGGTGAGCGGATAAGGATTCAGAGACAAAAAGCACAAGCCACCGCTCTTAAGTTAAAGAAACTTAAATACAGGTTTAAAAGCCTTTCAGCAAAAATAATAAGAAGTAAGACTTCTTATGCTGCAAAGCAGGTAGCAGGACAGGCGAGACGTGAGGCATTACGTCTAAAAAATGAAAAAAGAAAAACCGAAGGCGATACTACAGAAATTGATGCAGCAATAGCGCACGCAAAAGCAATGGAGCGTGTTGCAAAGAAAAAAGCCAGACATCTTGAAGAGGAAGAACTTATAAAGGTATGCCAGAATGAAGATTTTGATAAAGTATACGAAGCCGGTAAAAATCCGGAAACAGAGTTAGATGAGGACTTTGCTGATGAAACAGAAACGGCGGATGATGAAGCAGAACTTACAATTGATGAGTTAGCGAAGCTTATGTATAAACTGGAACAAAAGATTAATTCTGAATACGGTGATATGGGGATGGAAGAATTGACGGAAGCGATAATGCTTCCGGGCAAAGAAATGACACCTGAAGAGCATAAGCAGTTAAAAACTAAACATCGTAACAGTGAAATGCGTGAAATTGTAAGAGCTGACGCGGAATATTTAAAATCGTTATTTGAAAGTCTTGAAAAAGGAAAGGGTGACAGTAATGTTGTTGTCACTTCAAGTCCCGGTGTGGTTAACGTACAACCTGTATCAGTCTCTGTGGACACCGGAGGAGCAGGTGTGGCTGTTAATATGATGTTATAAAGAGGTACAAGAGAAGTGTTAGTCAGAAAATACGATAATAAAGACATAAATTCAATGGTGACAATATGGAATGAAGTTGTTGAGAACGGAGTTGCAGTCGATGATAATGCCGTGGTCTGCATATCGGTGAAAAACTGGTAACAGACTGTCTATTACAGGCAAAAGAACTGGGATTTAAGATATTGCAGTTTAACGCCGTGGTGGAAAGTAACGTCCACGCAAGACACCTATATGAACGAGTCGGATTTAAGCAGCTTGGAACGATTCCTCATGGATTCAGAATGAAAGACGGTACATACGAGAATATATGTCCATATTTTAAGGAATTGTAGGATAGAAGTATTATGACCCGGAAAGAACTTGAAGAGTATATTTATAAAACATACAAAGTCAGACCTGATTATCCATGGAAACGTGACAGGGAAAACGGAGTGTTCCGCCATGCGGATAACAATAAATGGTTTGCTATTGCAATGAAAATTCCCCAAAACAGACTTGGGACAGATTCAGAAAAAATGATTGATATTGTGAATGTGAAAGCAGAACCGGTACTGATATCCGGCTTATGGAACACACCGGGATTCTATCCTGCATATCATATGAATAAGACCAACTGGATTACCATAGCACTTGACGGAACGGCACCTGATGATATGGTTAAAATGCTGGTTAATATGAGTTTTGAGGAAACAAGGAAAAAAGCAAAGTAATTTAAGAGACGGATTCGACCGTCTCTTTTTATGTAAAGAAAAAAGAAATCTAAATGAGGACAGATTTGTGTTCCGGTAAAAATTGACTTTTACCGGACCGCAGTATATAATAAATGATACGAGGTGTCTCAAAATGAAAAAATTAATTAATATGCCAAAAAGGTTACAAAATGAAATTGAAAGAAAGCTGAAAATCATTGATACGGCTTTTAATATTTTTGTCGAGAAGAAAATTGAATCGGTCAGTATGGGTGAAATAGCGGAGGCTGCCGGAATGGGACGTGCAACCTTATTCCGCCACTATCCAAGCAAACTGGAACTTGTAATAGCAGTATGCACCGCCAAATGGAAGGCGTACTTTGATGAACTTGATGAGAAACGTCCGATTTCGTCAATCGGTGATATACCTGCAATAGACAGGTTTGTTTTTACATTGGACAGCTATATAGACATGTATCACCATCATAAGGATTTGCTGCAATATAACGATAATTTTAATTATTATGTGACGCATGAAAATGCTTCGGAGGAACAACTGGAAGTTTTCAGATTGTCCCTGGGCTCTGCCAATACCAGATTTCATCTGATGTATGAGAAAGCTAAGGAGGATAAATCGTTCCGCACAGATATTCCGGAAGATGTTTTTTTTCGAGTGACATTACATTCAATGATGGCAGCCTGTACCCATTACGCAGGAGATTTTATATGGGGTGCCAAGGAGAATAAGGATTATACAACAGAACTGGTTCTGTTAAAGAAAATGATAGTTGGTTTTGCAAAGAGTTAGAGAGGATATTACAATATGAAAATGCAGAGATTGATGAAGAAAATGAGAAGGGCAACGGCATTAATTCTGGCCGGACTGATGATTGCCATGACTGTGGATATATCAGGCTTGAAAGTAAGAGCAGAGGAAAAGCAAAATAATGACACAGTTATTGCAGCATCAGACAGTGAGAAACTGGATGTCAGTAAGATGAATACCGAAAAAACAAGTTTCGGTGTAGTTTATTCTGACTATATTGTTATTAATGAGGATAATGTTAATGACTTTAATGGAAAGACACTGACAGGAACCACCACAAACGGTATTTATATCAGCAATGGTGTGACGGTAGATCTGACAATCGAGAATCTTAATATTACCAAATCAGAGGATATCAGCTCCTGTATCAGCGTGGGTTATGGAGCAACCTTAAACCTTACCGTAAAGGGTGAGAATAACCTGAAGGCTACAGGCTGGGGTAGTGCAGGTATTGAGGTCATGGGACAGACAAAAGCCACCCTTCGTATTACTTCAGCCAGCACACCACCATGAGGATTGTTCTTTGCAAAGATTGTACCGCCGTGGAAAAGTATGGCAGCAAACAGTTTGGCAGTTATGGTGGTGCCGGAATCGGTGGAATGGCAAGGATTACCAGTGATATTACCAATATATACGTCGGCAATATCATTATTGAGGGAGGCACGATTAATGCTACCGGCGGCTATCAGGCGGCCGGTATTGGAGGTACGATTGGAGAAAGTGGTTCCGATATCAAGATCACAGGAGGTACAGTCACTGCTACAGGTGGTTCCGGTGGAGCCGGTATCGGTGGAGGATTCAATGGTAATGTTAACTCCATTACTATAAGTGGTGGTATGGTCACTGCGAATGCAGGGGAAAAGGCTGCTGCAATTGGTGTAGGTAGAGATACAGCACTCGATGCGACTGCTGTACTCGATTATAATATTATCTGTATAACCGGCGGCAATGTAACTGCCAACGGCAATATCGGTTATGGAAGCATTATCATGGATGTTCCTTCCAAGCCGGGTAAGATTGAGATTTCAGAAGATGTCGCTCTTAACCTGAATGGTGAGATTACATTAGGAAGCAATGATAACATCAGTTCCGGGAAATATACGCTTAATTTTACAATTTATGATGGCAGCTTAATAAAGGACACAACGGCAAAAATCGCATATGGTGATAACAAAGTGATATCGAAAAGTACCAAGGTTTCTATTTCACATTACGGAAAAGCAGAAGGAAGTGTCAGCTTTGTTACCAGAAACAGCTTTGTAGGTGAACAGACCTTTGTTTTTACGATAGATGGTAAAGAATATCAAAAGACTGTATCAGTCAATAACAGTTCATCAAAAATCAATATTGAGGTCGGTACACCGCTTTACCCGGTGACGTTGGAGTTTTATGGTGTAGCAATCAGCAAGGATCTGGACATTTCTTCCATAACTGTAAAGCAGGGCGGAAAAGAGCTTTTAGCGGCTGAAGGGGGATTTTATGCTCCCTCAGCTATCAGTTATAACCGGTATGGCTATGGTACGATGCTCTGTTATCTTCCCCAAAACAATGCCGGTACTGAGATTTCTGTGACATCTACCGGTTTAAATGATGGGAAAGCAATGACCGTGACCGCTCAGACGGTTTCTGCAGACGGTGATAATATCATAACCATGCTTACAACAAAGGATACTCTGCTTGCAGTTACGGCAGAGGTGTATGGTGATTCTGCGATTATTCACGCGGAGACAAATAAAAAGGATGGTAAGCTTTGTTGTCATTATGTATGTAGTGACACGCCGATTACTAACGTAAACGGATTTAGAGATGCTTCTGGTAGAAAATTAGAAACTATCAGCAATGGTTCTGTGGATATCAGGATTGACAATTTAGAAGAAAACAAAACCTACGAGTATTACTTTATAGTGAGCACGGTAACTTTTTATAATAATGCGGGATCCAACATCGTCCATTTGACCCTCACAACGTCGGCGGTAGCAGAAGTGATAAAGGCTGATGGAACAAGTACACCATATGCCACCTTTGATGCTGCAGCCGAGGCAGCTGCAAAGGAGACAGGCTGTACTTTGAAACTGATAAAGGATGAAAAAACACTTGGCGGTGTGGTCTTAGATGGGGATTTTACACTTGATTTGAATGGAAAGACCCTTAGGTCGACTGCAACAACGGAAAAAGAATATACTCTTAAAATAAACGGAAATATAACCATCATAGACAGTGTCGGCGGAGGTAAAATTACAGGTTATACGTATGGTGGTCTGATACGCAGCCAAGAAGGTGCAAGCCTTACAATCCTTAGTGGAATCTATGAATATACTGGTACTTATTCATCAGCGGCCACGCTGTGCTGGGCCGATAAGGCTGATTTATCTGTGCAGGGAGGAATATTTAAAAGTACCACATATTCTATGGAAATATGGGGGCTGGAGAAGAATGAGTTAAGTGCCAGCAAAATTGGACTGTCAGGGGGACACTTTTGTAACGGTATATCACAACGGAACAAAGATGGCTATGCAACCACAAGCCAGCTATTGGCTTCCGGTTATGCTTATCAATATATGTCCGGTGACAACGCCGGAAAGCTGATAACCGGAGATATTGGTAAAAATGATGATGTTGAGATTGTACCGGCAAACCTGCAGGGAAGCCTGATTGTCACAGCGGATTCAGTTTCTGCCGGAAGCACATTGACTGCCAATTTTACAGTGGATACTGATAAATGGGTCAATGCAATCGGAAATTATACCTATACATGGTATCGTGTAGGCGAGAGCGCGGATACTGTCCTTCAGACAAAAACTGCTACAACTGATACAACCAATACTTATATGCTTACGGAAGATGATATTCACAGTCAGATATATTGTGTTGTAACAACAGAAAAGTGCAGTGAAGGTGTGAAATCCAATGAAATAACAGTGCCGGGACTAAATATTAAAGGTGCAAAGATTGTTATGCCTTCTGAAGAAACATATTCTTATAATGGCAAAGCGCAGACACCGGATGTCACTGTAACATTGAATGACAAAGAATTAGAAAAAAATACCGATTATAAGATTGACTATGTTAATAATCAGAATGCCGGAACTGCCACAATAAATATTACAGGAATGGGCAGATATGAGGGTTCACTTTCAAAGAACTTTAACATTACCAAAAAAGCTGTAACTGTTTCAGGCATTACAGCACAGGGAAAAATATATGATGGAACTGTGAAAAACATTCTGAATTTTAACAAAGTGGAAATAAATGGATTGTTAGAGGGTGATTCACTGACTGTTAATGCCACGGGCACATTTACTGATGCCAAAGCAGGTGATAATAAGACAGTTACAATTACCGGACTGACACTTGGCGGCAAGGATAAAGAGAATTACACACTGGCAGACAATGGACAACAGACCTCTGCCACAGCATCAATTGGTAAACTTCCTGTTAAATTGCAATGGAATGAAAAAACTGATTTTATTTACAATGGTCAGAAACAAAGTGTAACTGCCAAAGTCAGCAATGCGGTTAAGGATGATATTTTTACACTTTCTTATGAGAATAATACAGCAGTAAGTACCGGTGTTTACACCGCAAGAGTCATTACACTCGGTAATGATAATTATACTCTTGAAGGAGCTGATAACATTTCCAAAAAATGGTCTGTCAGCTATGCGGTGGCAGATGACGCTTCTCTTTCCGGAACAAAAGGAAATAATGGCTGGTATGTAGGAGCAGTTACGCTGACACCACCGGAGGGCTATAAGATTTCAAACGATGGCAGTACCTGGAAGGATATAGTTACTTTAAATGTAGAAGGAACGAATGATGTCAGATATTACCTGAGAGATAAAGATGGCGGCATTACGGATGGAAAAATGGTGAAAATAAGTATTGATACTGTTGCTCCGGCCGGAGAAATCAGGATAAAGGATAACAGCTTTACCGGACGTTTGCTGAATATCGTTAATTTCAGATATTTTTTCAGCCGGACTGTTAATGTTAACATCACAGGTGCAGACGATACCAGTGGTATTGATACTATTGAATATCAGAAGGCAGCGAGGACGGCTGATTATGATAAAGATGGAGTCTGGATAAAGGGCAGCAGTCTTACGGTAGATCCTGGTGAAAAATTTATCATCTATGCGAGAATTACCGATAATGCCGGACATCAGACAATTATTAATTCAGATGGCATTGTGGTTTATACTGATGTAGCAGCAGTTTCAGAAATGAATTTTATCAAATCATCCCGAAAAAATCAGGATGCAGGTCTTACGTTGAATGGTAATACGGTTGCTGAAATTACAAAAGACGGAAACAGACTTGAAGCAGGTAACTATACTGTTATAAATGACAGACTTGTATTTAATGCAGATTATTTAAATTCACTTGAAGCAGGAAAACACAGGCTGGAGGTTACTTATAATCCGCTTGGAGAGACTTTTACAACAGGAGAAAGTAATGGCGATACACCACAGACTACTACAATTACGCTGAATGTGAAAAAAGCATCTTTGATGGTTTCTGCTGTTCCGGAAGTAACACCTGCCACCTACAGTCCATTGGCAACATTGGGTAATGATTTTACCTTGACCGGTGGAGTTGTGAAGGCAGCAGTTGACGGACAGGAAATAGTAGTGGACGGAACATGGAGCTGGCAGGATGCCGATATAACTCCTACGGTGATAAACAGTGGATATACGGCGGTATTTACACCAACAGACAGCACAAGTTATGACAGTATTACGTCAGTCGTACCTGTAACAATCACAAAGGCTGTGCCGGTTATCAAAACCGTTCCAAAAACATCGGATATTACTTATGGACAGAAACTCTCTGAAAGTATATTATCCAATGGACTTGCAGATATTGACGGTAACTTTGCATGGGATGATGGTTATAAGCTGCCGACTGTTGTATCCGATAGTGAAAGAACAGAATATATAATTGTTTTTCATCCTGCAGATTCAGAAAATTATGAAAATGCCTACTGCAAGGCTACGGTAAAGGTAAATAAAGCCGGGGATGCTCCTTGTATGCCTTCAGACAGTATAATTACAGAACATAATGTAACAACTGTAGGTGAAGTTCCATTGCCGGAAGACTGGAAATGGAACAGTGATGATTGCAATGATATTATTAACGTCGGAGATTCTGTGAATGTGTCAGCTGTCTATAATGGAACAGATAAAGGAAATTATATAAATGAATCAGTTCAGATAAGAATTACAAGACCGGATCATATACTTAAATATATAGCCGGATTAAAGGCTTTATCTAAAGAAAATGATAATACGGAATGCTGGATATGTACAGAATGCGGAAGATGTTTTTCAGACAAAAACGGAACAAAAGAGATAGCAGATAACAGCGGGGCTGCTCCGGTTACTGTAATATTTGTGGAAGATGATATCAAAAATCTGACAGATATTCCATTAACAACTCCGGGATGGACATGGGCATCTCAGAAAAAATTACTTCCGGGAACCATTATCAATGCAACGGCTGTTTATAAAGTCACCGATGATTTTACCATAAAAGATACTATTCAGATACGAGTATCCTGCAAGGCATCAGATGTTACCTATAAGATTGGTGCCGATGGAACAGTTACTTTACGCTGTACGGGTGTATTGAGTTCATTCAAAGGCATCACTGTAGATGGAAAAGCTCTGATTCAGGGAAAAGATTATACAGCAGTATCCGGTTCTACAATTATTACATTCAATGCTGATTATCTCAAATCACTGTCTGTAGGAAAACATACGGTTGTTATGAAATACGACTCCGGTGATGTGGAGGCAGGACTTACAGTCATTGACAAAGATCCTGACGCCGCAAATCCTGATGCCACAGCCCCTGATGCCTCAAATCCTGATGCCGGCGACAACAACAGGCTAGTATTATGGCTTGCATTTATGGCAGCCTGTGTGTCAGGACTTACAGGAACCGCAGTTCATAATAAAAAGAAAAAAGCAATGTAATTTCTGAGACGGCTTCGGCCGTCTCTTTTTTATGCATGCAGATTATTTTTTTCTTTATTAGTTCAAAAAATTCTGATACCATTTGTAACGTTAAAGCATTAGGGGAGTTATATAAGTATAAGGACAGGAAAAGAGGGTCGGAAAGTGGATTTTGAAGAGATATACCGTCGTTATTTTCACAATATATATTGCTATATTCTTGGAATGTCGAAGAATTGTGACATTGCCGAGGAAGTGACGCAGGAAACTTTTTTCAAGGCGTTAAAGGCTGTTAAAAAATATGATGACAGAGGAAATATAACTGCGTGGCTGTTTTCAATCGCCAGAAATACATATTTTACCCTGTGCCGGAAGAAACATATAAGCCTTAATGAAGACATCCTTTGTGAAAATGCAGATGAATCTGAAGATGTGCTTCAGAAACTGATTGATGATGAAAATGTAGAAAAGATACAAAAGATACTTAATGAGACGGACGCACCTTACAAAGAAGTATTCAGGCTGGGCCCGCTGCGCTTCGCTGGCGCTGGAGATGGCGCGTGCCATGAAAGCCGAAGACCCGACGATCGAAATCGGTGTGAACGGCTTTACGGCGCCGTGGCTGGAAACCTTGCTGACCTATGCCGACGGGAACGACCAGCTGATCGACTATGCGGACAATATCGTCCCGCATCAGTACGCCAAAGCCGAACTTATCGGCAGCTACGAGCTTTATAAGGCTTCGGCCGAATATCCGCTGCACGAGGTGGACGAGGTCGTCGGATTTCTGGACCGCCCGGACGCTCCCGATGCGTCCCTGCGCGACCGCCTGAAGATTCAGGTCACCGAGGCTTCGTCGTTCATGCCCGGCAAGAAGGCCCACCGTGTGGACAACGTAGCGTGGGTGTCGCTGGCCAACTTCGAGCATCTGGGCTATATCCTTGCCGCTCCGAAGGTCGAATACACCCATTTCTGGGCTACGCACTGGACCGATGACGAAACTTACTGGTCGGCCCTGAAGATGGACAACCGGCTGGCGCCGATGGGCTGGGGCGTGAAGTTGTGGAACGACAACCTGCTGGACACCTTTTGGAAAGCCGACCTGCGTTCGTCCGCCGTACGCTGTTACGCTTCGGCCGGCAACTCCGGCGAACGGCTGGCGCTGTTTCTGGTGAACAGGCTCGACAGCGCGCAGGAGTGCTGCGTGGAACTCGTCGGATACGGCGGTGCTCCGGAATTCCGCAC
>ENA-OPCX01001072-OPCX01001072.1-human-gut-metagenome-genome-assembly--contig:-NODE-1072-length-12408-cov-3.351494_pt1 | contig 12408 bp, 5 predicted proteins | sample MGYA00241570_ERZ501491 | MGnify/ENA primary metagenome ERZ501491 (study PRJEB25962, sample SAMEA2042620) | human gut metagenome | biome: human gut; feature: human-associated habitat; material: faeces... | reverse complement strand
CCGGCAGACGTTCGAGATAAACATCTGTCACTTTCTGTGCGAAATCAAGATATTTAGGATCTTTCGTCTCCCGATAGACTACAGTATATCCGTAGATTGCCCATGCTTGACCACGCGCCCACATGGTACTGTCTGCATAGCCCTGATGGGTTACTCCTTTTATCAGATTACCAGTGATGGTATCATAGACTGCTACATGGTAGGATGTATAATCGGGACGGAACTGACATTTCATTGTTTTATCAGCATGAGAAACGGCAACATCATACAAATAAGGATTTCCACCATTCTTTGCTGCCCAGAAAAGCATTTCGAGATTAATCATGTTATCCATGATTGTGTTGTGAGGCCAGTTGCGTGGTTCCACTTCACGAGGCCATGAAAGCATTGTTCCTACAACCGGATTGAATAAAGTAGCCAGCGAATCGGCTGTATCCAGAATCACTTTCTTATAAGCAGGATCTTTCGTCAAGCGATAGCCGTTTCCATAACTGCAGAATACGAGGAATCCCAAATCATGGTCATAAGCCGGTATTTGAGAAAGGAACTCCAATGAGTTCGTAAACTTCTTCGCTTCTTCCAGAATGTGCTTATCCTGTGTATATTCGTAATCATACCAGAGCACACCCGGCCAGAAACCGGCACACCATTCTTCTTTCGTTGCCTTACGACAGTTCCAGTGGTGTTCGTCAGCCATAATGTTACGTGGCATCATCGTATAGTCAATGCCGGAATCTGTTTTCAGTTCCGTAAGCGTACGTTGTGTCTGCTCTGCACAGTAGTCTAATGCCCTATTCACATCCAATGTACCGGAAGGCTTGTGAGTGCACATACAAAAACCTAACATCACAGCCAGACCTACTACAATCTTTTTCATCTTAGTTCAAATATATTCGCGTTAATTCTTAATCTTTATTTCTCTTTGTCAGTTACTTGATCGGTCAGTTACTTAGTCATCCGAAACCAGTCTACATCTGCCCATCCACGATTGCCCTCATTCGGAGTTACGCAAAATACTCCAACTTTGGCTCCAATCCATTTGCCTTGTCGGGCTGTGAAAGGCTCTCCCACTGTCATGTATTTCTTTCCGTCCAGACTATAAGCGAATGTACAAACGGCTCCTTTACGAACCTTTACTTGCAAATAAACTGTTTGCCACTCATTATCTGCTACTCCCGGCATCTTCAGATGTTCCACCGGAATGTTTGCCAATTCTTTTATCTGTTCGGGATTTTGCTGTTCCGCATCCTTGCAGACTGCTTGTTGCAGAATAAACTGATCTCCCTCCTTACGAATGGAGAGATAGCTATAATCCCATCCCATTACAATGATTCCGGTTTGTTCCCCATCCTGCTTGGCAGTAAATGTCAATTTGGTTGTAGCCGTAAACTCTTCAGCCGGAAACTTTTGCATCAACAAGTTAGGAACTTCCCAGAAGTTCACAAATTCTTTTGAGAGACTGCCTGCATAAAGACGAATATACCCCAAGTCGGTCGTGAACCCGTAAGTGTCTTTTTTATTGGCATGCCATTGCCATTGTAACCCTAAATGACGGGTATTGAATTCATCACTCTCCGGCGGAGTGGCTATCGGATATGTCTTTCCTACATTCGGTTTCTTATAGGTCGTTACCGGTTCACCGCAACCATCTTCATCCTTATCTACTCCGATTACAGGCCAATCATTTACCCAAGTCATCGGATTCAGATGAATCACGCGTCCGTAAGCTCCTTTATCTTGAAAATGAACGAACCAGGATTCTCCTGTGTTGGTATCTACCCAGCCACCTTGATGAGGCCCGTTGATATTTGTCTTTCCTTGTGCCATTACGATCTTCGATTCGTAAGGGCCGTAAATGTTTTTGGAGCGAAGCACCACCTGCCAGCCGGTTGCTACTCCTCCGGCAGGGAGGAATATGTAGTAATAGCCGTCTTTCTTGTAGAGTTTCGGACCTTCGCATGTCTGGTGGGCTTCGTGGCCGTCGAAAATGATACGTGACGGGCCGATTGCTTTCGTTGCGCCGGCATTCAGTTCGCATACGGAGATTACGCTTTTCAGCCCGGCGCGGCTGCCGGCGTATGCATGCGCCAGATATACTTTGCCGTCCTCATCCCAAAGCGGACACGTATCGATAATGCCTTTAATCTCTTTCACCAGTACAGGTTCGCTCCATGGGCCTTCCGCTTTAGCGGATTTCACCATGAATATTCCTTGATCGGGATCTCCCCAGAAAATGTAGAACTCACCGTTGTGATGCCGGATGCTGGGAGCCCATACGCGGTTGCCGTGTTCCGGACGTTCGGGTGTTGTAACGGGCGGCAGCGCGGTAGGCACGGCGGCGCTGATGATAGACCAGTTTACGAGGTCTTTGGAGTGAAGAATCTGCAATCCCGGCAGACAGCCGAAGCTGGATGAAGTCAGGTAGAAGTCGTCGCCTGCACGACATACATCCGGGTCGGAGTAGTCCGCAAAGAGAACGGGGTTCTTGTAAGTTCCGTTTCCTTGGTCGGCAACCCATACCTCGGAGACATAGTTTGATTGTTGCGCCTGCACGCTTGCCGTTAACATACCGGAAAGGCAGACGATAATCCATTGCTTTTTCATCTTGACAGTTTTTTATGGTATTCTATATTAACGACTGCAATAGTAGGCACTTTCTTGTATTTTGACGGGTAATATCCGGTCGAAACGGAGTGATATTTTTATTTCTCTTTGTATTCCGTGGGCGTTACTCCCATTACTTTCTTAAAGCATTTGCTGAAATACTTCGGATCGCTGAATCCGGTCATGTAGGCTATTTGCGAGAAGTTGTACTCTCCGCTGTCTATTAACTGGACGGCACGCTTAATGCGGATTTCACGTATGAAATCCACGGGGGTAAGACCGATTATGGATTTCAGTTTCCGGTAGAATATGGTACGGCTCAGCATTAAATGCTCGGCAAAGGCGTCGATGGTCAGTTCGCTGTTGTCCATTTGCGTTTCCATGAACTCCATTACTTTCTGCATGAACTTCTCGTCGTACGGAGTAATCTGAGGTTGCGACGGGGTGAGACCGGAAGATACGCAGGCGTTTTTGCTGTCGGTTAATTGTGCCATATACATTTCCTGTAATGATTTGCGTTGGCGAAGCAATGTTATGATACGGGTTTTCAGATAGGTGGCGCTGAAAGGCTTGGTGATGTAATCGTCTATACCCTGCTCCAATCCGGCGATGCGATCGTCGAGTGAGGCTTTTGCTGATAATATGATGATGGGAATATGGCAGATGGCGCTGTTCTCCTTGATTTGTTTAACCATTTCCAGGCCGTCCATTACGGGCATCATGACATCGCTGATGATTAGGTCGGGGAGGTCGTCGATGGCATGTTGCAAACCTTCTTTTCCGTTGGCTGCGGTGATGACGGTGTAGTGTTCGGACAAGCTGTTCTTTAAGAATGTTCTCAATTCTTTGTTGTCTTCCACCACCAGTATGGAATGACATTCGGAAAGATTGCTGTCGAATTCTTCCTTGGTTTCCGTATCTTCCTGCCCTTTGGTTTCTTCATCTGTCGGGGCGGATGCGGTCTGGATGTCGTTCAATATGAATTCCACTTGCGCGTCTTCCTCAAAGACTTGCTTTCGTAACGGTAAAGTTACGGTGAAACGACTGCCGATGCCGGGCTGACTGTCTACTTGAATCGTTCCGTGATGTATCTCTACCATCTCTTTCACTAAGGATAGGCCGATACCGGAAGACGGTTGAAGGATATTCTGCTTTACGAGCGTTTCAAAGCGTTGGAAAAGGGTACGTTGCTTTTCGGCGGCGATTCCGATACCCTCGTCCGCCACCTCAATATCAATGGTTTCATTGTGAGGGAGCACTTTTATTGTAATGGCTTTGCCTTCCGGTGTATATTTGAATGCGTTGGAAAGCAGGTTGAAGAATATCTTCTCGAATTTGTCCCGGTCTACCCAACCGTAGACGGATTCGATTGGTGACCTCATTTGATAGTCTATGTTCTTTTCTTTGGCGATAAGACGGAAACTATCCATCACTTTTTGCAGGAGAGGAATCAAATCGGTCTCTTCTACCAATAGTTTCATCTTTTGATTCTGAATCTTGCGGAAGTCGAGTATCTGGTTCATAAGGCGGAGCATTCGCTCCGTGTTCCGGCGTACCAGGGTAAGGTGCTCGCGGGCAGTCGGAGAGAGGGGCTCATTCTCCAGAACTTCAGCTACCGGACTGCCTATCAGGGTCAGCGGGGTACGTAGCTCGTGAGATATATCGGTGAAAAAGCGCAGTTTGATATTGGCGAGTTGTTGTTCCATATCTACACGATGACGCAGGCGATAAATATAGAACAGTACGTATACAATAGTTGCGGTGAACAGGATGAACAGCAGACAATAGAGCAGCCATGCCCAGTATGTTTCCCAGAATGTGGGGAGTACATGGATGGAGAGTGTGCGGATATTATCTGTCCATACACCGTCACTGTTGGTCGACTTTATTTGTAAGCGGTATTTCCCTGCGGGCAGGTTGATGTAACTTGCGGAGCGGTTGTTATCCGCTTCGTTCCATTCATCCTCCAGTCCCTGCAAGCGGTAAGCGTAAAGTATGTTGTCGGGATTTACGTAGTCGAGCGCTGCAAACTGGAAAGTGACATTCCGTTGCGATGCCTTTAGCTCCAATTCTTTCAGGTTATTGATGGAATGGGAGGCCGGGTGTCCTTGTATTTTGAAACCGGTGAATACAATGGGAGGAACATAAGCGCTTTTCCGCATCTTTCCGGGAGTGATTTCCAGAAAGCCTTTGTCGGTTCCCAGCACGACTTGTTGCCGGGCGTTGATTACCGGAAGGGCTTCCGAGAAGTTAAACTGTTGCTGATAGGTGGAACCGAGCGTATAGTTCTCAAAGGTTTCTTTGGCGGTATCGAATTTGGACAAAGCTATCTCGGAAACAATCCATAATTGGGAGTATGTGTCTTCTATCATCGAAAGTGTCAGGTCGGAAGCCAGCCCGTTGCTTTTATCGTAGTTTTTGAAACGTATCTCTTCACTAAGCAGCCGGGTTGAAATAATTTTGCTGATGCCGCCTGTAAAGCTAACCACATACGTCGCTTTTTGCTTGTCTGTATAGATTTGCATAATGTCATTGGTGATGAGGCTGTTCTTGTCGCCCGGTTTGTGGCAGTTTCTATAGAATTTCACTTCTTCCGGCAATTCGAACTTATTGGAAAAGGTGAGCAGTCCGTCCGTGGTACCTACTAAGATTACTCCACCGGATACTTCTGTGATGTTGCGTACTTTCATGCCATAATCCGTAGGGTAATTCTTCAGCTCATTATTACTGTGGATAAATATGGGGGAACCGTTGCTTCCGGGGGTAAACAGATTCAATCCGCCACCATAGCAACCTATCCAGATGCGGTTGTGGCTGTCTTGAAAAATCGAGTATATGCTGTTGTCGCTTATACTGTAAGGGTCCTCGGAACGATGCTTGAAGTGCGTAATGGAATATTGATTCAAGCTTTTTGGGGTGAGCAAGAAAAGGCCGGCTCCTTTGGTGCCCAGCCAGATATTCTTTTCCTTGTCTTCCATAATGGCGTATACTCCATTATGGAAGATTTGTTTTTCCTTGACAATGGTACCTTGGTTGGAAAGGTAACCTTCCAAACTGCCATCGGGAGCATATATTTGAATATAACTCGCTTTGGATGCACTCCACAGACGATTGTGGCTGTCTCGCAGAAAAGCACGCGTTTCCGCTTCATAGTCGGTTTGATTAAATTGATAACTTTGCGGGAAAAAACTTATCCGGTCTATCCCACGTGCTGTGGCCAGCCAGCAATTGCCCTGCGTATCGAGAGTATAAAAACGGACTAACGGGCTGAATATGGATTTCGGATTGTCGATATCTGTAAGTAAGGGCTTGAGCTTCTTTTCTTTTCGATCGTAGTAGGAGAGATTACCGCCGGTAGGCAATACCCATAAAATACCGGTTTTGTCCTCAAATATCAGTTTACGGCTGTTACGTCCGTGTTTGATAACCTCATTTTGAGGGGTGAACAGGTGTTCTTTTTCATTGCTGTTGAGGTGGAGACGGACAATACCCGGATTGCGGGGAAATACCCAAACGTCTTTTTGCCGGTCTTGATATATCTGCTCCACATAGTTGGAGGGTTGGGTGGAAGTACGGATATCAATTTGTCGGAACATATTGTCATGGGCGGAAAACAGTATCAAACCATTATCCGTACCTAATGCCAGCGTATCTGTTCCCAATGCGGCGATGGTGTTGATTCTGTTATGCGGACAAGGAATGTTTATAAACTTAAGTTTCTTTGTACGAAAGTTGTATTGAGCCAATTTGCCTTTATCGGCTACAAGGTAGATGTTTTCCTTGATTTGCGTGATATATTGGAATGGGAAGTCTGTATCTACGGCTTTACTTCCCACGATGGTAACGCCTTTGTTTGTTAATATCCATTCGTCTTCATCGGAGTCCTGGTAAACGGTGAATATATGTTCTCCTTTCAAATTCTGAGTGAATGTCGAATACAGGGTAATGCCTTCTCCTTTTTTACATAGCTGTTCGTCTGCTCTGTATGTATATCCGTTTTCACAAATAATCCAGGCTACTCCTTTTTTGAGCGATTGGATACGGACGACATGGTTGGAGTGTTTGGTGGCGTATTCAAGCGGCTGCAAGACATCGATGAACTTTTCCGTCTCTACATCAAACAGGCAGGCTTGCCCGTCGTAGGTGGGACACCAGATATCTCCGTACTTGCTTTCCATGATAGTACCCATGCGGTTACTGCCGAATGCGTACCGGTCTTCTTGGGAAGTCTTATAAGTTTTAAATGTATAACCGTCATACTTGCTCAGCCCATTCCATGTACTGAACCAGATAAGTCCGTTTCGGTCTTGCAACATACCCATAACATTACCTTGGGCAAGACCGTCATTAACGGAAAAGTGTTTCACCTGACACACCGGTTGTGCAATGACGGAAACAGTCACAAGTAGTGAAAGGAGTAGGATGTAGAGTCGTTTCATGGTATTTACTTTAAAGCTAAAGCAAAAATAAGCAAATACCTTCAATTGAAAAATAAGAAGAAGTAATATGAATAGAAAATCCACCCTTTTGCCTATTTTTTACTCCGATAGGCGAGCTATGTACCTTCAGTAATGAGTTTTAGTGAAGGTACATAGAGGATGCCATGTGTATTGGTCAAACCAAATCTCTTATTAGCGGTATGTCGTTCTTGTCGATACCCAGTTTGATAAGGGTTTCTTTATCTTTGTCGAACATGTCAAGGAAAGTCTCCCGATTTCCGCTTTCCGAGGCGGCTTTCCCATATAATTCGGCGGCCTTTTCCATATTACCCAGTCGCAGCGCTACATGCCCCGCATTAAGATAATCTGTGGCAATAGGTTTTAAGGCGAGTACCTTTTCATAATATCTCATGGCCTGTTCGGATTTTCCGCTGACAAATGAGCACCAGCCTATGGCGCGCCATGCTTTGATGCAATCGTTCTCCATGAGATCCAGCTTGAAGAAACATTGCAAGGCTTCTTCGTAACGCTCCTGTTCGGCGAGACAACTGCCGATGAAGAATGTAACGTTTCTGTTTTCGGGCTGCATTGCCTCTACCTTTCTGTAATATTCCAGCGCCGATGCAAAATCGCGTAATTGGCGATAACAAGTGGCAAGGTGGCGGATAGTCCATATATGATCGGGCTTCAGCACATCCGCTTTTCGGTAAGCGCTGATGGCCTCTTTGTAGCGTTTCTCCTTTTGCAGGCAATAACCGGTCTTTTGGAAAATATCTGCATCGGCATAATTCATATCTATTACTTCCTGATAGATGCCTAAAGCTTCTGCCGGATGCTCTTTGCGGAAATGAAAATCGGCTATGGTAACCAATAATTCCGGTTTGCGTAAAATATCTTTCAATGCAGGGATACGGTGCAACGCTATTTTCTCTTTGAAAATATCGCGGAATTCATGACGGCGCTGGCTGAGCTTGAAGAAACGGTATAAGTCATGAATATACTGGTTGCTGATAACATCCGGACGCTGTGCGTATTGTCTCAGGCCGGACGACTTGCTTTCGTCCATTAATTCGTTCAAGTCTTGCGATGTCATTTGGCTCAGCATCATATTACGTTGCGCCTGCGGGATATGCGCCATGGTGAAGCACAATGAGTACTTATCGCTATTGCAGAAAAAGCCTGATTGCAATATAAGCGATAGGATGGCATTGTCTCCTGTCGGTTTCAGCCCGAATTCCCGTATAATACCGGAGTGCTGCATATCGAACGGATAGAACCAGTTGTGCGGGTTTTGGAAGAACGGATAGCTCTTGAGCTGGGCGAATGTGCTCATATATACATCGGCGCCTTCCAGTTGCAGTTCGTTCATTTCACGTATCTTGTCACCCAAGCCGGATTCTTCGAATGCTTTTTCCCAATCCGGGTTACGGTCGTCTTCATCCATGTTTTCTTCGAAGCCGTACTTCATGTTACGCATGATACTTACGTTCTTCATCATCTCCGGGATGATTTCTTCACGCATCTTCTTGTCTATCTTCTCCGTCTCCTGACTGCGGAGCAGTTGGATATAAACCCGGTTCAGCTGTTTGCCAAAGCTGCCGTCTTCATTGAGAAGCGATAGTCTGGCTTCCAGCTCGGGGTATAACCACAGGCGGTTGGGGTGTATGTGCAGTACAATGGCGATAATCACCAAAGCACGCTGGCTGACTTGTGTGTCGGCGTGTGTCGCAGCATCCAGCAGCCATGAGAACTTACGCGGGTCGAAACATTCCATTAAGCTGAGTAGGACGGCTCCCGTAAATAAACACAAATCATTTACCGGCAGTAACTCGGATTCCAGATACATTCTGGCTTCCCGCTCCTCTTCCGCCGTCCAGCCGCTGTTTCCCCACGTAGTGAGAAACAGATATTGGGCAGTTTCTTCATGCCGTTGCAAAGCGCTGTCCAGACTTTGTTTATTGTCCGGCATAAGTTGGCAAACCGCCATATCGTCAGGAAAAGATTCCAGCACTTTAAGCCAGGAAGACATACCGTATCCGGCCTCCATATTCCTTTTGTTTTTGTGCAGGGCATGGTAATAATGCGTAGAGACTTCATCGAGTAAGCTGATACGCGCTTGTTCGGCAAGTTCCAGGGTTTCTGCCAAAAGCTGCCGGTATAGTTTCTGCCGTTCCGGATCGTTTACGCCCTGGCGCATATACTGTAACATGTATTGGTAGGACACTTTGGCCTGTTCCAGACGGTTGCGAAGAGTCCAATCGTTACAGTTCCACAAAAAGGCCTCCAGTTGTACCTGCGCCTCTTTCAGACGTTTCTGTTCCAGTAAGCTGACTATATGTTGGTATTGCTCTTGTATGGCTTGCTCGTTCATAAGATTGTATTCATTAAGTGATTATACTCTACAAATGTACAAAAAGAATGCCAAAATGTTTGGTGAGGGTTAAAGAATCAGAAACGAACCTGCAACTGTGTTTGCAGCAGGTTGGAGCTTTCTCCCTTGTGAGGGTCGCAATAAGTATATTGCGCCTGCAAGCGGCATTTGGGATAGAACCACCATTGCACACCGGCTACATAGTTGCTTTGTTTGTAATCCTGCGCTTTGTCTTTGTTGAAGTAGTCGTAAGATGCTATAACGTCGAACTTGGGAAACACGTGTACGGATGCGGTGGCATAGTATCCGTCGCTCTTTATATGCCCGTCCTTGCCGGTAAGATATTCGGTACGCAGGCTGACGGGTTTTGTCTGGACGGTAGCTCCTGCCGACCAACGGTTACGTACATAACTGTCGCCTGCAGCAATGTCCGGATTGACGGAAGATGCAGCTACTGCGCATCCCTTGCCCTTGATGAACGAACCGCCTACCGACAGCCAGTCGAGCGGGTGAACCATCAGGCTGCCTACTATGTCTTTGTGATTATTCTTGTCTTTCAGATTGATGCCTTGTCCGTTCATAACGGCAAGGTTATAACTAACCTTTTTCTTGAAAAGGTCGCCGTAAATAAGGAGTCCCATATCACGGCCGCTATTTGAACCGTACAGGGGATCGCTGCCGTTGATACCTGCCAGATAGTTGACTGCCTGCGAATAACAGTTTATCAGTTCGACAAAACAGGGCGACATGGGATTCTCAATGGTGTACATCGTTTTGAATTGCCCGATACGGGCTGTGAGTTGGGGCAGAAACTGATATTCCGTATAGGCTTCCAGTATCTTTCCGGTATTGGCGAAGCTGTACATGAAGTAGCACGACCATTTGTCGGTAATCTTACCGCGTGCCATGAATATAACCCGTTTGAGGTCGAAAGTATTGCTGGCTTTTTCGCCGGCATCATCATAGGTATATCCCACTTGGGCATAGCCTGCCAGACTGATACGTTCTTTCAGTGTATTCACTACATCATTCAGGCACGCATCCTGGGCTCTTAGCGTATATACGGAGAGAAGAAGAAAGCAGGATAGTAGAATTCGTTTCATGTGTCGGATATATAATTAAAAAAAAAGCAACCCTTTTTTCAAAGAGCTGCCTTTTGTATTAATGAGATTCTTTTTATTCGTTGATAGCAGCGATACCCGGAAGAACTTTTCCTTCGATTGCCTCGAGCAATGCACCGCCACCGGTAGAAACGTAAGAAACGCCGTTTGCCAAGCCGAACTTGTTAACGCAAGCTACGGAGTCGCCACCGCCTACGAGTGAGAATGCGCCGTTCTTGGTTGCTTCTACGATAGCTTCACCTACCGAACGTGAACCGTGAGTGAAGTTCTCAAATTCGAATACGCCTGTGGGACCGTTCCAAAGGATAGTCTTGGAGTTCTTGATAACTTCAGCGAAAATCTTTTCAGTTTCAGGACCTATATCCAGACCTTCCCAACCGTCAGGTATTTCGTTTACTTTGCAGAACTGAGTATTGGCGTCATTGGAGAATGAGTCGGCTATTTTGGCGTCTACAGCCAGTACGAGGTTCACGCCTTTCTCTTTTGCCTTCTTCAACAACTCGAGAGCCAAATCCAGCTTATCGTCTTCACAGATGGAAAGACCGATTTTACCGCCTTGGGCTTTGGTGAAAGTATAAGTCATACCGCCGGTGATAATCAGGTTGTCTACCTTATTCAGCAGGTTTTCGATGATTTCGATTTTGGAAGATACTTTAGAACCACCCATGATAGCGGTGAACGGACGTTTGATGTCATTCAACACCTTGTCCACAGCTTTCACTTCTTTTTCCATCAGGTAGCCGAACATCTTGTTGTCTTTGTCGAAGTATTTAGCGATCAATGCCGTAGAAGCGTGTGCGCGGTGTGCGGTACCGAACGCGTCGTTTACATAGCAGTCGGCGTAAGAAGCCAATTTCTTGGTAAATTCTTTCTGGCTTTCTTTTACTGCTTTCTTAGCAGCAGCTTTTTCTTCGTCAGTTGCATCTTCTGCCAAACCTCTTGGTTTGCCTTCTTCTTCAGCGTAGAAACGAAGGTTTTCGAGCAACAGCACTTCTCCCGGTTGCAGAGCAGCAGCTTTTACAGCAGCTTCTTCGCCCATGCAGTCGTTAGCGAACTGAACTTCAACGCCCAGCAATTCAGACAGATGCTTGATGATATGTTTCAAAGAGAATTTATCGGCAACGCCTTTCGGACGGCCCAGGTGAGAGCCAATGATGATGCTTCCGCCGTCTGCCAGAATCTTCTTCAAAGTAGGAAGAGCTGCACGCATACGAGTGTCATCTGTAATGTTGAAGTTTTCGTCCAGGGGTACATTGAAGTCCACGCGAACAAATGCCTTTTTACCGGCAAAATTGAATTTGTCAATTGTCTGCATAATACTCTATTTTTATTTAAAAGTGTTTTTAAAATTCTTCTTTTAGAACGACCGCAAAGTTACTATTTATTTCGGTTCCTTGCTATTAAATCGTTATTTATTCTTGGCTTTTGGTTCCTCTTTTGTAACTTTATAGGTGTTACAGAAATATTTGCACATCATTTGCAAACCACAGGTGTCACATTTGGGAGTACGTGCCTGACAAACGTAACGGCCGTGCAGGATGAGCCAGTGATGGGCAATCGGTATGAGCTTTTCCGGAATATTCTTCACCAGTTCTTTTTCCACGCTGAACGGGGTGGTGCAACTGTCCGGCACCAGTCCGATACGGTGGCTGACACGGAACACGTGTGTATCTACCGCCATTGCCGCTTTTTTGAATACAACCGACTGGATCACATTGGCAGTCTTTCTTCCTACACCGGGCAACTTTATCAGATCTTCCAGATTATCCGGCACCTCGCTATTGAAGTCATTCACCAGCATCTTTGCCATACCGACCAGATGTTTGGCTTTGTTGTTGGGATAAGACACGCTTCGTATATATTCGAAAATCAC
>ENA-OPCX01001071-OPCX01001071.1-human-gut-metagenome-genome-assembly--contig:-NODE-1071-length-12411-cov-3.809404_pt1 | contig 12411 bp, 6 predicted proteins | sample MGYA00241570_ERZ501491 | MGnify/ENA primary metagenome ERZ501491 (study PRJEB25962, sample SAMEA2042620) | human gut metagenome | biome: human gut; feature: human-associated habitat; material: faeces... | reverse complement strand
AGGGTCGCTGCGGCGCACGTCGTCGAGCCATTCGCGCACCTGTCCGTCGCTGCCCGTCATCAGTGGCGGCAGCATCTTTATGTCGCGCTCAAGGCGGCGGCGCATTGCCTTGTCGGTGCCGAGTATCTTCGACGCCTCAATGCATGCCGAATATATGTCGTAAACCACGGCGCGGTCTACCGTAGGCATCATCGACAGACTTAGGTGGTTGCCCTTCTCTGACACGTATCCGTTCTCGGGCGATATGCTCGGTCCGGTTACGAGATAGCCCGTGCGCGGGTCTTTCACCATGTAGTCCATGAAGAACTCTGCCGTCCTTTTCAGCAGCGGATAGCCCGTGCGGCGCAGATAGTCGTTGTCGCGCGTGTAGAGATAGTGGCTCCACAGATGCGTGGCGAGCCATGCTCCGCCCGTTACGTTCATGCCCCAGCCTACGCCCCAGCCCGGCGATGTATAGCCCCATGCGTTGCACACGGTGTGTGCCACCCATCCGCCGCAGCCGTACATCTTGCGCGCCGTCACGGCTCCGCTGTCGGCAAGCATGCTGATATAGCTGAACAGCGGCTCGTTGCATTCGGCCAGGTTGGCGCGGTTGGCAGCCCAGTAGTTCTGCTGTATGTTTATGTCGAGATGATAGTCGCACGTCCATGGCATGTTGCATGCCCCGTTGTCATTCCATATTCCCTGCAGGTTGGCACACAGAGGCATGCCGCTCGGACGCGACGACGATATGAGCATGTAGCGTCCGTACTGAAAGAAGAGGGCGTCGAGCATAGGGTCGGATGCCCCTGCCTGCGCCAGCCTCAGGCGTGTGTCTGTGGGCAACTGGCTGCCTGCGCCCTCGCCCAGGGATATGTCCATGCGCCCGAAGAGTGCCGTATAGTCGGCCACGTGGGCAGCCCGAAGAGCTCCGTAGCCCTTGCCTGCTGCCTTGTCAACAGTGGCAGCGCATAGCTGCATGTAGTCTTTGTTGTTATAGTCGGTGCGCACATCTATTATAATGGTGAGCGCGTCGGCTCCCTCTATGGTTACGGGGGTGTCTGTCGTGCTTACTGTTCCGCCCTCGGGCAGCAGTCTCACCTCGCCGCAGAAGCTCACTCCGCCCGCTCCGTGCAGCGGAAAGTCTACCTTGCCCGCCAGCGTCAGTCCGCCTTTCGTGGCCTTCACGCCGGCCTTGCGCAGCAGGTTAAGACCGAACGTAGCCGTTATCGCTCCCCTGCGGCTGGCAGTGTAGCGCATGGCTATCACGTCGTCGTGATAGTCGGCTATGTATTCCCTGCGGTAGTCTGTGTCGCCGCAGCTGAACGTAACGGCCACCACCGAGCTGTCCATGTCGATGCTCCTGCGGTAGTTGCGTATCTGTCCGCACGGATATCTGAAGTCGGCCACCATGTCGCCGAGCGGCAGATGAGTGCCGAAGGAGCGGCCCAGTCCGTTGAGATATTTGTTACCCAGCTCGTTGCCGCGCTCCGGGTCGCCGTTGAAGAAGCAGCGGCGCATCTCGTCGAGCTTATCCTTTCCGCATATGTCGTTGTTAGATGCGTCGGGCTTTCCCGACCACAAGCTGATCTCGCCGAGGGCTATCCGCTCGCGGGCTATGCCTCCGTAGACCATAGCCGACAGGCGGCCGTTGCCCGCAGGCATGGCTTCCATCCATTCGCCGGCCGGCTGCTGATACCATAATATATTGTCGGCCCTGACCTGCAGGGCAGCAGTCATAATAAAGGCTAATATGAATGTTATTCTTGATGTCATTTTCAAAGTATCGGTTTAAGTTACAATTTTACGGCTGCAAAATTAGCAAACATCGCAATACTATACGGAAACAAAATATTCAGAAAATATAAATTTTACGCCAAAAGGAGCGAAATAGGCCAATAACAAGAAGTTAGAGCTATGATGTAAGAAACAAGAAGTATAAATTACTAATTATGAAATCTTAAATTAGGAATTATGTATTGTGGATACGAAGTCCGGCATCAGACAATTATGAAACGAGGTTCGGCGTCAGCTAATTGCTAATTATGAATCATAAATTATAAATTGTGAATGCGAAGTCCGGCATCAGCCAATTATGAATTACCCCCAAAGAAATCTCTCCCCTGTCAATTTTTAATTTTTACTTTTTAATTTTTAATTTAAAAAATCCCGCCCTCTACGCCTTCGGCTTCGTGCGGTAGGCGCGCGGACTCATGCCCATTATCTTGCTGAAAAGGCGCGAGAAGTAATACGGGTCGTCCATGCCGAGCTTGTGGCATATCTGGTTCATGCGCATCTGCGTGGTGTCGAGCAGCAGGCAGGCACGCTGTATTTTCAGCAGGTTGATATAGTTTAGCGGACTGTGCCCCGTCTTTGCCTTGAACAGCATGGAGAAATGCGACGCCGAATAGCCCGTGAAGTCGGCCACCTCCTGCAGCGTCATGTGGCGCTCTATGTTCTCTTTCATATAATGTATGGCTGCCTCCACCACGTTGCCTTCGTCTATCTTCTCGCCCGCACTGCGGTATTGGTGAACATAGCGGAGCGAGGCCAGATAGTGGTGAAAGAGCGACATGGCATAGCGGATGTTCTCTATGCTGTAGCCCGAATTGAGCGTCTCAAACAGCTCCTCGAACATGTTTATGCGGTTGCTGATGCGCGAGTGTATGCCGGGATTCACCGACGTGGGGGCTATGGCGTCGGCGGCATAATGCGGGGCGAGCACGCCCTTGAAGTGGATCCAGTAGATAGTCCACGGCTCTTCGGCGTCGGCCTGATATCTGTGGGGCACTCCTGCGGGCAGGATAAAATACTGATTGGCAGACACCTCGTAGCTGTTGCCGCCCACCTCGTAGCTTCCGCGGCCGTCGATGCAATAGATAAACACATACTGGTCTATTGGTTCGCGGCGCTCGCGGTAGTGGTTTTCGGCCTTGGGATAATAGCCTATGTCGGTAACGTAGAGCACCGATACGATGGCGTCGGCTGCCATCATGTCGGTAACCATCTTGGGCAGCACAAGCGAGCGCTCGCCCGAAAATCCGCTCTTTATTCTAAGCATGGCGTCAAACGGTGATAGACTATGATGCAAATATACTGAAAACAATAATAAGATTGTCCATTTTATTCTGATTTTTTTCTATTTTTTATATTCTATAATGTCCGTAACTTTGCGCTGTCAAACAATATAGCCGGCAACGGCTGCCGGCGGCACAAATAATAAGATAATAAAAAAACGCCGTAAAAAGGCTGTGGAATGCATGACAACAGACAAACTGCAGCCAATAAGAAAACGGCATGACGGGCACACGGAGGGCAACAAACATTGCCGGAAGGCGGCGCCATGGGAATATAGAAGAATGTCAAACTAAAAACCATAAGCAACCTATGAAAACGTTTAACAAGGGTTTTGTATATTTTATCTGCATCGTCTCGGCCATGGGCGGACTGCTGTTCGGCTACGACTGGGTGGTGATAGGCGGCGCCAAGCCGTTCTACGAAGTGTATTTCAACATTGCCGACGACCCTCAGATGCAGGGTCTTGCCATGAGCATAGCCCTCGTGGGATGCCTCACGGGAGCCATGACCGCCGGCAGTCTTGCCGACCGCTTCGGCCGCAAAAAGCTGCTCATCGCCTCGTCAGTGGTGTTTCTGCTGTCTGCCTACGGCACGGGATACTTCAGCCATTTCAGCTATTTTCTGGCGGCGCGCTTCCTCAGCGGCGTGGGCATAGGCATGGCTTCGGGCCTCTCGCCAATGTATATAGCCGAGGTGGCACCGTCGCACATACGCGGCAAACTGGTGTCGCTCAACCAGCTGACGATAGTGATAGGCATCCTGGCGGCACAGATAACCAACTGGCTGATAGCCGAGCCCGTGGTGCACAACACCATTGACACATGGAACAGCCAGACGGGATGGCGCTGGATGTTCTGGGCGGGAGCCTTCCCGGCGCTTGCCTTCCTCATCCTTGTGTTCTTCATTCCGGAGAGTCCGCGCTGGCTTGCCATGAAGGGCGACAACAGCAGCGCACGCGATATACTTGCACGCATAGGCGGCGGGAGCTATGCCGACGAGGAGCTGTGGGCCATATCTGCCGCAGCACAGGCCGACAACAAGCAGTACGGACTGCGCACGCTGTTCCGCCGTCCGCTCGTCAGGATAGTCATAATAGGCATCGTGGTGGCTGTGTTCCAGCAGTGGAGCGGCACCAACGTGATATTCAACTACGCCCAGGAGATATTCCAGTCGGCAGGCTATTCGCTCAGCGACGTGCTGTTCAACATCGTCGTAACAGGCGTCATCAACGTGATATTCACCATCGTAGCCATATTCACCGTCGAGCGCCTCGGCCGCCGCAAGCTGATGCTTATAGGCGCATGCGGACTGGCAATAATATATCTGGTGCTGGGCACATGCTATTATTTCGAGATAAAGGGCGTGCTGATGGTTGCACTGGTGGTGTCGGCCATAGCCTGCTATGCCATGACTCTCGGTCCCGTGGCATGGGTGCTGATAGCCGAACTGTTTCCGAGCCGCGTCAGGGCTGTTGCCGTGGGCACATGCACCTTTGCGCTGTGGACGGGCAGCACCACGCTTACCTACACTTTCCCGCTGCTCAACAGCTCGCTCGGCAGCTACGGCACGTTCTGGATTTATGCCGCAATATGCGCCGCAGGCTTCGTCTACTTCATGCGCGTGCTGCCCGAAACGAAGGGCAAGTCGCTCGAGGAGATAGAGAAGGAGCTTACCAGATGACGCCGCAACAGGGCGCATGCCGCGCCCCACTGGGCATGAAGCGGCCATGAATATGACCGCAGGCAGACTTTATCGCATGCATGACATACAGCCACAAACATTGCTGCAAAAGAAAAAACAAGAACAAATAACATAACAAAGGATTAAGAAAAATGGTAAAAGCATGGAGAGAAAAGGTGGTGATACCTACCTACGAAGTGGGCTCACCTGAGAAAAATCCTATCTTTCTTGAAAAGAGAGTGTATCAGGGTTCGAGCGGAGTGGTTTATCCATATCCCGTGATCGAGTCGATTGCCGACGAGAAAACCGACAAGGAATATGAGGTTGTCTTCATTGAGAACGAATATATAAAGGTGATGATTCTGCCCGAACTGGGCGGACGCGTGCAGATGGCTTACGACAAGATACGCCAGCGCCACTTTATCTACTACAACCACGTGATAAAGCCGGCACTGGTGGGTCTGGCAGGCCCCTGGATTTCGGGAGGCATCGAGTTCAACTGGCCGCAGCATCACCGCCCCAGCACCTACATGCCCGTTGACACGGCCATAGAGCACAACAGCGACGGCAGCGTGACGGTGTGGGTGAGCGAGATGGAGCGAATGTTCCATCAGAAGGGCATGGCAGGATTCACCCTGAGGCCGGGACATGCCTATCTTGAGATAAAGGGCGCTGTGTATAACCGCACCGACGTGCCGCAGACGTTCCTGTGGTGGGCCAACCCTGCCGTGGCAGTTAACGACCATTACCAGAGCGTGTTCCCGCCAGACATCAACGCGGTGTTCGACCACGGCAAGCGCGCCGTAAGCTCGTTCCCGATAGCAACGGGCACGTATTACAAGATGGACTATTCGGCAGGAGTGGACATCTCTAACTATAAGAACATCTTTGTGCCTACGAGCTACATGGCCGTTAACAGCAAGTATGACTTTGAGGGCGGCTACGAGAACGACACGAAGGCCGGAGTGCTGCACGTGGCAAACCACCACATCTCGCCCGGAAAGAAGCAGTGGACATGGGGCAACGGCGACTTCGGACGCGCATGGGACCGCAACCTGACCGACACCGACGGCCCTTACATCGAGCTTATGGCGGGCGTGTACACCGAGAACCAGCCCGACTTCACATGGCTTCAGCCCTATGAGGAGAAGTCGTTCGTGCAGTATTTCCTGCCCTACCGCGAGCTGGGCGTGGTGAAGAACGCCACGAAAGACCTGCTGATGAACATCGATCAGGACGGCAAGTCGGGCAAGGTGAACTTCAAGATATTTGCAACGTCGGAGCAGCACGTATGCGTCGAGCTGCGCAACGACGACGGAACGGTGTATTACAGCAAGGAGGTTACGATAACGCCTGAGAACATCATGGAGGAGAATGTGGACGTGAAGGGCGCAAGACTCTGTCAGCTCAACCTCAGCATAACAGCCGGCGGACGCACGCTGCTGACATGGCACAGCGAGCCCGACGAGGTAAGACCTATACCCGACGCAGCCGAAGCTGCCCTGCTGCCCGAGGAGATAAAGACCACGGAGCAGCTCTATCTGACAGGTCTGCACCTTGAGCAATACCGCCACGCCACATACAACCCCGTCGACTACTACGAAGAGGCTCTGCGCCGCGACCCGCTGGACGTGAGAAACAACAACGCCCTCGGTCTGTGGTACATCCGCAAGGGGCGCTTTGAGCGTGCCGAGAAGTATCTGCGCACGGCTGTCAGGGTGCTTATGAAGCGCAACCCCAACCCATACGACGGCGAACCGATATACAACCTCGGACTGGCGCTGAAGTATCAGGGCCGCACCGACGAGGCCTACGACCAGTTCTACAAGTCGACATGGAACGGCGCATGGCAGGATGCGGGCTATTTTGCCTGCGCGCAGATATCTCTGATGCGCAACTGCCTGACTGACGCCATGGACGAGATAGACCGCTCGCTGATACGCAACTGGCACAACCACAAGGCGCGCGCGCTGAAAACTACCATACTGCGCAAGGCGGGACGCAACGACGAGGCTCTGAAACTGATTGAGGAGTCGCTCGAGATAGACAGATTCAACTACGGCTGTCTGTTTGAGAAATATATCATAACGGGCGACGACGACACGCTGCAGCTGCTGAAGACGATGATGAGACGATGCGCCAACAACTACGACGAGATAGCGCTCGACTACTGCGCGGCAGGCTGCACATGCGAGGCGCTGAAGCTGTGGAGCATAGCAATAGAAGAAGGAGCACTGACACCGATGACATACTACTATATGGGCTGGTGCAACGCCGCAACCGATGCCGAGGCAGCCAAAGAGCTGTTTGCCAAGGCAGAGGCATATCCTTCTGACTACTGCTTCCCCAACCGCCTTGAAGCCGTGCTCGCGCTAAACTGCGCCATGGCATATCTGCCCCAGGCATCCAAGTCACCTTACTATCTGGGCTGCCTCTACTACGACAAGCGGCAGTATGACCTTGCGATAAAGGCATGGGAAAGATCGGCTGCAGCCGACGACAAGTTCCCCACGGTGTGGCGCAATCTTGCCCTGGCAGCGTTCAACAAGCAGGGCGACAAGGACAAGGCCGTGAGACTAATGGAGAAGGCTTTTGCGCTTGACAACACCGACGCCCGCGTGCTCATGGAGCTCGACCAGCTGTATAAATGCGTGCGCCGTCCTCACGCCGAGCGTCTCGCTCTGTTAAGAAAATACGGCAACCTCGTTGCCAAGCGCGACGACCTGCTGCTCGAGGAGATTACCCTGCTCAACCAGACAGGACAGTATGAGGAGGCTAAGACCAAGCTCGACGCCCACATATTCCACCCCTGGGAGGGCGGCGAAGGCAAGGTGCCGGCACAATATCAGTTTGCACGAGTGGAACTGGCAAAGAAGGCCATAGCCGAAGGGCGACATGCCGACGCCGTGAGCCTGCTCGAAGAGTGCCTCACATATCCTCATCATCTCGGCGAAGGCAAGCTGCACGGAGCGCAGGAGAACGACTTCTACTATCTGATGGGCGTGGCATACGACGCCATGGGACAGACCGACAAGGCGCGCCAGTGCTGGCTGAAGGCAACCGAAGGACCCACAGAGCCTGCCGCAGCGCTCTACTATAACGACGCAAAACCCGACAAGATATTCTATCAGGGCATGGCGCTGCTCAAGCTGGGCCGCACGGGCGAGGCCAACGGCCGCTTCCACAAGTTGGTCAACTATGGCGAGAAGCATCTCTTCGACAAGGTAAGGATGGACTATTTCGCCGTATCCCTGCCCGACCTTCTGATATGGGAAGACGACCTGCAGGTGCGCAACGAGATTCACTGCAAATACATGATGGCACTGGGCTACTGCGGACTCGGCAACAAGGACAAGAGCATGCGCTATCTTGGCGAGGCCGAAGCCCTGGACATCAATCATCAGGGAATACAGGCATTCAAGACTTTATAATTAATTTGTCTGTTGTTAACAAAACATGTTTTAATTACAGATGCGGCGGGGCTGTGACAGTTCTGCCGCATTTTTTATGCCGTAATGAAGTGAGCCGCCTGCAGTGCTGCTGATAAGGCATCGGCATACGGCTCGACATAAGGCGGCATATTGCAAGACGAAACGCGGCTTTTAACACGCCGGAAAGCCACGTTTTGCGAGCTAAAACGCCATATTTAACATTGTAATTAAAACAGAAGAGTTTTGTGTCAGTCAGTAATTTTTCTATACGCCCAATAAGCATTTTGTCGGTATAACGGGCACTTTTGCTTACATATTTTAAAGCCATAAATACACGTAGGCAAAGGCCTTCACCGCAGAGCAACAAAAAAACGCGCCCCGAAAGCCTATGGCAGGGGCGCGCTCCACGGTTGAAAACAAACCATGTTACTACTCTCTAACAATTAATCGAAAATGCGTATTTAATCACATGGCGGTATGTCTCGCCCGGCATCAGCACCTGGCACGGCAGTGAAGGATGGTTGGGAGCGTCGGGCGCACCCTGACACTCAATGGCCACGCCGTCGTAGTCGGCATACCTTCGGCCGCTCTTGCCCACGGGCAGGTTGTCGGCAAGCCAGTTGCCCGTGTAGAGCATGGCTCCGCACTGTGTGGAATAGACGCTCAGACGGCGGCGGCTCTCATCGTCGTCGAGCACAGCCACGAGCCTCAGCCGGCCGTCGCCGTTCCATCCGTCTACGAAGAAGAAGTGGTTGTATCCCTTGCCCGTCCTCATGTTGCTGAAGTCGGCACCGATGTCCCTGCCCAGCGCCTTGGCCTGCAGAAAGTCCATCGGGGTGCCCTCCACCGGCTCTATGCTTCCCAGCGGAATGTCCGTGACGTCGGCAGGCAGCCATCTGTGGCAGTTAAGCCTGAGCCGCTGACCCAGGCACGAGCCCGAGCCTTCGCCCGCAAGGTTGAAGTAGGCATGGTTGGTAAGATTGACAATGGTGGGCCTGTCGGCCGTTGCCTCATAGCTAATGGTCAGCTCGTTATCGTCGTTCCACACATAGTCAACCGCCACGTCCATGGCTCCCGGATATCCCTCCTCGCCGTCGGCGGCATGATACGTGAACCTTACGCCGCCGTCATGAGGCTCGGCATCCCATATCACGTTGTGAAATCCGTCGTTGCCCCCGTGCAGCGCGTTGGGCCGATTGTTGATAGCCAACTGATACTCGTCCCTGCCTATGCTGAACCTGCCGCGCGCAATGCGGTTGGCATATCGTCCGGGCGTCTTTCCGGCGCAGGCGCTGTCGTAGAGATAGTCGGCATGCCGGGCATATCCCAGCACCACGTCGTCTATCCGTCCGCGTGCGTCGGGCACCCTTATAGCCGTGATGCCCGCGCCAAGCGACGACAGAGCAGCCTCGCAGCCCTGCAAGTTGACAAGGCGGAACACCCTGAACGTGCCCTTTGCCGAGCTTATATCGTTGCTTAATATATCCATCTTTTTTGCATGCAAAGTTAGCATCATGCGGCCGAAGGACAAAGCACGCGCATGTCAGAAAATGTAAATTATTCGTCAAAACGCCTGCCTGAGCCCTTATTTTAGGCAGAAAATAACAAGTGTTACGGCCAACATCATAAAGCATATCTTTGCTTTTATGGTAAAAAAATATTATTTTTGCCAAAACGTTAACAATATATTATCACACAATCTAAAATCATTCACAACATGAATATTAAACATTCAGCAGCGTCGGCAGCATATCTTATTCTGGCATTCATGGCCATATGGCTTGCACCGACTGAGACAAAAGCACAAGTAACCTACGAGACATTCATATACACGAGCGACGCCCTGAGCAGCGAGATACAGGACCTGAGCAACGAGCGCGCTGCCCGCGGAGGCTACATGGCCGACCTGGGCATGGCCATGGCCAACGCCGGAAAGGGCATTGCCGGGGGATACGTGACGAGCTTCATCGACATGGGCGTCAACGCCATAGCATCGCTCATAACAAGACCGTCGCGACTGAAGAACGAATGGGAGGAGACGGTTAAGGCCGAGAGCACCTTCGAGACCAAGTTCGGCACGGTGAGCGAGCTCAACGACTTCTATTCGGTGCCGTCGACAGACGGGGCGATGGACCCGCGCGGCATGCGCTTCAACGGCATAGGATGCCTGCGCCGCGGCGAGAAAGGCGACACCGTGTTCTACATATCATGCCACGTTGACCACAGCAAGCTCTACCGCATAGTGAACCACTCTAAGTTCGAGCTGGTGCTCGACACGCTCATACTATGCCCGAAGGAGTCTAACCTGCCAAACTCATCTCTGCCCCTGCCCTTCTATTTCAGCGAGCGCGGCAGCTATCAGATAGACATGACCATGACGCTTACATCGTCGTGGATAAACGAGCTGACCGTGCTTCAGAAGGACAAGGAGCTGGGACGCTTCGAGCTGACCGTGCCCATCGACTCGTCGCAGGTGGCGGCCGACGGCAAATACCGCTACGTGCGCGGACGCAGCAAGGGCTCGCCACTGGTGATAAAGGGCGAGAGCTTCATCGTGCCGCGCTCGTTCATGGCATACCGCGACGAGAACGACCAGTATCACAACAGCTGGGGAACGGGCGAATACAAGATGTCTGTAACGCTGAAGGAGAGCTGCGACGTAACCGACGAATACCGCGACGAATGGCGAAACGACCGCAAGCGCCGCAAGAAACTGACGCCGAAGGAGGGCTGGACCGACAACGTATGGAAGGTGATAGAGTCGCAGAAATGGGACGAGATATCAAAACAATGGGTGATAACCACGCTGAGCGCACCTGCCGACATGATAACGGGCGACATAATAGACAAGCTCGACCTGGCACCCGACAAATAGCAACAGGCACATGCCTAAAGCCGGGAGGACGGATGGACAAGGCGCAGGCACGACATCAACAGGCACCCGGCAACGGCTGGACAACAATAACATAAAACGGCTTATGAAACCACTGTTATGTCTATTTATACTTATGTCGCTTCTTGCCGCGCCGACGCATGCCGGCAAGACCTATGCTAAGGCAGCAAGCCACGCCGCACACAGGGCCGCCGCACAGCAGGATGACGACAAGGCAAGGAGCGAAGCCATAACCGACATATTGGCCCACCGCAGATGGGCGGCTGCCAACGTAGACACGGCATTTGCCACAGACGCCAACCTGCTGAGGGCTGCCGCCGACGCCGCTGCCACGCTGTCGCGCGAGCCGGCATACACGGCAGTGCTGCGCAAGGCCGCAGCACTGGTGCCCGCACTTGCCGCATATGCATCATTCAGACAGACCGACAGCCTTGACCATGCCGACAGGCGCAAGACCGAAGCCCTCGAGGCCATAGCCCAGGCAGCACAGAAGACGGTGCCGCAAAGGCCCGACGTGGAGGCAAGGGCAAGATACCACATAGCCGTAATATCCGTGCAGACCGACGCAGGCCGCGCATACAGCTCGATATGCGACGCCTGCAGGCTGGCAGAAAAGAGCCGCGGCGGAATAAGCAAGGACAGGCTTACGGCCGAAACAATGCTCTACAATGCCACGCGACTCTTCATAAAAGCCAACTACACCGAGGGCGACTCTCCGCTGCTGTATGCCGAGGAGAGCAGGCTCGAGCACGATTTTCTCAGATACTTCAGAGGACGCAAGGGCACGGCAGACGACGCGCTGACCATGTCGCCGATCAGGAAACAGATGACGATCACGAGGCCGACGCCGCGCAGTTTTCCGCGGGAGAGGCCGCCGTTTACGGCAAATTCTCTGCCGTGATCGCTCGGCAGAAAGGAAAATGGATGCTTTAACGCCAGAAAGGTCAGCAGAAAGGTGACCACGATTCCCAGCATAGCGATCTGGCCGGGATTTAAAAAGTTACTCCATACTTGATACATACGTTTTCTTCCTTCACTTTTCTTTAGATTGAGTTTGCACGAAGCCGTATGTGACGTGGCTTTGTGTTCATTTATTATAACAACTTCATACAAAAATTGCTATACCCAATTCGGGGGTTTCGTGATAAGATAGTGATACACTAAGTTGAACAAAAAAGGAGTTTTTTATGCCACGCAAAGATCATCTGCCGCGCCAGACACGCCAGGAACACATCACGCTGCAGCCGAACCGCAGCATCGAATTTCGTGTAACCGACGATTTCGGCAGTTTTTCGCCGCCGCACTGGCACGACGCGCTGGAAATTATTTATATTCTGGAGGGTTCCTCCA
>ENA-OPCX01001066-OPCX01001066.1-human-gut-metagenome-genome-assembly--contig:-NODE-1066-length-12455-cov-2.894516_pt1 | contig 12455 bp, 2 predicted proteins | sample MGYA00241570_ERZ501491 | MGnify/ENA primary metagenome ERZ501491 (study PRJEB25962, sample SAMEA2042620) | human gut metagenome | biome: human gut; feature: human-associated habitat; material: faeces... | reverse complement strand
CCATGGGTTGCGCACGCCTTTGGCTGTCTGGCTCAGCGTGTATTCCGCGACCTCGCCGAATTCGTCATGGGAGGTGAATTCCTGGGATTCGCCGCTGGTGCTTTCCGCATACCAAGACCACAGATCCCAGCCTTTCCACGCGTCGGATTCCATGCTGTATTCCTGATAATTGCCGTCGGGACGGTAATAATGCAGTTTGATGGTCAGGTTTTTCGGATTTTTGATGTCATTCGGCTGCGGTGTCGCCGAGGGAGACGCTTTTTCCGAGGATCGGTCGGAAGCGGTATCGGGTTGCGCGCCGTCCACCCACGCTTCGATGGCACCGCTCACATGCGCGTCACCGAATTTGGCGAGTTTCCACACGCTCGCCTCATATTGTTCGACGGTTCCCGCGGACGCTCCAGTCGCATCGGCACCATCCACGATTCTGAAATGCACTGTTGCCAGATCGCCGTCCAGTTCGCCGCTGGCTTTCCTGCCGTATTGCGTTGGCGTGCTTTCGAATGGAATATACGTGGCGCTTTCCATGTCGTCGCCGTTCCACACCTTCACGCCGGATGCGTTCTCACCGACGCCGGAGACGGAACGGAAGTTGACGGTCACTTTGGTTTTCGCCGCATGGTTGCGCGTGTAGGGCACGCCCGTCTGCTGCCGGTGCCCGCTGACGTTGATCATAGTGGCGCCGACCTGTGCCGTATATTCCGTTCCCCGCTTGCCCCCGTTCCAGTCCGTGGAGTCAGATTCCCCGGATTGTGTGGATGCGAAATGGTATTTCACCGCGCTTAGGTTGGCCTCTTCCGGCAGATCGGCCTTATACCAGCCTGCCGCATTCGTGGAATCGGCTACATCGACCGCGCTCATCGCAATGCTACCGCTGCCGTTGTCGGACGTGTAACGCACATACACCTGCCCGTCCCACGATTCGTCGGGCTTGTAGTAGATGGTGAGGGTTTTGTCACCTATCAGCGAACTGTTCGGCGAATCCTTGTATTGCGGAGCGTAGGTGCCGCTAGGTTCCGTGGTTTCCGTCCACGCGCCCTTGACCGCACCGGCATAGATGGCAATGGCGCTTCGTTTGCCGATGGTCGCTTTGGCGTGACCGCCGCTGACGGTCACGGTTTGCGAGCAGGTGCGGGAAGCGTACACGTTGCAGTATTCCCCGTCCGGCAACGATGTCGTATAGTCGACGTCATGCTCCTGCAGGGTGTTGTTCAATGCGAGCAGACCCTTGCTTTTCCCGTTGGCGTCAACCCTTTCGAAGGCGATGTCGTTGGATCCGGATTCCTGCCAGTTGCTTACGCTGGTGCCGTTCACGGCATTATGGAATTTGATCATGCCTCGGATTGACGTCCACCGCTGTTGGCAGTTCCAATCGCCATACTCCATCTGCGTTGGGTCCTTTTGCGTGGAGCACACGTCGTCCATGCTGATTTTCGGCACGGTGGTGTCAGTCGAATCCTTGACGCCGTCATCATATTGGGTGCTTTCATTGAATGCGTAGTCTGAAAGGATCTTCGGATGCCCGTAGTCGTACCCGAGCATGAACGCGTTGGCGAGCTCGTATCGGGCGCCGGAAACGGGTTTGAGCGTTTCCGAACCGCGTGCGGTATCCCAGTTGGACACGAATACGGTGGCATTATCGGCGTCGTCGAGCAGATCGCTGGTGATGTTCTTCAAATTGGTGATGGATCCGTTGAAATCCTTCAACAATGAGTACGCGTACGAGAATTCGGTGACCTGTCCGTTCTTTTCGTATCGTTCCGGCGCGAATTTTTCGGATTCTCCATTATGGTAGATGACTTCCTGCGACCATGGGAAGCTTTGTTCGTCCGTAACGCCCGCTTTGGTCATGAACTTGCGTTTGATGGATGCGATGTCGTTGGGATCCATATGTTTTGCGGAGTCGATGCGGAATCCGCGTACGCCGTCTTCCCATAGGTGCGCCAAGTATTCGGCTTGGATGTTTTGCACGCGGTCGCTGCCGGTGTTGATGTCCCACATGGTCGACAGTCGGCAGTTCCACACTTCGTCGGCGTTGGTGTAGTCGGAGATGTTGTCTGACACGTTCGACTTGCAGGTGTGGAAGTCGCCGCTGGGAAGGCCGTATTGGTGGTTGTTGCCGCTTTCCTCATACTGGTAGATGCCGATTCCCGGGTATCGTCCGTATGATCCGTTGTATTCGGTTCCGGCCACGCCATACTGGTCGTCAACCCATGACACGTCATGTCCGGTGGTGTGGTTGAGCACCATGTCGGCCACGATTTGCACGCCAGCCGCGTCGCATTGGCTGATCATGGTTTTGAACTCGTCTTCCGTACCGAAACGCGAGTCGAGTTTGTAGCTGACCGGCTGGTAGACGGTCCACCATTGCGTGCCTTGGATGGATTCCTGCGGCGGGGAGACCTGCACGTATTTCACGCCTTCCGGACCATAGGTTTTCGTGCATTCGTCGCCAATCGTCTTCCATGATTGCTGGAATGCGATCATGGTCACGTCAGTGGCTGCCGGATTGGTCGGATCGTCATTGCCAAAAGCCACCGATTGCGCGCTGAGCCCCGCGAGGGAAAGCGCCAGGCCAAGTGCCGCGGCCGCGATGCGGCGCACCGAACGCATGCCGGTATGTCGTGCAGCCGCGTGACGGGCCATGCGGTAATCCATCCGATTCCCCTGTTTCGCTCCGTGACGCCTCATCGCGCGTCTCCTTCCTTGTTGGTCTTGTTACGTTTGGCGATGCCGTAGCCCATGCCGATCATGCCGAGCGCCACTACCGCGAGAAGTGTGCCGTAGCACCATCGTTGCCCGCCCGTGGAGGGAAGCACGATGGAGATGGTGTTGGTGATGGTGGAGATTCCGGTTTTTCGGTCATCGCTGATGACCGGCTGGCAGTAGCCGTCCACTCCGCTGATCGCTTCGCCCTTTTCGTTGGTTTCCTTCACCGTGTACACCTTGTTTTCATCTAGGTCGGTGAACGTGTATTGCCAGTTGTTGCCGTCGCTCAACGCCACCGTCTTGCCGGTGGATTGGCCGTTCGCATACAACGTCGCATATACCGCTTTCGGACGTTTGCTGCTGTCGCCGTAGTCCTTCCACACTTTATGCACGCTGTGGCTGGTATGCCCCGGCGTGTAGGTGTTGGTCAGCGTGTACGCCCAGGATTCCGCATTCTGACCGCTTTCGCTTGTTTCATCCGCCTTGTCGGATTCGCCCGACTCGTTGGCCTTGCCCTCGGCGCCGTCAGCCGCAGCGACTTTGCCTCCGGTGAGCGTCGGCGTGTAGTTCTTCACGGCCTCTTCGGTCACCGAATACTGAATTTCCTTGCCCTTGTAGTATTTGGGCAGGTTCGTGAAGGTGTAGGTCCACGTGTTCGCGCTCACCTCTTGCGAAGTGGTCGCTTCGCTTGTTCCGTCAGCCCCGTTGACGTTGGCCGTGGTGGCCTGCGTCGCTTTGGCGTTCTCCGAGGTCAGCACCATGCAGCTCACACCCCATGGATTCGTGCCATCCGTCGCGCCGGTGTTCTTGCACTCGCTGTTGTGTTGCGGTGAGGGCCATCCGGGCAGCGTCTGGTTCTTCGCATCGGTCCACACGCTGGAAAGCACCCAGATCGTGGCCTTGTCGCCCGGCCGTTTCACATTGCTGGGCGCATCAGTGTCATCCCACGTCTTGTCCACGCTCAATGTCGTGGTTTCGGGCGTATGCGTGTTGGTCACATCGAACGCGCAGGATTTGACCGTGCTCGTCACCGCACAGCGTGTTTCCGTACCGCCGGCGAGCGTCACGTCGCTTGCCGTATAGCCATCTACGGATTCCTCGGTTACCGTATACGTGTACGGATTGTTGTACAGGTTCTGCTTGGGAAGACCTTCGAACGTCCACGATTGCGTGTTGCTGCCGTTGGTTCGCACGGTTTGCACCACCAATTGTTCGGTCACGTCTTCCGTTTCGTCGGTACTGCCGCTCTTCGGCTGTTTGCTGGTTCCCCAAATATGGAAGGTCAGCGTCTTCGGCCGTTTGCCATCGTTGTCATCCTGATCGTTCCACGTTTTGTTCACCGTGATGCTTGCCGTTTCCGGCTCCCGAATGTTCAATACCGTGAATTCGGCGCCGTCGATGTACGGACGTTTGATCACGGAAACGCGGTATTCCTTACCTGTGAGCTCTTGGGTCAGTTCCTCGTCAACCGTGTAGTTGTACCTGTTGCCGTCCGCATCATATCGGGGCAGATCGGTCCACGTGTACGTCCAGTCGCTGGTGTTCTTGTTGTCCAACGTCCGCGTGTACTTCGCATCTTGCAGCTGCTTGGAGTTGCGCAGCAGGTGGAATGTCACCGATGTCGGACGCTCCGAATAGTTATGGTCGGACCAGATTTTGCGCACGCGCACCATGGTCGTATCCACGCGATCCTCGACGCGGATGGTGTTGCCATCCACCAGCTTGCCGTCCACGTATGCTTCGCCGCGGGAAATGGTGAAGTTGACCGCGTTCGCCTTTTCATACCCGACCGGCGCCTTGGTTTCGGTGAGCTTGTAGACGCCGTCCTGCAGCTGGAATTGTTTCGGCAGTCCGCCGCCGCTGGGCCAGGGGATCTCGTCGATCGTCTTGCCTTCGAAAGTTTTGCCGGTTATGGAGAATTCCGCTCCAGCCAGCTCGGCACCGCCGCCGACCTTGGTTTTGGAGAACAGGATGCCGCTTTTGCCCGGCTTGTCTTTCATGACGACGGTATTGGAATCCTGCTTCTTACCGTCGATGGTCACGCTGCCGTCGAGCCCGACGCTGAATACGATGTCATCCGCGGTTTCATAGCCGTCCGGCGCCACCTTTTCACGCAGGGTGTAGGTGCCGGGTAGCAGGGTGAGTTCGCCGGGTTCGCCGCCTTTGCTGGTCCAGGTGATCTCGTCGATCGCCTTGCCATCCAAGGTGGTGCCGGTGATGCTCATCTGCGCGCCGTCGATATTGGTGATGCCACTGGTGAGACTGTTTTTATTGACGGTCACCTGATGCGTCCGGTACTGGTCGGTCATCACGATGGTATTGTCCTGCACGTCGGCATATGTGCCATCGGTTTGCTTGATCTGCACGCTGAGCTTGCCGGTGACGGCGTCGCTCACGACTTTGAATTCGACCGGATCCGCTACCAGATAACCATCCGGCGCCTTGGTTTCGGTCAAGGTGTAGGTGCCGGGCTTGAGCTTGATGCTCTTCGACTTATCCCGCTCACTTACCCAGGTCTGCGTTTTGAATTCGGTGCCATCATTCAGCGTACCGGTGAGGCGCATGGTGGCACCTGCGATCTCCGTACCCTTGAGGTCCTGCTTGGAGAACCACACCTCCTCGTTTTCGGGGTGGTGCGTGTTGGTGATGGCGAAACCTTGGGTTTGCGAGCCGGTGATGTGCGTGGTGTAGCCGCTCACCGTATCTTCGCGTATGGTATACACGATCTTCTTGCCATCCTCGTAGACGGGCAGATTGGTGAACGCGCTGTCGTTCCGCCAGTTTCCAACCGCATCGAGTGTCACGCTTTGATCGGTTTCCTCTCCGTTTTTCAACAGATGCACGGTTACGCTGTCAGGGCGCTTCTGGTCCTGGTTGTCGGCGTCGTCCCATGCTTTTTCAACGCCGATCGACGTGGTTTCGGGCGTGTGCGTGTTGGTGCATTGTTCGGTGGCAGCCGAACCGTCGGTGTTGTATTGCACGTCAGCGCATTGCGAGTCGTACCCGCCCAGCGTCGTGGTTTCGACGGCCATGTAGGCCGCGGTTTTGCCGTCGACTTTCACCGGCAGTCCCGTCCATTGCACGTTATCGTTCTTGTCGGGATTGAGTATGCGGCTTTGCCCGTCGACTTTCGTATAATCGGCATCGCCGTCGGTCTTGCGGTACAAATCGAAGGTGACGGATGCACGTTTGCCGTCCTGGTTGTTATTGTCGTTCCATGTTTTCGTAACAGTCAACGACGTGGTTTTCGGTGCGTCCTCCGCCTGCACGTGACCGATGCCGTCGCTACCGGTCACATTTTTGCCGTCGACGGTGATGGTGCCGTCTTCGCCGACCAGAATGATGATCGGATCCATGACTTGGTATCCGTCCGGTGCGTTGGCTTCGGTCAGCTTGTACCGTCCGGGCAGGAGTTCGAGCGTTTTCGTCTCGCTGCCGGAGGTGGTCCATGTCCAATCGGATTCCACCTGCGACGATCCGACACGAGTCAGCTGCATGGTGGCACCGTCGACGGGTACACCGGCATTCGCCGCATCCACCTTTGTGAATTGCACCTTGAACTTCGTTTTGTGGTCGTTGCTGCAGTTCCAACGGTAGTTGCCCAATGTGGTCGTCTTGCCGTCGCTGTCTTTGGCTACGGCGACGATCAATTTGCCGCTTTGCCCGTCTACGGTAACGGTTTTGTTGTCGTATCGTCCGTCGTATGCACCGGCAGCGGTCTGCGCGTCATGTCCGGGGAATATCACATAGAGCGGAGCGGATTTCTCGTATTGCGAATCAGTGCTGCCGGGCACTTTGCCGTCCGGACCTGTCAGCTCGGTGACCTTATATACGGTGTCGTAGTCCAGCTGCAGTCGGTCGGACAGTCCGTTGGATGCTCCTGTGGTCAGCTGCTTGGTGATTTCTTTGCCAACCGTACCATTGCAGGTGCCGTCGGCATCGGCCGTAGACGACACGAAGTTGCATCCGGTGACGCTTTCCACTTTGAAGGTGGCGCTGCCCGCCGGCTTGCCGAGATCGCCATCCGCGTACTTGTAGATCTGCAGTGTGCTCTGGTCGTATTTCATGCCGCCTTTGCTCTGCTGCACGGTTCCGGTGATTGTGTTCTGCGAGGTTCCGCCGTTGTTCTCATACCCGGCGAGCACGATTTTGTTGCCGCCCAGCGATCCGAAGCTTTCGCCTGGTTTGAGCTGCACCGCGGCCGTGTAGGTGATGGTGCATGCACGGGCGTCGGGAATGGAGAACACTAGTTCGCGGGTCTGCGGATTGTATGACCATGTTGCACCGTTGATGGCGGTTCCATTGTCGGAGTCCATGATCGACACGCTGTTGGCGTTGAGGTCGAGTGCCTGACCCATGGTGTCGGTCAGAGTGAGGTTGTTGCCTTTGTTAAGCGTGTCCGCATTCGGGTTGACTTTGACCGTGTAGTTCACGTTCGGCGCGGTCGTGGCATCGTATTTGCCGTTTTTGTCAAGAAGTTTCGGCTTGCTCGCGCCCACTGTGGCGGAAGCGTCGCCTCCGGCGCTGCCATCAATGTCGATGTGCGCCTTGTTCTCGTAATTTCCCCAATCAGGTGCGGTGATCGGGTCGATGCTCGTCTCATACACGATGAGCACACCAGCCGAGGTCTTCGCCTGGCTGAACGCCGGGGTACCCTTGGCTATGGTGAAGGTCACCGTGCCGTCGCCGTTGTCTTTGGCGCTCACTCCGGACAGCATTTTTGTGGTGCTGGAAGCGTCGAAGATCTTCAACGATTTCGCGTCGTACCGCGTGTGGACGGGCAACGTATCGGTCACCACGATGTTTTCGGCGTCCGACATCACGTCATGCACTTTGATGCGCCAGCGGATCACGCCTTTGGAGTTGGCGGTGTAGCCGTACCCGTATTGGTCCCAATACTGGTTGGCGTCTTCCTTGCCGAGCACGTCGCCGCGATGCTGGTGTTTCGCCGTGGAGGTTTTGTTCAATGCCGAAGCTCGGTTCCACACGGTTTCGTCGGTCACACCGTCGTTGACGGTGGACTGGTATTGCACGTACACCGTAGTGCCTTTGGGCAATGATGCGAACACGATGGTGAATCCCCTATCGGTGGCCTCTGTCGTGTATCCGCCCGCGTATTGCTGCGTCAGGGCGGCGTCGGTGTACACTTTAATGCTGTCTTTCACCAAGGTTTGCTTGGATCCCAGATCCTTGCCGCTGTCGTCCACATCCAGCTTGTCGGTCAGTTCGGCGTTGGTGAGGTCTTCCAAGGCTTTCATGCTGGTCACCCACGTCAGGTTCTTCGCTTCGGATGCCGGCGACGTGCATGTTTTCTTCAGTTCGACCGCGTCCGTGCCGAGTTGAGGTTCGGCCGTGGCTGTTTTGCCGGTTCCATCCTGAGGTTTTACGGTGACTTCGTTCTTGTATTTCTGGTGTTCGCCGCTTCCTTCGACCGGCACGTTTTTCGCTTCGGTCCAATACTGGATTTGGAAATGGTCGTAGCCGCCGGAGGGCAGGGTCACGGTGCCTGCTACGAGATCGCTCCAGCTAAGTTTGATGTAATGCTGCGGATTGTACGGGTCGTCGTCCGTATATGCGCCGGGCGAGCCGGTCGGACACACGGATTTCCAGTCGCCGCTGTTGTAGCAGCTGAGCACCAGATCTCCGGTCGGTTCCTTGAGGTTGTTCTTGTCGAGCAGATCTTTGACGGTGGCTCCGTCGACGGATTGGCCTTCGCCAGCGCCGATGGTGATGTTCCAAGTGAAGCCTTGCGTGCCATTTTCGTCTTTTGCTGCGGTTGCGCTTTTGTTCACATACCAGTCGCTGTAGTTGAACCAGATGGAGTTGCTGGTTTCCTTCTTGTTGACGTCTTCCTTGCTGGAGTAGGTCACCTTGTTTTTGTTTTCGGTGGCATTGTTGCAATTGCCGGCCTCGCGGCATGCCTTGATGACGCTGTCTTTGTCAGCGTTCACCGAGTAGCGAACGTATAGTTTCTCACCGTCGCCCATGGAGTCGATGGTGACGTTGAAATTATGGTCGTCGGTTTTGGCGACCGTCCATGTGCCCGTGTATTCGTTCTTGCAGTCGGCGTCGGTGTACACGTGCACGGATCCGTCCACGTAGGTCAGCAGACTGCCCATGGCGTCATCCATGGTCACTCCGGTGTTCGTGCCTGTAGAGGTCACTTCCAAAACGAAATCGTAGGTGGATGCGTCGGAAGTGGAGATTGCCGGGCGTTTGACCACGTTGACGCTGTGTTTGCCCTCCACGTTCACGGTGATGGTGCCATATCCGGGGAAGGTAAAGCTGGTATCGCCGCCAGCCGAACCACCGGTTTTGTTCGAGGTGATGGTTCCGTCAGTGGTCACGAACGCTTCGATGTTGGACCCCGCCGATTCGCCGCGGGTGTAGGTGGCCACCATTTTGTCGCCGTCGATGGTGTAGTAGCCGACCACGTCGCCACCGTTGTAGATCGGGTATTTCTCGTTCGATTTGTATTCCAGATTGCCGGGAAGGTCGTAGACGAAGGTGTCGCCCTCGTTGATTTTGACGTCGTTCGGCACTTTCCAATGCAGTTCGGTGCGGATCTGATCACCGTAGTTGACTTGCATGCCGGAAATGTACGGCTTCCACGTCTTGCCTCCGTCGGAACTGATTTCGAAGGAGGTGTCGTCCTTGTCAACCCAACCGAGATCGCTGATATTGTATTCCTCAGCATACGCGCGTTGCGGCGCTGCGATCACACTTGCGAAGATCATCGCAACGATTGCCACCAACGCGGCAATCGTTGTCATTCCATGCCGCTCACTTACGGCTTTATGCATGCCTGCCATTCTTCCCCCTGGTCGCAATGCAATCTAGTCGGTTTTACCCGTAAACCTACTATTTCTCTGGACCTTACGAGACCACCCCGCACAGACAATGAAACACTCTGAAAACGGGTGCAAGCATGACCTTATAAAAGGTTTAACATGCCGTCAAAAGTTGAAAAAAACGTTTGACGGAACACCCCTAAATCGGAGGATTCTGCAAGAAACGCCGAAAACAATCACCCGACCTGTTTCAATGTTTCATGAAACAAACTGCAAATGGAAGCGTTTGCAAAACGGGGTGCGCCATACGGTGCACCCCGTCACATAACAACAGACCGTTCCGAAACCGACCTCATCCGAACATGAAAGGTCCCACAAACCGGATCAATGCGTGATACCCATCATCGAAAGACACCAAGCATTCTCATAGGAGATCTCCTCCCACTGCTTGTACCTTCCAGACGTACCCCCATGACCAGCCTCAACCTCAATCTTCGCCACGGCGTCCACACCGGCATGCTGCAGCCGGGCCAGCCATTTCATCGGCTCCACATACAGCACGCGGGTGTCGTTCATGGATGTGGTAATGAAAATTTTCGGAAAAACGGCAGTTCTTTCGTCATTTTCACTATCTGGCGCATTCTCGTATGGCGTGTACGACTTCATATACGCGTACACATCCGCGTCGTGCAGCGGATCGCCCCACTCGTCCCATTCGGTGACGGTCAGCGGCAGCGAAGGATCAAGGATCGAGGTCAGCGCGTCCACGAACGGCACATCCGCCTCAACACCGGCGTAGCATTCGGGCGCCATATTGGCAATCGCGCCCATCAGCAGACCGCCAGCGGATCCGCCGTTGGCCACGGTGCGCCAAGCATCAGCCAAATGCGCCTTCTGCAGCGCGCGTGTGGCGTCCACGAAGTCCTCAAAGGAATGCTTCTTGTTCAGTCTGCGCCCCTGCTCATACCAGGCGCGTCCCATTTCGCCGCCGCCACGAATATGCGGCACGGCGTACAGCACACCGCGATCCAACATGCTCAGACGAGAGACCGAGAACCCCGGATCGGAGGAAATCTCGTATGCACCATATCCGGTAATGAACATCGGCGAATCCTGCGCCGGGCAATCGCGGTGCCAGACGAGGGAAACAGGAATGCGTTCGCCGTCGCGCGCGGTGACCCACACCCGGCGTTCCATGTAGTCGCGCGGATCGAAACCACCCAGCACGGTGGCGCGTTTGAGCAGACGGTCCTCGCCGGTGTCCGGATCGTAGTCATGCAGCTCGCCGGGGCGCGTGTAGCTGGCGAACGAGTAGCGCATGCGCGGCGCCTCATACGAGGGGTTGCCGCCGACGCCGATGGTGTACAAGCGCCGGGTCTCACCGGGCAGGTGGTCGTCGCTAGCACCATCGGAAGATGACGTGTGATCCGTGGGGGCCTCATCTTCGGTCCACAAGATTTCGCCATGATCGCCGGTGAAGTTTTCGCGATCGTCGGCAACCATGTCCCAGTCGTCCTCCAGGGCAGGCGGCAGCAATTCCGTAAACCCCCACGGCCGTCCGGCCAGGAAGTCGGCGGCAGCCGCGCTCTTGGTCATGTATGCCACGTGCGGCTGGCCGTCGGCACGGTAGCTCAGGGACACAAAGTTGCGATGCAACGCGATGCCTTCGATGCCCAGACCGTGGGCACCCTGCAATATCGCCGGATTGACGGCGTTGAAGTATGCCTCGGTAATCGGCTTATCCGGCTCACCATGTTCACAGCCGTACGGCGACCCGGCGGCAATGCACACGCCTTCGCCGAGTCGGTACGGCGGCTCATGGCCACGCATGTCAATGACGTCGATTTCGAAATTCGGATTGGCGGCGTTGTGATAGACCACGGCGAGTGGCACATCCGCACCGTTCTCCCCCGCGCCTTCAAAACAGGCAAAGCTCACATCATATTCAATATCGTTCTGACGCGGAATGAAAGCTTGGAATTCGCCTTCAGGCGTGGCCACCGGCAGCATCAGCACTTCGGTGGTGGTTTTGGAACCGGTGCCGATCACGATATTGCGCTCATCAAAACTGATGCCAACGCCCACCCAGAACCGTTCATCGGTTTCTCGGTACACGCACACATCCGATTCGACCGCCGTGCCAACACGCTGACGCCACACAGCGAGCGGCCGCCAGGAATCGTCCAATTCCACCCAGAACACCCATTGGCCGTCCGGCGTGAAGCATGCGCTGCCAATGCCGGTGAACTGTTCGGGCAGTTCGCTGACCGGCTCCCCGGTCTCCAGCCCGGCAAGGTCGCGAATGCGGAAATCATATCGTTCGTCTCCCGCAACATCCACGCCGTACAGCATCCAACGGCCGTCCTTGCTCAGATCCAAGCCGCCGAGCCGGAAGAAGTCATGCCCCTCGGATTCCTTGTTCGCATCAAAAACGACCTGTTCACCGGGCATGGAGCCGGGCGCGCCTTGCGGATCCACGACCGGCGGGTCCCAGTCATCGGCATCGCGCACGGGGATGCGGCATTGCACGCCATACTGTTTGCCCTGCTGCGTGCGGGTGAAGTACCAGTAATCATTGACGCGCGTGGGAACCGACATATCAGTCTCTTCCACATGCGATTTCAGCTCTTCAAACAACGTATGCCGGAAATCCGCCAGATGCGCCATGCGACGCTCGCAGTACTGGTTTTCGGCAGCTACGTAGCTGCGCACATCATCGGAGTCTTTGTCTCGCCACTCGTAATCGTCTTCGAAAACGTCACCGTGGAATTCGCGGCGCTTCGGCTCGCGCTTGGCGTAAGGCGGCATCGCGGCCGCGGCGTTTGTGCTCTCGTCAGTCATACCACGCGATTATAGGCGAGGCACCGCACCGGGACGCATTCAGTGTTCATCACGCCGCGCCTATCGCAACACCGTCTTCAGATACGGCAGCATGGTCTTCAGAATGTTCGAGCC
>ENA-OPCX01001059-OPCX01001059.1-human-gut-metagenome-genome-assembly--contig:-NODE-1059-length-12486-cov-3.524576_pt1 | contig 12486 bp, 8 predicted proteins | sample MGYA00241570_ERZ501491 | MGnify/ENA primary metagenome ERZ501491 (study PRJEB25962, sample SAMEA2042620) | human gut metagenome | biome: human gut; feature: human-associated habitat; material: faeces... | reverse complement strand
CAAAGAGATTAACGGTGAGTTCTTTGGCGCTGGGCTCGAAGAAATCACGCAAAATGATAAGCTCTTTGCTGAAACCGGCTTCAAAGAGACTGTTGCTCAAATGGCAATGGGCAAGATTGATGTTCCCAACAACTATTCGTATGTCAGAAACATCTCAACAAAACTGCAAATGGACGGGGTCTGGAACACAGCGAAGTATTGGGAAGTTAAACCGTCGCATCCTGTTTCAAAGATGAAAATTGCAATTAATGAAATCATTGAGCAGAGCTTTGAAAAGAGTACGATGGTAAGTGTTGCGGATATTTGGAAAGAACTCAGAAAACCTCCTTTTGGCCTCCTTCCGAATACCGGTTCTGTGTTTCTTCTTGGCTTCCTTCTTGGAGAGTACGCTGATAGCACCTATTACAAAAGAGACACGAACAATAATACGGTATCTCTTAACTACGTTGATCTTAGTGAACTGATCTTCGGCGTAATAAAGAATCTTCCCAAAGCTCAGGGGCAATTTATTGTTAGACAAACCTCTGAGCAGATGAAGTTCTGTCAAATCACTGGTGAGATTTTTAAGATTGCAAAGGAGAAACGCAATTCCGTCGATGATATTGCCAAGAATATCAACATCTACTTGACAAATAACAAATATCCGATGTGGGCCATACGTTATTTCATCGAAGAAGAACTGTATGACCATGAGTATTGTGAGGCTATGGTACAGCTCACATCACTCCTCTGCGAATTCATTAAGCCTGAATCAAAGATTGACCGCGAACGATCAAAGGTTGTTGAAGAAATTTATAGGCTGTATCAGCAGCACAACGCCATTGATGAGGTGTTTAGAGATATTCTTAGCGCTGAGAATATGAGAACTGGCATGAATTATTACATTGCTCAGTACAAGCCTGAATTGATTCAAATTGCCAGCAACCTGAAGGTTGATGCCAAGGAATATTTGGAGTTGTTAAATTCTAAGCTCTCGAATGATTCTTCCTACCTTTGGGAGCTTGGAGATACTAACCGCCAGATTGATAATCTGTACATTGATCTGAAGCTTATTTATGACATCAACCGAGTTCTCACTACTAAACAAAAAACATATGTCGAAGCAAGAAAGGCACTCATCGAAAAACTTAACATTGTTAAGGTTCCTTATGCATTGCTTAAGGAACTGAGACCTGAGCTTATAACAATTGTTGATCAGTTTAGCTTAATTAAGGACAACGCTCAGTTTAACAAAGCCGAAACTGCGTCAACAATCGCTAATTTGGCAGATGATTTTGTTGAGTTCTTTAATAATCAGTACGAAGTATTCTGTAAAGCTCTTGATCGCGCATTGCACACAACTATCTCTGCCGATGAGTATGAGTATCTGTTTAACAAAGTGCCCTCTGGGACTCTTTACGAAGCGACAGATAAGTTCACTACTACCATGCAGCATGAACTAACCAACTTCCGTAAGTCAAAGAAGACACGGAAGATGTACGATGCATGGGAGAAGGCTACGAACAGCACCAGTCCGGCAGATTGGTCTCAGAAAAACGGTATTCCGGTACTCTGCCTGTTCACTGAGGATATTCTTACCGCGCAGAAGATTTTCGATGCCTTGAATAGAACATCGTATTTGCCGACAGAAAAGGATATTGATGATGCCATTGATTTCCTGCAGAGTGGAAAGCTTGGCATACTGAAAAACACTGACATCTGTGTTAAGAGATTTATAGACTTCTTTGCTGGCGAGTATGCATATGTCATTACCTCCGCCGATGAGTTGAGAGATCAGATTCGCGCAGCAACTGGGACAAAAGTTTATGACTGGTATGCTAAAGCGAATAGCTGTAAATCGAAGATTCGCCAGTTCGCCACAGAGCGCTATCAGTTAAAATATCGTTCCCAGGCGAAAGAGCGAGTCAGAAAGCTCACTGCGGAACAAGCACAAAAATACCTTGATGAGCTTATTGATAAAGATCCTCTGCTCGGAATCAATATCCTCAAGGGATAATCAAAGGAGGACACTATGACCACCTTTAAGGATTTGGAAAGCCTACAACTATTCTTGAAGCAAGACGCGAAACGCGTCTCGCTAAATCCTGTGCGCTTTATAAATGTCGATTCTATGGCTATGTGGATCGAGGTTAAAAAGTTTCTGCTTGCTTTGGCCGATGAGACGCTGCCCCTTTCCAAGTTCTGTGAAGGGAAAGATACAACTCCAAATATCAAACGTGTTAGTGCTGCTCTGAAAAAAGTCAAAAAGTCGCAGTTTGTATCTCCGCTGTCAGAATATTTGCGCATAATCCCTGAACAAGCTGAACCTGTAATTCAGAAGTTTATCAAGGCAGACTATCAAAACAATGATAACGGAAAACTCCGCATTTATTTCTTGATGTATAGAATGAAGAGTCTTCTTCGTGCCATACCTTCTGACGATCCAAGAGCCAAAGACTGCATTGTTTTGTTCGAGACGGATGAAGAGAGTGACTATAAACTCACCATTATTCAAAAAGATTTAGATGTTAAGTTGGCAGGTAATGAGATCGACGGATTTAGAAGCTATCTTGAGTATTGGGAAGCTAACCCCGACAAACCATTGATTTTGCACACCGGCAATGCTATCCACTTTGAAAAGAACCACTTCTTTGATGATGTTCACGTAATTGTGACATCCTACGATCTGATTAGGTATCAATATGGATTGCCAGCAAGTGTATTCGAAGAACTTGGAACGGACAATGATTGGAACAATCTTGTTCGAGTAATCATCAAAGAGGGCTCTTTTGAAGACGCCTGCCGATCCACGCTTTCCATAAATAGATATTCATCAAGTCTGTTTGAGAGATGGAATAGGTACAATTCTTTTCAAAAATGGCTTCTTTGGCTGTGGTCCAGACAGCAATCTGGAAAAAGCTATGAGATTGTAGCAGCAAAAGCGTGCAAATCTTCTGCTGAGTATTTAGACAATATCTATTGCTGTATTATTGATTATCTCAGAGACGATAAGTTTGAGCAGTTCTACAAGGACAGAAAACGGATTCTATCAGTAATGCAGGCGGTTCCTACAGAGCATTATTGGAATGAGCTGAGTTCTCTTAACAGGATTGATGCTCTTTCGTGCCTTACTTGTTTAACAGACGTAGAACAGAAAACTATCTTTGAAATAGTCGCTGAGTTTAGCTATCAGCAAAGAAAAAGCGTTCTCTCTATCCTAAAGCGTGTTTATCCATCTCTGTACTACTATTTGCAGAATGATGAACAGCCGAATTGCGCGGGGCTGTCTACAGAACATGAGCAATATTTTAGCGAGTACAAGTGGCTGAAAGCGACAGATACTTTGACGGAGGAATTTGTTTCAAAGGTCAAACGTATTTCTCTGGAAAAAGGGGCATCGGTCTTCCAGATGCAATCAAGGAATCATTTTGTTTCAGAACACTATGATGAGCATACATCTATCCTATTTGTGGATGGAATGGGTATTGAATATGTTGATTACTTGGCGCATCTCTTCTCCGACCTTGATGAGCAGCAGTATTCAGTATTCTTTGATGCTGGTTTTTGCACATTACCGTCAGTCACAGAAATCAACAAAGATTTCATGAATGGGCGTAATACTGTTGAACCACCCGTAAGAGAGCTTGATGAGCTTAAGCATGCTAATAATGCTCACCCGGAAAGTCTCATAAAGCAAATTCATATTCTCGATAATCTGAAGAATCGAGTTCTTGGGTTGCTGGTTGGAAACACTCACCGTATCATCATTGCAGCAGATCATGGAACAAGCAGAATGGCAGTCAAGGTTCGCAACACAGAATACGATAATGCGTATCCAAAACCGGATAATGTAGGTATTTATAAATACGGACGTTTTTGTGAAGGAACAGAAGATGAACCCAAATATCCAACTGCGATAAATTATAATGAGCGTTTGATTTTTGCTGACTATAGTCGATTTATTCAAAGTGGAGCTCCCATAGACGAGATACATGGTGGAGCCTCATTAGAAGAATGGATTGTACCGATTGTCACGGTTGAACGTAACATAGGAGAAAAACCAGAGACTGTTGAAGTAAAACCGAAAACCACGAAATTCAAACCCGCTCTCGGAACAAAGCAAGTCAAAGTGGTCTTTTCTATCAGTGGTAAAAAGAGGCAAAACGTCTCCGCGAGAATTAAAGGCAACTCGTATAAATGTGAATGGGCTGATGGATTGTATTCCTTTACGTTTGTTCCGTCCAAGGCGGATGGAAAACTTACTGTAAAGATTGCTGACGGAGGTATTCTTGGTCAGTTCGATATTGAAATAGAACAAGGCATCAAGAAGAATACCAACTTCGACATATAAGGAGCGATGGAAAATGGATACTAACAAGACCACAGCTTCTTCTGGTATGCTTGAAGGAGCAGAATACGAGAAGAAACTCAAGCAATATTATGGTGATATGCTTGTATACAAATCTTCAGCCAATTCAAAATTCTTCTCAGCATTGAGCCTGCCTTCTTTTATGCGAGATTGGCTGGTAATGCGATTTTCCAACAGCGAAGGGGTTATAAATAAACAGGAAGTTTCAGACTATGTAAAACGGGTGATTCCCAAGAAAGAGCAATGGAACGAATATCTTGTGGATCTGCTTCATAACGATCAGACTGCTCGTTTTTTGGCAAAAGTTAAAATTGACTTTGATGCTAAAACAAAAACAGCGTTGTTTTCATTGCCGGATTTTGAAGTTCCCAAGAAAAAGGGTGAAGCCATCGTTGATTGGGATGTAATCGAAGCCAACAGAGACTACCTTCTTTCTCCGACAGAAGTTTGGGGAATTGTCGAGATAGATATTGAAGAAAGCAATAAAGGGAATGTTTTTAAGCTTGTTGACTTCCAGCCGTTCTGCCCTTACACGATAGACTTGGACTATTATATTGAGGCCAGGCAGTATTTTACTATCGACGAATGGATAAATGTCCTTCTAAGTGCGATTGATTATAACCCCAAGGGATATGTAAGCAAAACTCAGAAAATGGCCATGCTCAGCAGACTGCTCCCATTTGTCGAAAAGAGAATTAACTTGATCGAGCTTGCGCCCAAAGAAACTGGTAAGTCATATGTATTTGCACAGATAAGTAAGTACGGATGGCTTGTTAGCGGTGGAAGTATTTCAAGGGCAAAGATGTTCTATGACATTAGCAAGAGGACCCAGGGGCTTGTATCCCGTTACGACTATGTTGCGTTTGATGAAATCCAGAGCATTAAATTTACAGACGCAATGGAAATGCAAGGAGCCTTGAAAGGCTATCTTGAAAGCGGTGAATACCGCGTAGGCGATTCGAGAGGTGTCGGTGACGCCGGACTTATTCTTTTGGGAAATATCGATTCAGAACTTATGGATGTTAATCAGAATATGTTTAAGGATCTTCCTGATATATTCCATGAATCAGCTCTACTTGACAGATTTCACGGTTTTATTAAAGGCTGGAACATACCTAAAATGAAGGAAAGTCTTAAAGCTAATGGGTGGGCTCTTAATACAGAATACTTTGGCGAAATTATGCATTATTTGCGTGATGAACTCGCATATCGCGCTGTCGTTGACCAACTATTGCAACTCCCGAAGAATTCAGCGACAAGAGATACCGAAGCAATTAAGCGTATCTGCACCGGGTATTTGAAGCTTTTGTTCCCAAATGCAACAGATGTTAGTAAAGTGGATGTTTCTTTATTTGAGACCTACTGTCTTGCCCCAGCTATGGAGATGAGAAGAGTCATCAAAACTCAGCTTGGTATTATTGACGAGGGAGAATTTGGTGGAATGACAATCCCTGAAATCACAATTAAGGAGCAATACCGTGAAAAATGAGAAGTGTAAGTTATGCGGGACAGAACTAAAGAAAGACTGGATTGCACTTCACAGGAAACTCTTGGACATTGACGCAAAAGAGTTTTTGTGTATTTCGTGTTTGGCAGATACCTTTGGGTGTGATGTTGAAGACCTTGAGATAAAAATAGAGGAATTCAAAGAGCAGGGCTGTGTTCTGTTTAAGTGAGGTCAATATGAAACGGATTATCTACGCTGATAATGCAGCTACAACAAGAATTGATCCAACTGTGTTGGAGGCAATGGCGCCATTTACGAAAGAAGAGTATGCAAATGCGTCTCAACCATACTCCTTTTCTCGTAAAGCAAAAGCTGCAATTAAAAACGCTAGGGAAGAAATAGCAAAATGTATTAATGCTAAACCAAGTGAAATTTTCTTCACCTCCGGCGGAACAGAAAGCGACAACTGGGCAATAAAGGGCTGTGCATTCGCAGATGAAAGTAAACGCACGACAATTACTTCGACTATTGAGCATCATGCCGTTTTGCGGTCATGTCAGTTTATTGAAAGACTTGGCTATCCTGTGGCCTATATCACCCCTAACTCAAACGGGCTAATTACCGTTGAGATGCTGGAACAGGTTATTGCAGGGACTACCAATCTTGTCTCTGTTGCAACCGCCAATAACGAAATAGGTACTATTCAACCAATCAAAAAGCTTGCTGAAATTGCCCATAGAAATGGCGCTTTCTTTCATACAGATGCAGTTCAAGCGATTGGACATATTCCCATTGATGTGAATGAATTAAATGTTGATCTCCTGTCTGCTTCAGCGCATAAGTTTAACGGCCCTAAAGGCATAGGGTTTCTTTATGTCAGAGAGGGAACTCCGATCTTGCCGCTGCTGAACGGTGGAGCACAAGAAAACTCTCTTAGAGCGGGAACAGAGAATGTTGCTTCGATTGTTGGAATGGCAACTGCATTAAGTATGAATTGTTCTCAGATACAAAAATCTCAAAACCATTCTGCAAAGATGGTTGAGCTTATTTGTTCAATTCTAAATGACGCTGAAGTGGATTACATCCGAAATGGCTATAGCAACGGATTAAAAGGAACACTTAATCTATCATTCCGTGGCAAGGATGGCGAAGCTATTCTTCATCGACTAGATCTTAGAGGAATTTTAATTTCTACTGGTTCTGCTTGTGACAGTAACTCAGTTCAGGTTTCTCATGTAATCAAAGCAATAAATGTGCCCGACTCATATGCAAAAGGAACAATCAGAATATCGTTGGGAAAAGACAATACGATTGAAGAAGCAAAAATAATAGGAGAAACACTTGTTTCCGTATTGATGGAGCAAAAATAAGTGAATGAAGCTCCTGCCAATGTACATAAGATGTGCCTTGTTTTTTGAAGAATCTCATGTGGTGAGTGGTAATTGATATGGACCTAAAAGCAAAACTTCGCCCTTTCTATGTGGCTAAGATGCTCTATGAGCGGACAGACGAGGATCATTTTCTGACAATAGCTCAGATTATGGATCGGCTCGAAAAAGACTATGGTATTTCAACCTCCCGCGGAACCGTGGGTGATGATATAAAAGCTCTCCAGGAACTTGGAGTTGAAATTGAGGTTGTCCCTTCGACGCAAAAGCGTTTCTCGCTCATTGGTCGGAGATTCGATTTGCCGGAGCTCAAGACATTGATTGACGCTGTTGAGTCTGCGAGATTCGTTCCCCCAAAAAAGAGTGCCGCTTTGGTTAATAAGCTCGGATCGCTTACAAGCCTATATAATAAAGAAAAGCTTGTTCGCAATGTTGATGTGGAGAATCGCATCAAAGCTGATAATGAGAAGATTTACTACATTATGGAGGCGTTGAACGACGCGATCAATGCCAGCAAGAAAGTATCGTTCCAGTATTTCACCTACAATGTCCGAAAGGAGCAGAAGCTGAAATACGATGGTTACACCTATGTGTTTAGTCCGTATAAGCTGATTTGGAATGGCGATTACTATTATGCGGTTGGCTTCTCTGAAAAGCACAAAGGGATCGGCAGCTTTCGCGTAGATCGCATTGTCAGATGCCCCAAAATCCTTGATGATGACGCTGTGCAGCCCCCGAAGAACTTTGACCTGAATGCCTACCTGAACCCAATGTTCCGGATGTACAACGGCCAGAAAAAGCAGATCGAACTGGTGTGCAGCAACGATGTCATGGATGCAATTATAGATAAGTTCGGCAAAGATGTTTATGTGCTGGCCAATGATATGAAATCCTTCCGCGCCGTAATCGAAACCTCTGTTGGCAGCGCCTTTTATAGCTGGATATTTGGGTTTGGAGGTAGAGTTGTAATTAAGTCTCCCGAAGATGTTAAAGCCGAGTATTCTAGCATGGTACTCAACGCCGGTAAGTCTTTAGGGCTATTTGAATATGGAGAATCTGTAAACCAAACCGTACAAAGAGTAGACAAAAAGTGAACAAAAAGCTGTATGTGTTTGCGCTTACCTTCGTAGATGCGGAAATCGTGAGGATTGGGAAGAACTGTCTGAAGAGGAAAAGGTGGAGGACAACGGTGCATTGAGCTGATTTTCAATTATTAGATTGGTGGTGAAACGATGCCCCTTATCATTGTTCGCAACGACATTACGAAAATGAAGGTTGGCGCTATCGTCAATGCGGCAAATGAAACGCTTCTGGGCAGTGGAGGTGTGGACGGCTGTATCCATCGGGCGGCAGGACCGGAGCTGCTGGCAGAATGTGAAACGCTCCACGGCTGCAAAACCGGGAGCGCAAAAATCACGAAGGGCTATAAGCTGCCCTGCAAATATGTCATTCATGCTGTCGGTCCGCGCTGGTATGACGGGCGGCATGGTGAGCGCGAACTGCTGATCTCCTGCTATCGGACTTCGCTCATGCTGGCGAAAGAATACGGCTGCGAATCGGTTGCGTTCCCTCTGATTTCCTCCGGCATTTTCGGCTATCCGAAGGATCAGGCTCTCAAAGTGGCGATTGACACCATTAGCAGTTTCCTTCTCGAAAACGAAATGACGGTGTACATCGTCATTTTTGACCGCAAAGCCTATCAGATCAGCGGCAAGCTGTTTGCCGATATTGCAGCGTACATAGATGACCGCTATGTGGACGAGCATACTGATAATCGTTCCGAGCGTCTGCGCAGGATGAACGCCTTCCGGATGGAAGAACCCATGCCTTGCGAGGCATCCGTTTGTGAAGAGGCAATCGAACAGCTCATGCCTCCCGTCTCTGCGGCGCCTGCCCCCAAAAAGGCGGCAACCCTTGATGACGCGCTGGGACAGATCGACGAGAGTTTTTCCGAGATGCTTCTGCGAAAGATTGATGAGCGCGGCATGACGGACGCGCAGTGCTATAAGAAGGCGAATATTGACCGGAAGCTCTTCTCGAAGATCCGCTCGGACAAGTCTTATAAGCCTTCCAAGCCCACGGTCATTGCGTTTGCCATTGCCCTTGAGCTGCCGCTTGTTGAAATGAAGGATATGCTCATGAAGGCTGGCTTTGCGCTCTCCCACTCCAACAAGTTTGACATCATCGTGGAATATTTCGTGGAGCATGGGAACTATAATGTCTTTGAGATCAACGAGGCTCTGTTTGCCTTCGACCAAAGTTTAATAGGAGCATAAGGTCTATGGATAAAGTGTTTCAGAAATTTTTGCGAAGTGGTATTGAACTCTCTGTCGTAGGAGTGGAGTGTCGTGAAGATAACAACCCTTACTTTTGCACGCCCAAAGGTGCATCTATTTTTGGCTGGGCGGGTGTGGACGGCATCCACTTCTGCTTTGTTCGAGACTTTGGCGGTATGGTATTTTCCGTCAGTCCCATGAACTCGGCTCCGGATTTTGTTCATCCGCTGGCAAACGATTTTGAAGACTTTCTGAGGTTGCTCCTTGCTTGCAGTGATTCGGCAGCGCTGGAACAGGCGTGGATGTGGGATAAAGCCCAGTTTGAAGCCTTTTTGCAGGACAACCCTCCAACGCAGGATCAGCAAAGAACGCTATCAGAGCTTGCTGAGAAAATGAAATTGACGCCTATGGAACAGCCGTGGGTATACATCAAAAAGCTGCAAGCATCTTTTGATTATAGCAAGATCAAGTACACCGAGGACTATTATGATGTTGATATGAACCCAGAAGCAGAACCGACCATGCCTGAGTGGAAGGTCTACTTTGAGGGAAACTTCTGGGGACATTCGGGAAAAGACCATGCCGGAACGGAAATCCGGTTGAATAAGCAATTTGACTGGGCGAGGCATCATTGGGTTATTCCTGCGGCGTATTCTTGCAGCAAGGGATTCGTCATGGACTTTTGTATGCGCACCCCGGAAGAAGACATTCGCAAGTTCATAACTAAATGGGATTTACACCCCGAAAACGACTCCTGCGAATACTTCACGCAGGAGCAGCAAATGCAGATAGATTTAGACAATCCACTTTGCCTTGACTTTATTCCTCGTTTGGAATTGAACGGGAAAACAATGCTGACCTCCCACGGCTGCTCGGTGGTTTATAATCCGTGTTTGCCGGATGGGATGATCAATGAATTGGAAGCAAAGTGGGCGTTGGAACACTATGACTTGGATATATCCTATGGATGGATGATTTTTCGGGCAGCTTTTCCGTGGACAAGCAAACGCCGTCCTGAAATAAAAGCCCTCTCCCTTACAATGGAGCAGCAGTCGTGTCGTGTCCCGGGACCACATTTCAAGGCACACGCTCCCGGTGATTCGTTTTCTTTCCTCCATCCGGTCAGTGGAAAAAAATACACATTGACTGTACAGGAATTAGAGCAGCAGACAATTTCCGAAAAGCGTTACGGTTCTGACCGCTGGTTTTATCCTACGCATTTTACTGCTATGAGCTATACACTTTCTCCTGAACCTGACAGCGATGTTACGATCTGTGATTGCGCTGAGGGGGACAAGCCTTTGGAAATTGCGCCATGCTCTGACCGCTATGCACCAGAGGCACGAAACGATATTGCTTGTATCGGCATTATCGGCGGAGCGGACGGTCCAATCGCAATCGTGTGTGGAGACAGCTCAAAAGAAAAACTTCATGCAGTTTGTTCCTCTCTACACTTTGAGCCGGTGGAGGGTGATATTGAATGGCGTATCGTATTCAACATTAAAAGCTCCAATGAAATGTCATTAGGGCTGATCTAAGAAGAAAGCGGAGGCAAAGAAGGTGAAACAACACACTTACATCGCAATCGACCTGAAATCATTCTACGCCTCCGTGGAGTGCCGGGAGCGCGGCTTAGATCCTCTGGACACAAACCTTGTTGTTGCGGATGAAAGCCGTACTGATAAGACCATCTGCCTTGCCGTCACGCCCTCCCTCAAGAGCTACGGTATCTCCGGACGCGGGCGGCTATTTGAAGTCAAACAGCGCGTGAAGGAAGCGAATGCCGGACGGCAGCACGACGCGCCGGGACACAGATTGGACGGCACATCGCACTTCTACTCTGAGCTGCAAGCAAACCCGTATCTGGCGATTGACTTCATCATCGCGCCGCCTCGGATGGCGTACTACATGGAGTACAGCACCCGCATCTATCAGGTTTATCTCAAGTATATTGCCCCGGAAGATATTGTGGTCTACTCCATCGACGAGGTGTTCATGGACGTGACGGACTACCTGAATACCTACAAGCTCTCGGCACATGATCTCGCTATGAAGATCATCCTCGATGTGCTTGAAACAACCGGCATCACAGCAACCGCAGGAATCGGCACGAATCTTTTCCTCTGCAAAGTGGCAATGGATATTGTGGCGAAGCACATCCCCGCCGACAAGAACGGCGTCCGCATTGCAGAGCTGGATGAGATGAAGTTCCGGCGCGAGCTTTGGTCTCATCAGCCGCTCACGGATTTCTGGCGCGTAGGTCGAGGCATTGCCAAGAAACTTGAGCAGAACGGGATGTTCACAATGGGCGATGTTGCCCTTTGTTCAGAGCGGAACGAGGATTTGCTTTACAAGCTGTTCGGTAAGAATGCGGAACTGCTCATCGACCATGCCTGGGGCTGGGAGCCGGTTACAATGGAGTATGTTAAATCATATCGACCAGAGGCGAAGAGCATCAGCAGCGGTCAGGTATTGACCTGTGCATATACTTCGGCGCAGGCGCGGAACGTGGTGCTTGAAATGGCTGACAGCGTATCGCTCGACCTTATTGACAAACGTCTTGTAACAGACCAACTCGTGCTGACTGTAGGATACGACATAGAGTCACTAACAAATCCAGCGATAAGGGTAAAGTATAATGGCAAGATAACGACCGACCATTACGGAAGACAAGTTCCCGTGCATGCCCACGGCACAATAAACATTGAGCATCCGACATCTTCCGGAAAGATACTGACTGAGAAAGTTGCCGAGTTATACGACAAGATTATCAATCCTGACCTGCTTGTGCGACGCCTTACACTCTCAATTAATCGTCTTATTCATGAGGAAGATGTGAAATCAAAGCCACAAGCCATGCAGCTCGACCTGTTCACAGATTATGAGGAGTTGAAGCGACAGCAGGAAGCGGAGGAAGCCGAACTTGCAAAGGATCGGCGTAGACAGGAGGCAGTTCTGAAAATCAAGAAGATGTTTGGCACGGATTTTGTATTATTTTAATGACAATCCGAAGACCGGAAATGCATA
>ENA-OPCX01001056-OPCX01001056.1-human-gut-metagenome-genome-assembly--contig:-NODE-1056-length-12513-cov-3.970300_pt1 | contig 12513 bp, 10 predicted proteins | sample MGYA00241570_ERZ501491 | MGnify/ENA primary metagenome ERZ501491 (study PRJEB25962, sample SAMEA2042620) | human gut metagenome | biome: human gut; feature: human-associated habitat; material: faeces... | reverse complement strand
AAAAAGAGTTCCTTGGTTGATACCCTGCCGCTTTCACCGCTTGCCAATGCCTATGTGCGTGCCCGTGGTGCGGACCGTATGTCTTCTTATGGCGATTTTATCGCCCTGAGTGATGTATGTGACGAGGCTACCGCCCGTTTCATCAATCGTGAGGTTTCAGACGGGGTGATTGCTCCGGGCTATACCGATGAGGCGCTCGAAATATTGAGAAACAAGCGTAAAGGTACTTATAATGTAATCAAGATTGATCCGGCTTATAAACCGGCTCCGATTGAGCATAAAGACGTGTTCGGAGTTACTTTTGAACAAGGGCGCAATGAGATTAAGCTGAATGGCGAGGAGTTGTTTGCTGATATTCCTACCCGGAATAAGAATTTCTCCGAAGCCGCCAAGCGTGATTTGATGATAGCGCTTATTACCCTGAAGTATACCCAGTCTAATTCCGTATGTTATGTGAAAGACGGCCAGGCTATCGGTATCGGCGCCGGTCAGCAAAGCCGTATTCATTGTACCCGTCTGGCAGGAAATAAAGCTGATATATGGTACTTGCGCCAACATCCGAAAGTGCTGAATCTGCCTTGGGTGGAGAAGATACGCCGTGCCGACCGTGACAATACGATTGACGTTTACATCAGTGACGATTATGATGATGTATTGGCTGACGGCGTTTGGCAGCAATTCTTCACGGAGAAGCCGGAGGTGCTGACCCGTGAGGAGAAACGTGCCTGGCTGGATACTTTAAGAGGGGTTGCACTGGGCTCTGACGCTTTCTTCCCCTTTGGTGATAATATTGAGCGCGCGCACAAGAGTGGCGTGGAGTTTATAGCGCAGGCCGGCGGTTCGGTACGCGATGATCATGTTATCGAGACTTGCGATAAGTATGGTATAGCAATGGCGTTTACGGGTATCCGTCTGTTCCACCATTAAGAGGTGGATGTGCCAAAATAAAATTCACTTACTATTTGTTTCTTTTCAGGCACGGATTACACGGATTTTATGGAAAATACGGATTTCCTTTATCCTTTTCCGTGAAGTCCGTGTAATCCGTGCCTGAAAGAAATTATCGAGTGTATTTTGACGTCCCCTTCTATAAGATTATTACATCTATCCCGGGCTTTAGCTTTTCCTGATTTTGCGGGTCGGCAATTTGTATATCCGTCACTTTTCCTTTACTTCTCTTTATTTGTACAACACAGGGTTTCAGGGCTTTCACCTTTATTTCTCCATTGTCGAAGGTGTCGGGCTTGAAGAAAACAATTTGCAGGATTCCCGATTTCCGATTACTAACGGCTTGTATCTCCATATCGTTCCGTTCAATTTTCAGATGCCGGTGGGAGTATGCTTTCATCTTTTCCGGATGGTTGATTCCCGGTACAACGATATATGCGTAAGATGCATTCCGGGGTGACTTGCCGTGATTAATGCTCAGGTTGAACACAGGTATGCTGATTTCCGTAGCAGGATAATTGAAATTGATTTTTGCCCAGTTGCCTTTTTGCCTGTTCATCCTTAGTTTTACATTATTCTCCTGAAGGAACAGGTAGGCGATGCTGTCATGCCAGATCCATTGCGGAGCTTGCTCAAAAGAAAATTCTCCTTGGGCTGCTTGCCGGAGTGTCTTTCCTGTATTTATCCATGTGTCTCCGTCTAAATGGCATTGATTGAGGGTGGTAACGATGTCTGCCGGGACATCCGAGCCGATGCCGCTGCCTAAGCAAACCACTTCGTTGTCGAACATGAACCATGACTTTTGGGCTTTTACGCCATAATCATTCAGCCTGAAGGTCATTACACCGTATTTCCCGTCGGATACTCCGCCTGTGAATGTACAGGTTCCCTTGGTTCCCCAGTCAACAGGGTTGCGTTTTTCTCCTGCGGGCAGAGTGGTTCCCGGTATTCTGTCCCACTCCCAAACGGGGAAGATGTCAACATATTCATTGCCGTTGACACGAATGTTGGTAGCACCGTCACTCATATAGGTTCCGTATATATTTTCGCCGTTACCGCTTTCGGTCTTGTTGGTGCGTGTTGAGGAGGCGCGTACGGAAAAGTCGTAATTCTGTCGGTTGTGTAACATGTAGTCTGAACAATAATACATTGTATTTCTGTCCGAACGCTGATAAGATGCTTCCCGGGTGAGGAAACGGCGGGCAATGTTTGCATATTCGTCGGTATGTGCGGCATCGAGCGTCTGTAAGTTTTTAAACAGGACTGCGCAATCTCCGTAATCCAATGTTCCTTTGCGGCTGACACCTCTGCCTGTTACACTGAAGTCCAGATATCTGCTGCGGAATACGTTGAAGTAGGTGTTGCGGATAAAATTGGAAAACAGGTTGAGTTTCTCCGGATTCATGGCATATTTTGTTCCGTTGAGGATATTGCCCATGCGCACTATGTTATCAACAAACACCGTTCCGTATCCGCCGATGTAGAGCTGCGGCCCGTGCTGGTGATAGGACAAGTCTTCTTGTATGCCTTCGTTCGCGACGATTTGTACGGGATAGAATATTTCATCGGCGTTGACACGTACAATGCTGTCATTTTTCAACAGGCAACCTCTTATTAAATGATGAATGGCAATGTCCATTTTATTGGCGCCGGTCCATTTGCGTGGGTCGCTGCGTTCGCCCATTGCTTTTAAGATAGGCGCACTGATTTCGGGCGGGAGCTTCTGTTGTCCTGCATCCATCAGGGCGAGGAGCGAAGCTTGCGTTTGCGGTACGGAAATTTGGTTATACCACCAGTTGAAACAGGTAGGATCTTGTGCTATCCAGTATTGCAGGGCAGCCCTGATTGCATTGTATAGTACCTCGTTACCATAATAGCGGGATTGTTTGTCGGTATATGAAGCGGCTATTGTAACCAACCGCTTCAAGTGGTCTGCCGGTTCCCAGTTGGTACGGAAAAAACAGGTATAATCGAGGTCGTTCCATTTGCCTTCCGGGAGCATGGAGCGTAATAATCTCTCTGTTGCTTGATCTGTTTGCTGCGGGGTGGATTTGGCATATAGTTCTTCGCGTATCCGGTTGAGAATTTGCTCATATTCGTCCTGCAGGATGCCGGCTTGGCTTTGGCTTCGCTTTCCATTGGCGGGATTATAGTAGGCGGGATAGGAGGGTGCCTGACGTTTTATCTCTCCTGCCATTTCCAAGGTAACCACTCCTTTGGCAGCTCGGTTGGTATATATTTCGGCAACGAGGTTGATGCTGTTTTCCGTTCTGCCTTGCGGATGATATACCAGCCGTATGGTTCCTTTCTCACCGGGCTGATAGGCTTTTTCAGACCATTCGGACGAGGTGCACCCGCAACCGGTAATGATATTTTTGATAGTGAGAGGTTTGTCGCCGGTGTTTACGAACCGAAAATCATGGCTGACGGTTCCGTCTTGTTCCTGAACGGTTCCCCAATCGAATTTGGTTTCCGAGAATGTGATTTCTTGTGCCGGTAGCAGATTGTTTGCCGTCAGCAGCAGCACGATACCTAAGGTTAGAATTTTTTTCATATTTCAGCAGTGAGATTAGATTTGGATAAAAAAGAGGTTATGTCAAAAGCCTTCATTCTTTTGGCATAACCTCGTATAATTAGGTTCAAAAAATTATTCCGCTTCGTTGATTGAATTGTCAATCACCTTAATTTTCTGTTTAACCAGCTCTATATCGCCTTTCAGTTTCTCAACCTTACGGTTAAGCTCGGTCAGAAGGCTGTTGCCTTTCTTGGAAGAAGCCGTCAGGAAACCCAAATTGTTTTCGTAAGTCTGCAATTCGTTTTTCATGTTTTCGCAGGCACGTACCAGTTTGTCCCGTTCACGGTAGAGGGCTTGCGGGCTACCTTCCTGAATATTGCTGATAGACGATTTGAAGTTACTCAGCTTCTTGTTGGAAGCGCTGATGTTGAAGCGTTCAAACAGCTTGTCTATCTGGCTGTGATATTGTTTGTAAATCTTGTCTTTTTCCTTAAATGGCACATGTCCTATGCCGTTCCACTCTTTCATGAGTTCGCGAACCTGTTGGGTGGCTTCTTCCACATCCGTCGTTTCATCGATGGCGGTCAGCTTTTCGATAATGGCTTTCTTCTTTTCCAGATTTTCCTGTTCAACGGAACGTTGTGAAGAAGTCGCTTTGTTCTTTTGTTCAAAGAAGTAGTCGCAGGCGGAGATGAACCGCTTCCAAATGGCGTCCGAATATTTCTTGGCAACAGGCCCTACTGTTTTCCACTCTTTCTGGAGTTTGGTCAGTTCGTCCGCTGTCGCTTTCCAGTCGGTACTGTCTTTCAGGGCTTCCGCTTTTTCACATAAGGCGCGCTTCTTTTCAAGGTTCTCGTTCATGCCTTCTTTCAGGGATTTGAAGAACTCGCCTTTCTTCTGGAAGAATTCATCACAGGCTTTGCGGAAACGCTCAAATATCTTCACGTTCATCTTTTGCGGAGCAAAACCGATGGTTTTCCATTTGTTTTGCAAAGCGATAATTTCCTGAGTTTTGTTTTCCCAGGAAGCGAAGTTGGTAAGCTCGCTGTAATCAATGGCCTCGATGATTTCGCAAATTACGGTCTTTTGGTCGAGATTGTGTTGCTCAGTCTCTTTCAAAGCTTCGAAATGTTGCTGGTGACGACGGTTCACGGTAGTAGAGGCTGCTTTGAAGCGTGCCCATATTTCGTCGCGCAGTTCTTTGGCTACCGGTCCTGTGTCGCGGAATTCCTGATGCAATTTCTGCAATTGATGGAAAGCGGAAACCACATCCGGTTCGTCTGCCAGTTTCTCGGCGGCTTCGCAAAGATGATTCTTTATTTCAAGATTCTTCTTGAAGTCATATTCACGGAATTCGTTATTCAGTTTCAAAAGGTCGTAGAACTTCTCGACATACAGTTGGTAGTTCTTCCACAGTTCGTTAATCTTGGCCTGCGGCACGATTTTAACTTCGTTCCATTGCTGCTGCAACTTTTTGAATTCCGTATAGTTCTTATTGGCGTCTTCCGGAGATTCCACCAACTCTTTCAGTTCCTCGATGATAGAAAGCTTGATTTGCAGGTTGAGTTCTTTCAGTTTCTCCTGTTCTGCATTGAGCGCGCTTCTTTTTTCCTTGATGACGGACATGGTATTTTTGAATTCCTCTTCCAAAGCGTCGGCTTGTGGAACAAACTCTTCAATAGCTCCCCCATTCTCAACGAATTGCTTCTTTGCGGCTTCCTGCTCTGAGTTATGTAGTTTGTAGAAAGCCTGTTTCAAACCGTCTATCTCCGATTTGGCAGCATTCTCCACGTCTGTTGCAATCTCTTTGAGTTTGTTCAGGATTTCTTCTTTAGTGAGCTTTTGAACTGATTCGGCCGGCTTGTCGGTCAAGGTTGCCTCAGCGGGAGTTTCTGTTGTTGCCGGCTCAGAAACCTCTGCTGTTTTCTTGTCTTCTTCTAATTCCACCGGTTTGTCGGGGAGATTAGTGTCATGAGTGTCCGTCATTTGTATTTACTTTTTAGAAACGGGATACCCCGTTCGGGTTACATTAGGTTACAAATTAATGAAATAAAATGATTACTTCATACTTTTTCCCTTAATTTTTTTCAATTTAGCCGTTTCAGGCCAATAGTACGGTGATGCCCATATACATCATCATGCCGATAATATCGTTGGTGATGGATATAAACGGACCTGTGGCGATGGCCGGGTCTACTTTCAGCTTTTCGAGTGTCATGGGTACTAACGTTCCGAATATGGAAGCGAACATGACAACGGCAAACAGGCTGATAGATACGGAGTAGGTAACTGTGGCCGTACCGCCGAACCGTACAAAATTATATATGTATACCAATAAGGATATGATAGTCGCGTTGATTACCGCTACCACGGATTCCTTGGCAATTTGCTTGAATGTATCTTTTGCGTCCAGAGAACTGTTGGCAAGGCCCTGCACGATGATTGCGGAAGACTGGGTTCCCACGTTTCCGCCCGTGCCACCGATTAACGGAATGTACAGCGCCATTTCGGGGTGTGCGGCGAAAGTCGCGTCGAAATTGCCTAATATCATGGAGTTGCCGATACCGCCCAACATACCGATAAGCAGCCACGGCAGGCGTGCGGAAGTCTGGCGCATGACATTGTCGTCCGTTTCCACGTCCTGTGACAAACCTGATGCCAATTGGTAGTCGCGCTCCGATTGTTCGCGAACCTCATCCATGACGTCGTCCACGGTGATTTGCCCTACCAGGCGGCCTATACTGTCGACGACGGGCACTGCCACCAAGTCGTATTTTTCGATAATCTGTACCACTTCGTCCGTGGGAGTGTCTACATGGACGGAAATGGGGTCTTTCCTCATCACATGTTTCACTTTGGAAACGGAGGGAGAGGTAATCATCTTCTTCAACGGGAATACGCCTTGCAGGCGTTCGTCATCATCAATGACGTATACGTAGTAGATTTCGTCCAGCTGTTCGGCTTGCAGACGCATTTCTTTCAGACATTCCGGCATACTCCAGTTCTCGTTGACGGTTACCATTTCCGTACCCATCAAACCGCCGGCGGTGTCTTCATCGTATTTCAACAGGTCTACGATGTCTCCGGCCTGCTCTATATCTTCAATATGCGAGAGGACTTCTTCCTTTTTCTCCTCGTCGAGGTCGCGCATCAGGTCTACGGCATCATCCGTATCCATATAGTCCACAAACCGTTTGGCAATGGTTTCCGAAGGCAGAAGCTCCAGGAATTCCTTTCGGACATCTTCGTCCATTTCTACCAATACGTCGGCGGCTGTTTCGTTGTCGAGAAGACGATAAACGAAGCGCGCCTCTTCGGGCGCGAGGTCATTACACAGTTCGGCAATGTCTGCCGGATGCAGGTCGATAAGAAGCGCCTTGACGTTTTCCGCGTCTTTCTGCTCTATAAAGTTTTTGACTCTATCTATGTATTCTTCGTTTATTTCCATAACTCATTGTATATCGCCTAAGGCTGAAAGCCGTTAAATGCTCGTTTGTCTGTTTCTTCTTTCATTTCTTTCAAGGCTGTTCCCACCCGGTTGGTCAACTCTATAAACTCTTGTACGGACAGTTGTTCGGGACGCTTATTGAAGAGGATGTCTTCGGTCAGCGGACATTCTTTGCCGAGTATCGGTTTTATGGAATTGCGCAAGGTTTTACGGCGTTGATTGAATGTGGTTTTTACCACCTGCTTGAATAACTTTTCGTCGCATCCCAATTGTCGCGTGTCATTGCGAGTCATACGGATAACGGCGCTTTTCACTTTAGGGGGAGGGTTGAATACGTGCTCGCTTACGGTGAAGAGGTACTCCACGCGATACCAGGCTTGTATCAGTACGCTCAGAATACCGTACGTCTTGCTGCCCGGACCGGCGGCGATGCGCTCGGCGACCTCTTTCTGTATCATGCCCGTGCAGCATGGTATCAGGTCCTTGTTGTCCAGCATTTTAAAGAAAATCTGGCTGGATATGTTATAGGGATAATTACCCGTCAGTACGAATGGCTGTCCGTCGAACAGGCGTTGCAGATTCATTTTCAGGAAATCGTCCTCTATGATATTATCCTCCAATTGCGGGTAAGCTTCCCGCAGATAGGCTACCGATTCGTAATCCACTTCCACAACTTTCACTGTGCGCTTTTTGGGTAAAAGAAATTGCGTCAGTACCCCCATGCCCGGTCCCACTTCCAGTATCGGGAGTTTGGGACAGGCGTCTACGGTGTCGGCGATGTCCTGCGCCACTTTCAAGTCTTTCAGAAAGTGCTGGCCGAGAAACTTTTTAGGTTTAACTAATCTCATGTATCAACTAAATCGTTACTTTTGCGGTTCAAAGGTAATCCTTTTCGGCGAATTACGAGTTACAAATCACAAATTACGACGCGTGCCGGATGAATTTTAAGGTAAAACGATGAATAAGATAATAAAAAAAACATTGAAAATCGTGTTGCCCGTTCTTTTGGGCGGTTTTATCCTGTATTGGGTGTATCGTGATTTTGATTTTGAACGTGCCAAAGAATTGCTTTTGCATGGTACGAATTGGGGATGGATGCTGTTCTCACTGTTCTTCGGCGTGATGAGCCATGTGTTTCGAGGGTGGCGCTGGCGACAGACGCTGGAACCGTTGGGGGCTTACCCCAAGAGGAGCGATTGTGTGGATGCCATATTCATTTCCTATGCTACCAATTTGATATTGCCCCGTGTGGGTGAAGTGTCGCGTTGCGGTATTCTGGCTAAGTATGATGATGTATCGTTTTCCAAATCTTTGGGGACTGTGGTAACCGAGCGTTTGGTGGATACCTTGTGCATCCTTTTGATTACGGGACTTACTTTTCTGGTTCAGATGCCCGTGTTTCTCCGCTTCTTTCAGGAAACGGGTACAAAAATCCCTTCACTGATGCATCTGCTGACATCGCCCTGGTTTTATGTGTCCCTGTTCTGTGTTATCGGCGTGCTGGTGCTTATGTATTATCTGATGCGGATGCTTTCTTTCTTTGAGAAAGTGAAGGGAGTCGTGCTGAATGTGTGCGAGGGGGTGATGTCGCTTCGTAATGTGAGGAATATCCCCTTGTTTATTCTCTATACGTTACTTATATGGGGATGTTACTTCTATCATTTCTATCTGACTTTCTATTGCTTCTCTTTTACGGAACATCTTAGTTTTCAGGCCACAATGGTGATGTTTGTAGGCGGAACGTTTGCTGTAATCGTTCCTACGCCCAATGGGGCGGGCCCTTGGCATTTTGCCGTTATCACCATGATGATGCTTTACGGCGTGAACGCTACGGATGCCGGCGCTTTTGCACTGATAGTACATGGTATTCAAACCTTGCTGGTTGTACTGCTCGGTATTTATGGCGGACTGCACGTTTCGTTGGTGAACCGTGCAAAATGAATCAATTAATTTTATACTTTTGCAAAAGTATAAACACATAAATAGCACAGATGTCTGATACTTTATCATCTGCATTTGCAGATACGAAACCGCATTATAATATCCTCGACGGACTGCGTGGGGTGGCGGCGCTGACAGTTGTATGTTTCCACTTGTTTGAGGCTTATGCCACCAGTCATCTGGACCAGAAGATTAACCACGGGTATTTGGCTGTCGATTTTTTCTTTATTTTATCCGGATTCGTCGTTGGTTATGCTTATGATGACCGGTGGAAAACAATGCGTATTACTGATTTCCTTAAACGTCGGTTTATTCGTTTGCATCCTATGGTAGTTCTCGGAGCGGTCATCGGAGCTGTGATGTTTTATTTTCAAGGCTGTTCTGTTTGGGATGTTTCACAGGTATCTGCAATGGCGTTGATACTCGCTACGCTAATGAATGCTTTTCTAATTCCGGCGACTCCCGGTATGGAAATTCGGGGAGTAGGCGAGATGTACCCTCTGAACGGACCCAGCTGGTCTCTGTTTTTTGAATATATGGGTAATATTCTATATGCGTTCTTTCTGCATAAACTTTCTACAAAAGTCCTTTCCGTATTAGTATTGTCGGCGGGGTGCGGACTGGCTGTATTTGCTCTTTGCGGACCGCTTGGCGATATATGTGTGGGCTTTGCTTTGACAGAAGAAAATATAATCGGCGGCTCTTTGCGATTGTTGTTCTCGTTTCCGGCTGGTTTGTTGTTGTCACGCATCTTCAAGCCTGTCAAGGTACGAGGGGCTTTCTGGATAGGGAGTTTCTCTATTGTCATTTTATCGGCGATTCCCAGAATTGGCGGCAGTGAGCATCTATGGATGAATGGTTTGTATGATACTATATGCTTTGCCGTCGCGTTTCCTTTGTTAGTCTGTCTTGGAGCTTCGGGAAAGACTACGGATAAAGTCACGACCCGGGTTTGTAAGTTTCTGGGAGATATATCATATCCGTTGTACATGGTGCACTATCCTTTTATCTATCTGTATTATGCTTGGGTTAAGAATGAGCACCTTACATTTACGCAGTCTCTGCCAGGTGCGGTAGCGCTTGTGGCGGGTTCTGTTGTGTTGGCTTACTTATGCCTGAAATTGTATGATGAACCGGTACGCAGATGGCTTGCCAAGCATCTTTTGCACGCATACGGCTCAAGAAGTAACAGAAATGGCGGATAAGAAAGATTTTTATGTTCTTATTATTTGCTGTTAGGAATAAATAATTACTTTTGCGCATAGAAAGTAAACTGTTTATGAAAAACACAATCAACTCTTTGATAGTAGCCGCTGCATTGTCGGCATTATCGGTTTGTGCTGATGCACAGTCTTTTCAACGAATATTGGAACGCCCTGTTAATATAGTCCGGTCGGAATGGGAGTATGATAATGACGGGAATCAGGAACTGAATTATTACAACGAAGATTATTGTAACTATTATCTTTATAGGGTTAATGATGACTCCTATAATTTGAGACCCGGCAAGAACACCGTTTTTAAGAGAATGAAAGATGCACAGTACAATAACCTATTTAACAGAGCCACTACTTACACGTTTTTTCGTGGAAGTTTTCCAAAGGACTTCAATATAAATACGCCTTATGCGTTTCCTGTAAAGAATGGCATGCAAACCGCTTGGAAAACGGACAGGCGCGAATCTGTCAGAACCTTGCAATTTCGCATGTTGCCGGGTGATACTGTCTATGCCACCCGTAGCGGAATCGTGTGTCGTACGATGTTGCCTCGCCAGTTGCTGATATGCCATGCCGACTATACTTTTGCAGCCTATCTGGCTATGAATGAGAATTTTGTTTCTCCCGGTGAGGAGGTACGTACGGGACAACCGGTCGGGATAGCCGGTCCTACGGGAGTTTCTATCTCCTTTTTCTTCCTTGATAAAAATAAATTCAGCGGATTGGAAGCCGCCGGATATGTCTATTCACACTTTACGCCGGTATTCCGTACTGCGGAAGGCGATGTAAAGCCTGTGGAGAGGAAGATGTATAATGCGCTTGTCGATGATGAACTCATTATGCTGGATATGAGCAAGCGTGAACAAAAGAAGTATTTAAAAAGTAAAAAATGAAATGAGACTTTCACTATTCCTTTATTTGGTGTTCGCCTTATATTGCGGGGTTGTCGCGCAAAATTTACAGATAAGATATGAGGGGGATCCCCTTTCGGAAAAAGATAGGATTTGGATAGAACGTTTTTTGACATCCGAAATAGAATTCTATGCACGGTTTGGCTTGAAAGATACTACTAACTTGAAGTTGACCGTCTTTGAGAAAAAGCAGGATGCTTGGTATTATTTGGACAGCATAAAAGTAGCCTTGCCATCTCTGCATGCCGGCGGACTGTATATCCCCGGTAAGAAAGAGGCGATTATCTTAGGACGTGAAAAATGGCGGGAACGGAGCTCAAAGATAATTATTCATGAATTGACGCATCATTTAAGCCGTCAGACCATAAAAAGACTTCCGGGATGGCTTAACGAAGGCCTATCCAAATATTTTGAAAATTGTGAGTTGGGTAAGAAAGGGCTTAAGCACACGCTCGGAGATTACGAGCGGGGACGGATACGTACCATGTACATGTTAGGTGAAGTGGATTTGAAATCGTTTATCGACAATACCAACGGTGATTTTCGTAAGAAACTGCTTACGGATGAATCTTATGCCTACGTTCTTTCCCACGCGCTTGTTACGTTCGGACTTGAAGTGGCTGAAAAAGAGTTTATGGAGAACTTTATAGCCTTATTGAACAAAAAGATGACAGGCGTTCGTTATTCCCAACTGATAGACGCCGTTTATCCCGGCGGCTTCATGCAATTTGAACGTGACTTTACCGATTTTTGCAATTCCGATTAGAGCGATATTGAAAAATTACTCTTATATTTGCGAAAACAACATTTATAATTATGAGTACAATCTTACAGTTGGCTCCACAAAATGTGTGGAAGCATTTCTATTCGCTGACTCAGATACCCCGTCCTTCCGGACATATGGAGAGAATAACTGAGTTCTTGGTAAATTTTGGTAAAAGTCTGGGCTTGGAATCATTTGTTGACGAGGTTGGCAATGTCATTATCCGTAAACCTGCTACACCAGGTATGGAAAACCGAAAAGGTGTCGAACCCCGACGGCTGCGTCTTGAGATGCCATTTGCCGAAAAGGGCAGTCTGATACCCTCCCTCCTGCATGCGTTTCGCAATATTGTCCAAAGCCGGATCGAGTCTGTCTTCAAGCGTAGAGAAGAAGCTTTGAAATTTTATATCAATCGGTGTCATTAAAAGCGGTGCGCAATAGAGCATGGCGAAAGAATTGTTCGGCACAAGAAGCATTCCGGCATTGTTTGAAAAGGAAGAAGAATCTGGAAATGGACGCGTTTTACTATAAAGGTGATAGGTATAAGGACTTGAAAGAATGCTGCAAGCAATATGGAATCAATGTTCAATCTGTGCATTCTTATAGGTTCCGGAATAAAGACAGCGATTATGATGAGGCGATTGATTATATTAGAAAGATTACGAAACAGCGGCAAAATATTATATTGAGAGAAATAGTTATGACTGATGAGTATGCAGTATAAGCGGATGGTAGAATTTGTGAGAAATGTGTTGCTGTTTATTGCAATT
>ENA-OPCX01001053-OPCX01001053.1-human-gut-metagenome-genome-assembly--contig:-NODE-1053-length-12520-cov-5.069555_pt1 | contig 12520 bp, 5 predicted proteins | sample MGYA00241570_ERZ501491 | MGnify/ENA primary metagenome ERZ501491 (study PRJEB25962, sample SAMEA2042620) | human gut metagenome | biome: human gut; feature: human-associated habitat; material: faeces... | reverse complement strand
TGTTTGAGGATGAATATTATTTAAAAACCCAAATGGAGGTCTTAAAACAGGGTGTCGCTCTGTTTGCGGATAAATACCGTTCACAATATTTGAAGGGAGGAAACGGAAAATGAAAAAACGAATACTCTGTACCCTGCTCACCCTATGTATGGTGATGTGTGTTGCTTTACCTTTTATGAGCTATGCCACTCTGGGAGTATCGGCATCCGACTCGAGTGCATACGGCACACTGCTCACACCCGACACAACCCCACCGGTCGGATGGGCAGAGGATGAAAGCAACCCGTACGGCACAAAAAAGGGTCAGCCCTTTGCCATCACCCCATGGTATGAGCCGATCATTTACAGCTATCGCAACGCAGAGGGGCAGGCGGCGCAGGATCATACCAAGGTATACAGTAAGTGGAATTTCGGTATCAACATTGCCGAATGTACACCGAGTGCCCATCGGGTTTCTGCTGTCGATAATGTTGCATTTGCTGTTGGAACAGCTTACGACCCACTCGGCACGGGCAGAAACGATCATGCCATCTTTGTCGGTCTTTGCGATATGGATAATTCCAAGAACACTGCGAAGATCTGCTACTGGGTACAAAACCTTGTAAACAACAAGCGCTCCGAGCTTCAGAAAATTGCCGACGCTCCGATGTGGGCGTGCAAGAAACCCGGTTACGGCGAGCTGGAATACCAGGAATTCCGCCACTATTTCAATGTCACGGCGGGCGACTATGATGGTGACGGAAAGATGACCGCCGTTATCACCTACGTCGGCAATGATGATTTATGGGGAATCGCCGGCACGGGAATTGCCGGAGAGCAGGGACTTTCAAGAAAATCGTTTGTCAAATCCAAGGGCAGCGGCAATGCCTATTTCGACGGCTGGAACACGACTCTGTATGAGCGCGACCAGATCACGAAGTCGCTTGTCTCGGCGGATATTGACCGTGACGGCTGCGATGAGCTTATCGTGTACGCAGGCATTGCCGAGCCGGATAAGATCGAAGGCAGGGACAAGGAGATTTCCGGCGATTCCTTCCGTAAGGCTGTTTCAAAGCTCTCGGTATACAAAGCCGAAAACGGAAACCTCAAAAGAGTGGATCAAAAGTCCCTGATGACCCTGAACCGCGAGGATGAAAAAGCGGACGGCAGCCGTTACTACGATCATATCCGCTACGGAAACCTTGCCGCGGGAGACATCGACGGCGACGGCTGGCAGGAAATCATAATTGCCGGATATTTCCGTGAAGTCAGGGAAGAAAAGAAGAAGGGCTTTATCTGGGACAAGAAAACCGACAACGAAAACATGGGCTTTGCCGTTTATTACGGTCAGAACAAGTCAATAACGAATGTGCAGAAAACCACCATGAGCGGTTATACCGCAAACGGAACAAATGATCTGGGCGTGAAGCCGAAGCCCGCTATGACAAGCGTTGCGATCAACGGCAGAGGTACGCCGGAGCAGGTATGGATCGCAGGCGGACTGTATGAGGTTCAGCAGAACGGCGCGCTTAATCTTCTGCGCGACACCGCGCGCGAAAAGAATTCAAGCGCGAGATGGTGGTGGTATCAGGATGTCATCGCAGGCAATTTTGACCACAACACGGAAGGCCGCGAGCAGGTGATCGCGCTTGCCGCCGAAAGGCAAAAGGGAAGCGGTTCGGCGCGTAAATTCGACCTGTTCACCGATGTTTTCTACGGCGAGGATTTCGGCAGCGGCACGCTGTCGGTCGCCGGCAAGTATACAGTGACAGCCGAAAAGGACGAGTTTTCCAAGCTCTGCCACGATGCCGACCTAGCATGGGATATGCCGTATAACTGCATACTGCTTGCGGCGGATGTGAATAAAGACGGTCTGTTTGCTCGCTATGAGGGCAAGGGCTACGGATATTCCGATGCACAGGTGCAGGCGGTGCTCCAGGCGGCTCCGTATTTCTCGGAGCTCGGTGACTATGATCTTGATTTCTCCGACGGCTCAACCACCTACACCTTCTCCTCAGGCTATTCGGACACGAAATCCTCATCGCACAACACCTCCTTCGGTGCGTCCATCGTCGCGCAGGGAGATCTGAAGGTGTGGAGATACGAGGCGACCCTCGGATACACCATGGATTTTACAAAGAGCACCGAGGATACCCTTTCTAAGGAATACAGTGCCTCATTCAATGCCGGAGGCAACGATTCTGTGGTGCTGTACCGCGTGCCGGCAACAACCTATTATTACTCGCTTTATGACCCGCAAAAGGGCGATTTTGACCTCAGCGAGCGAAATACCATTGCCCTGATGATCCCCGGGCAACCGGTTTACACCATGCTCGACCGGGAGTATTACGATGAGTTTGCGGTACTGTACAACGAAACCTACAAGAAAGACATTGCAGCGGGAAAGGCAAAGGCTTTGCCGATACTGAACAGCCATGTACTGCCGGAAAACGCCGAGGGCGACCCGTTCGCCTATTGGTCGAATACCGCTACTACCGCCGACTATGTTTCGAAATTTGAGTCGCTGAGTAAGCAAAAATATGAGCTTGGCTTCGGTGCAAGCAGTATCACGAACGACTGGACTACCACATCTGAGCATGCCGAGGGAGTTGAGATGGCTCACGGCTTCTCCGCTTCGATGAAAAGCACATGGGGCGTAGACGCATTCAATATGGGTTTTGTAATCGATTTGAGCTACAGCAAAGCAACAGGTACGGTCTACACCACGACGGAAAGCAGCGGCGCCAGCGGTACGGTAAACAACATCGACCGCCGTTCGCTCCTTGCCTCCTACGGAATCGGCTACGATGTTTCGAGCCAATACGGCTTTACCTGGGATTTCGGTATGCGCACATGGACGGCAGGAGATCAGAAGATTCCTGTGTTCGGATATGTGCTGACCAATCTTCGTGCCGCACCGCCCGTACCTACACTTACAGGCGTATCCGTAACAGACAATCAAAGTGCAAAAATCACCTGGAAGGCACCGACTGCAGACAGCAGACGCCCCTATACAGGGTATCATATCTGGATGCGTATGGATGACGGCGATTTTGTGCGTGTGACTGATGCTCCGCTGTCAGACACGACCTTTGAATATACATACGATACTCTGGAAGAGGATACCACCTACACCTTTGCGGTTTCCTCTGTCGGCAATAACGGAACGGTATCGGCATTATCCAATACCAAAACCTTCTCAACCTTTACGGGATCGGACGGCAGAGAAATAGAATTACGCAGTGACGGCAACAGTATCCAGTGGAGATATGAGGGTGAAAGTGATGACGCTTACCGTGTTCTTGTATCACTTTCCGAGTTGAAGGGAAATGACGGCGCAGATGGAAAACAAATTGAACTGAATGTATATAATGGATTTATACAGTGGAAGTACAGTGATGATTCTGCCTGGAATAATTTGATTGCCTTGTCGGAGCTGACGGGCGATAAAGGCGATAAAGGTGACAAGGGTGACAAAGGCGACAAGGGTGACACGGGAGAGACAGGTGCGCCCGGTCAGGACGGAAAAGACGGTGTAACGCCAAAGCTTAAAATAGGTGATGATAACTTCTGGTATATCTCCTATGATGACGGACAGACATGGGTATCCCTCGGTGTGAAAGCCACCGGAGAAAAGGGTGATACCGGTGAAACCGGACAACAAGGCGACAAGGGCGATAAAGGCGACAAAGGTGACAAGGGCGAAACAGGTACACCCGGTCAGGACGGAAAAGACGGTGTAACGCCTAAGCTAAAAATAGGTGATGATAACTTCTGGTATATCTCCTATGACGACGGACAGACATGGGTATCCCTCGGTGTGAAAGCCACCGGAGAGAAGGGTGATACAGGTGAGGCCGGACAAAAGGGCGACAAAGGCGACACCGGCACTGACGGACAGGATGGTGCCGACGGAAAAGACGGTGTTGACGGTAAGGACGGAGATAAGGGCGGCAAAGGCGTTAAGGGCGACACCGGCAAGGACGGAACAAATGGAACAAACGGAACAAATGGTGCAAACGGCTCTGACGGCAAAGACGGTAAGGACGGCATAGGAATAGCCAAAGCGGAGATCAACGCAGACGGCGAGCTTGTTATCACCTATACCGACGGCGAGGTAGTCAATCTTGGTAAAGTTGTCGGTGCGGACGGCAAGGACGGTCTTACCCCATTTATCGGTGAAAACGGCAACTGGTGGATTGGTGAGAAAGACACCGGTGTGAAAGCGGTGGCAGATGTAGCCGTTCCCGCAGGCTTCGGAAACATATCCGAAGGAAACATATCCGAACCCGCAGCTTCACCTGCTTTGGTTGCAATAGGCTCTGTTGCAGGAGTTGCGCTGCTTGGCAACCTCGGCTTAATCTTATACATTGTACTGAAAAAGAAAAAAGTATAGTTTGAGATTGCAAAACGGAGGTAACAGAATATGAAAAAACGAATACTTAGTATCTTGCTGACTTTATGCATGACGCTCTGCCTTACGCCGATAAGCGTATTCGCCGAGGAGGTTGGGGCAGAGGACTCTGCTGCGATACAGCTTGGTACAGATGCACTAAGTGTGTTAAGTAAAAATGTAAACACAGCGACCGCACCGACTGTGTATTTCGGGCAAAACCATGAAAATAATCCCGCTGCATGGCGAGTTATCGGCTATGACGGAAGCGGTGTTACAAGCGCACAAGGGGATATTACCCTGCTCGCGGCAGGCGCTATGGGAGTTATACCATTTGCCGATACCATATTAAACAACGAATACGCACCGAGTAATTTGAAAGCCACAATAGATGCGCTTGCGGAAAAGCTGACGACAGAAGAAAATGCTGCCGTAAAGAAACGGGCGCTTACAAGCGGAAGTTACGACGGAGAGAATACCGACTGTGTAGCGGGAGGGCAGGTGGATAACGCTGTATTCTGGCCACTTTCCGCAAAAGAGGCTATTGTTGTAAACAACGATCTGCGTGCCTTGAATCCTGCACATCCGAATTGGGTGACAACCGCTTGGTGGCTGCGCTCCCCCGGCTCCAATAAATATAATGTCGCCGTCGTGCGTAGTGATGGTTCTGTCGAATACTCTGGGTACACTATGCTCATTTTCAATAATCATCGGACTGTTCGTCCCGCTTTTAACTTAAATCTGAACTCTGTCCTTTTTGCATCTGCCGCTGTGGGCGGAAAGCCTGACGGAGGGCTGACCGAAGTTTCCAAATACAGCGGAAACGAATGGAAACTGACGCTTTTAGATAGTAGACGCAATTTTGCCGTAACGGAAAAAACTGTCAGCGCCGCCCCCGACGATACCGTTACGCTGAATTACAAAGGGGCGACCACAGGGAAAAATGAATATATCTCTGTCATCCTGGCGGATAACAATGGCGCACAGTATTACGGCAGAGTAGCACAGCCTACTGCCGAAAGCGGAACGGTTGAAATCAAAATCCCGTCTGACATTGCACCGGGCGACTATACCATGAAGGTCTTCAGCGAGCAGTATAACGGTGACTGCAAGACCGACCTTGCAAGTGCTTTTGCGGATGTCACGCTGACGGTGGAAAGTCAGCCTGACGAGCAGTTTACCCTCACCCCCGGTGGCAGATACTATTTTGACCTTTCGGCGATGAACATCCCCGGAACGGTAAACAGCAATCTGCCGGACAGCACACTTCATTATGTGCCTTTTACCTATGCAGGCACGGTCAACGCTTATAAGCTCACATCGGAAATGGCAACCACCGAGGAGTATGCTCAGAAGAATAAATATCCCCACAGCCTATTCATTGCGGACTATGTCGTAACGCATACGGTAAGCTGGGATGACTTAAATACGAAAAGTCTGATTTTCGGCAAAGATTATGCCAGCGGCGGCGTGGACTATACCCTGCGCGCACCGTCTTGTGGAAGTGGGTTTACCGGTTCAGACGATTCAGAGCGCGGTACGCCCCAAAGCAATGAGTGGGACGCGGTGCTGGACAAGAACAGCGGCTATGTCAAAAACTGGAACGACATATATTCGTGGGGGCAGGACACAACAAGATACGACTCGTCGCACCGTGCGGTTCGCGGGTGCGATTCGGCCCGCCGCTGGAACAACGGCAGTGCTTCGTACTCCTTTCCGTACGTCGGTTTCCGCCCCGTCCTTGAAGTCCTGAACCCTGACACACTGGATTCTGACGGACTGAAGGTCGTTACCCTTGACCTTGGCGGCGGCACGCTGGGTAATAGCTCCGAGGATATTCAAATCATCGTGAAAACCGGCAGCGAGTTTACCGCGCCTGCGTCCGACGGTCTGACCCGCCCGGACGGAAATACAGGCAGCTACTTTATGTGGCTTGGCAGCGACGGTAAGCTCTACGCGCCCGGTGCCATTGTTCCGGCGGACGTTACCAAGCTCACGGCGCAGTTTGCTTTATCAGAACAGTTTTCCCTCACCCCCGGCGGCACCTATTACTTTGACCTCTCGGCAATGGGTATTCCCGGCACGGTGAACGATGCTCTGCCGGATAATACCCTGCACTATGTGCCTTTTACCTACGCAGGGACGGTGGACGCCTACAAGCTCATGTCGGAGATGGCAACCACCGAGGAATATGCACAGCAGAAAAAATATCCCCACAGCCTGTTTGTGGCGGACTATGTCGTAACGCATACGGTAAGCTGGAATGACTTAGATACTGCGAGTCTGATTTTCGGCAAGGACTATGTCGCCGGCAGCGTGGACTATACGCTGCGTGCGCCGTCCGTGGGAAGTAGTTATACAGGCTCAGGTGATTCAGAACGCGGCACGCCCAAAAGCAACGAATGGGATAAGATACTGGATAAGGACGACGGATATATCAAAAACTGGGGGAAGATGCTTTCGTGTGGACAAGATACTACTATAAGAATTTCGGCGTCGTTCCGTGCGGTTCGCGGGTGGAAGCGTTCGGCCCGTTTCTGGACCAGCTACAATACCTCTTACCAGACCTTCGGCTTCCGCCCCGTCCTTGAAGTCCCGAACCCCGGCACGCTGGGCGCTGACGGGCTGAAAGCCGTTACCCTCAACCTTGGCGGCGGCAAGCTGGGCGGCAGCTCCGATGCTATTCACATCATCGTGAAAAACGGCAGCGCATTTACCGCCCCTGCGTCCGACGGCATGACCCGCCCGGCCGGAGATACAGGCAGTTACTTTATGTGGCTTGACAGCAATGGCAATTCCTACGCCCCCGGCGACAGCGTTCCTGCTGATGTGACGGAACTGACGGTGCAGTGGACAGCCCCGACCTATACCGTAACCCTGCACGCAAACGGCGGCACGATCAACAACGGCAATGTCACCGAATACACCTACGGCGTGGGTGCAACACTCCCGACAGATGTGACGCGCACCGGGTACACCTTCAAGGGCTGGTATTACAACGAAAATCTGACCGGCTCTCCTGTTACGGCAATCGGCGACACCGAAACGGGCAACAAGGAATATTGGGCGAAGTGGGAAATCAATCAATATACCGTCACAGTCAAGCCCGAAAACGGCGAAGCGGATATTACCATAACGCAGGATTACGGCACACCAATTACCGCTCCTGCCGACCCGATAAGAGAGGGCTACACCTTTATCGGCTGGGACAGGGATATTCCCAAAACAATGCCCGCCGAGAATATTACTGTCACGGCACAGTGGGAAATCAATCAGTACACAATAACCTTTGATACCAACGGCGGAAGTGAGATTGCACCCATTACTCAGGACTACGGTACGGAAATTACCGCCCCTGACAACCCAACAAGAAAAGGTTATACCTTTAAGGGATGGGATAAGGAAATCCCCAAAACCATGCCTGCCGAAAACATTACAATAACGGCACGGTGGAAAGATACCGAAAAGCCGACGGGCGAAATTATCATAGGCACAAATAAATGGAATGAATTCTTAAACGAGCTTACCTTTGGCATATTCTTTAAGGATACACAGGAGGTAACTATAAACGCCGTAGATAACAGCGGAGTTGTGTTTGTATCCTATTTGGTAACTGATAAGGAGCTTTCCGAGGCTGAACTGAACTCTCTTGTATTCCGTGCATATGAAGAACCGTTTTGCATAGACCCCAACGGAGAATATATTGTTTATGTAATGCTTGTTGATGAAAATATTAACATAACATACCTTCGCTCCGACCGTATAACGCTTGATAATATTCAGCCTGTAATCAGCGGTATTGAGAATGGCAAGACCTATTGTGAGGCACAAACCGTTACTGTTGATGAGAAGTATGTTGATACCGTTACTGTAAACGGCACGGTGGTTACGCTTGATGCAGACGGAGGTTTTGTTCTCCCACCGACAAACGGCGAGCAGAAGATAGTTGTCACCGACAAAGCGGGCAATAATGCAGAGATGACCGTAACAGTCAACAACGGTCATACCTTTGGCGAATGGGTATCTGACAATGACGGTAAGCATACCCGAAAATGTACCGTGGACGGATGCGATGCGTTTGAAACCGAAAATTGCTCAGGCGGCAATGCCACCTGTACTGAAAAGGCGGTATGTGATGTCTGCGGTAAAGCCTACGGAGAATTTGACGGAACAAACCACGAGGGCGGTGTACAGGAGTGGACGACAAGAACCGCTTTTAATCACGAACAAAAATGGAACTGCTGTGGTGCTGTGATTGTGGCAAGTGAAGCACACGAGTGGAAAGACGGTGTGTGCCGAGAATGCGGATATGTATGTCTGCATAATGACGCAGATAAAGACCATATCTGCGATTATTGCAAAAAGACAATCTCTGAGCATGTAGATAAGGATAAAAACCATATCTGCGATTACTGCAAAAAGACAATCTCTGCTCATGAAGATGCGCCAACCGAAGAAATCAAAAAGGCTGACACCGTAACGGCTAAATTGCCTGATGATTCAAAGTCCCCTCAGACAGGCGACAACAGCAACCTCATTTTGTGGATTGCATTGCTGATTATCAGCGGCGGCGTTATGAAAGGAGTAACGGCATTCGGTAAGAGTAAAAAACATTCTGCCAAAATTAAAGATAAGTAATATTTTACGCTCTGTCATGGAAATATAGTGAATACGGCACAGTAGGTATAGAAACCGCTGTGCCGTGTTTCTTTCAGAATGACTGCTTTTGAAAAACAGGCACTTTCTCGGTCATCATACGATAAGCAAAGACAAAGAATAAATGCAAAATCCGGAATTTAATGCCAATACTTCCGAAAATCGGCAGACAAGTTTGTCAATAAATTCGTATAGTTGCATTTGTTTTTATTTATGATACAATTAAAAGCAATAAACTTAACAGATTCTTATGCAGGTAAAATTCGGAAAATATGCCGATAGCCTTGTACGAAAAAGTAAAATTGTTTCAAATTGCTATTGCACTTTTGTGATTTTTTCTTATATCTCTTTTATAATAAATCAAAATGTGATACAATATGACTGATAATCTGAAAACGGAGTTGATTAAATGAATTTCATCAACAGAAATGAAATTGCAAACGGTGTTTACTTTACAAACATTAAGGACAGCCGTTTTAAAACTATGAAAATCAGCGTGAATATTGTTGTTCCGCTTTCTGTCGAAACAGCGTCGGAGAATGCGCTTGTGGGCGGATTGCTTGTTCGTTCATGCAAAAAATATCCCGATTTTACTGTTCTCAGCAAAAAACTCAGCTCACTTTACGGTGCAGACCTCACTTCGTCGCTTTCAAAACACGGTGAAAGCCAGGTAATTAAAATTTCCGTATCAGGTCTTGATGACAGATATTCTCTTGATGATGTCAGCATTGCCAAAGAACTTTCGGAGCTTTTGTGCAGCGTAATTTTTGAGCCTAATGTCAAGAACAACGCTTTTATTGAAAGCGAACTTGAACAGGAACGCAGACAACTTCTTGATGTGATTGATTCGGAATTCAACGAAAAGCGAATCTATGCAATGGGACAGCTTATAAAGCATATGTGCAAGGATGAGGTTTTCGGAATCAAGCGTTACGGCACAGCCGAAAAAATCAAGGCCGCAACTGCCGAATCACTCTGCAAGGCATGGCAGAATCTTCTCAAAACCGCAAAATTTGAGATTCTCTATATAGGCGACAGCCCTGCCGATAAAGCGAAGGAGGTTTTTGCGAAAGCCTTTGCAAATATCGAAAGAAATGTTGTGACTTCATCTACTGATGTTGTTAAGAATGTTTCAAAAGAAAAACATATTACAGAGGAAATGGAGCTCTCACAGTCAAAACTTGTCATGGGATTCAGAACACAGATTTCAGCAGGTGATGAAGAGGCGGTTGCCGAAAGACTTATGTGTGCTGTTCTCGGCGGTACTGCAAGCTCAAAACTCTTTAACAATGTTCGTGAAAAGCAGAGCCTTTGCTATTACTGCTCGTCCTCCTATGATTCAATCAAGGGTATAATGTACATCAACAGCGGTGTTGAGGGCGAAAATCTTGAAAAAGCCGAAAAAGCTATTCTCAAAGAAATTGAGGATATGAAGAACGGCGAAATTACAGATTTTGAAATTGAGGCAACAAAGCTTGCTGTTGTTAATTCATTCAAGCCAAGCAGCGACAGCGTAAGCGGTATTGAAAACTGGTACACAGGAAGAATCTTTAACGGCGACCTTGAAACTGTTGAAGAAGTTTCCGCTGAGGTTAATGCCGTTACCAAAGAGCAGATTGTAAATGCCGCAAACAAGCTCTTGCTCGATACGGTTTATGTTCTCAAAAATAAGTAAGGGAGGCGGACAGAATGAATATTACAGAAATCAAATCGGAAATTGCAGGCGACAGCTATTATAAAGTTGAACATCCATCGGGACTTACAATTTTTGTTTATCCAAAAGAGGGTTACACTTCTTCATATGCAATTTTCGGCACACGCTACGGCAGTATCAACACAAAGTTTTCCGTAAACGGCGGTGATATAATTACAGTTCCCGATGGTATCGCCCATTACCTTGAACACAAGCTTTTTGAAAGTGAAGAAGGCGATGCGTTTGTAAGATACGCAAAAACAGGTGCAAATGCAAACGCATATACAAGCTTTGAAAAAACCTGCTATCTTTTCTCATGTACGGACAAGTTTGACGAAAGTCTTGAAATTCTTCTCGATTTTGTTCAGGATCCCTACTTTACGGCTCAGACAGTTGCAAAGGAACAGGGTATTATCGGTCAGGAAATCAAAATGTACGACGACTCTCCCGATTGGCGAGTAATGTTCAATATGCTTGAGGGTATGTACCACAATCACCCTGTAAAAATTGATATTGCAGGTACGGTTGAAACAATTGCGGAAATTACAGCCGAAAAGCTTTATGAAGTTTACAATGTGTTCTACAACCTCAATAATATGATTCTCTGCGTTGCGGGTAATGTAACGGTTGATGGTGTGCTTAAAGTTGCCGACAAAATGCTCAAGCCTTGTGAGAAAAAGGAAATCAAAAACTATTTTGAAACAGAGCCTTATGAAATCAAAGAACCTTATGTTGAGCAGACTTTCCCTGTTTCAATGCCTTTGTTCAATCTCGGCTTCAAAGAGAAAGCAGACAAGCCTCTTAACGAAAAGCAGCTTGCATGCACAGATATTCTTCTTTCGGCACTTGCATCAAACACGAGCATGCTCTACAGAAATCTTATGGATTCAAACCTCATCAATTCAAGCTTTTCTTATGAACTCTTTGAAGGTCCGGGTTATTGCTCGGTAATCTTCGGCGGTGAATCAAGAGCGCCGAAACAGGCTGCTGAGATGATTAAGCAGTATATCTCGGATATTAAGAAAAACGGTATTGAGAAAGAGGACTTTGAAATTGCAAGAAAGTCTGTTTATGGTGATTCGGTTTCATCGCTCAACTCAGTAAGTGCAATTTCAAATTCAATCATCGACTACGCAATGCAGGGTAACGAAATTTTTGCCTACATTGATGCGGTTGCAAATGCAAAGCTTGAGGATATCAACGCAAGGCTTGCCGAGATGCTCGATGTTGACAACTGTACTTTGTCTGTTGTAAAACAGCCTGATGAGGTGTAATTATGCCGTATCATGTGCAGTTTCCCGGATTTGGCTGGGAATTTGATATTAACCCGATTGCATTTTCAATCGGTGATTACAAAGTCTATTGGTATGGAATAATCATCGCCTGCGGACTTTTGCTTGCCGTACTTTATGCGTGGAAAAGTGCCCCCCGTTACAAGGTTGACGGTTCAAAGCTTGTCAACTGTGTTTTTGCAGGAATGATAACGGGAATTATCGGTGCAAGACTGTACTTCTGTTTCTTCAAATGGGATTATTACGGACAGAACCCGATTGAAATTCTCTATATCAACAACGGCGGACTTGCTATTTACGGCGGAATAATCGGTGCGTTGATCGGCGGTTTGACTGTTGCCAAAATACAGAAAATGGAAATTATGCCTGTTCTTGACATTGCAATGGTCGGTTTCCTTATCGGACAGGGAATAGGCAGATGGGGCAATTTTATGAATCAGGAGGCATACGGCTCTCCTACGGATTTGCCCTGGAGAATGATGAGCGAGGGAACAGACAACATTGGAG
>ENA-OPCX01001048-OPCX01001048.1-human-gut-metagenome-genome-assembly--contig:-NODE-1048-length-12546-cov-2.666240_pt1 | contig 12546 bp, 15 predicted proteins | sample MGYA00241570_ERZ501491 | MGnify/ENA primary metagenome ERZ501491 (study PRJEB25962, sample SAMEA2042620) | human gut metagenome | biome: human gut; feature: human-associated habitat; material: faeces... | reverse complement strand
CCGACCGGGCCATGATGCTCTCGCCGTAGAGATCGGTAAACCTCTTCACCACCGGGGCGGGAAGCCGGTTCGCCTCCGGGCCAAGGCCCAGCGCCAGGGGTGTCTTTTTTTTGCGGATATGTTCCTGCAAAGCCGTAATGGACATGAAACGCTCCTTCTCGCCGCAGAGCGGCGGCATGATCAGATATTTTATTCATTATATGCGCTGCGGCAGCTTTTGGCAAGGCATAGACGGTTATTTCCCGCCGGAATGGATATACTATGACCGTACCGAAAAAGGAGTGATGCAGGAATGTGTAAGGTCAGTACGTTCGTCACTGGCGTATGCGTCGGCATGGTGGCCGGCGCACTGGTAGAGGTGATGGTCATTCCCCGGCCGAAGACGAGAAAAACCGCTGTAGGCAAAGCCATGCAGCGGATGGGTAACGCAGTGGATTCGGCGCTGGAGACCGTTGCCGAGAAGATGAACTGAGGGTATCGCATGGAGGAGGGCCGCTTGCGGCCCTCCTCCAAAATTTATCGGTTTTTTTGTGCTTTTCGCTTGACAAGGCGCAGATTTTTGGTATAATAGATCGTGCTGTTGCGGCAGCATTTTATATGCAGTGGTATCGAAGTGGTCATAACGAGCACGACTGGAAATCGTGTTGCCGTCAAAAGCGGCACGAGGGTTCAAATCCCTCCCACTGCGCCATATTAACGAAACGGTATAGATGCGTCTGGCGAAAAGTCAGGCGCATCAACCGTTTCCGGGCTTTTTCAGGCCCGGATTTTTTCTTTCAAACCATAGATGCAAATCGCTGTTTCAGAGCGTCTGCCCCGATTCGAACCGGGCGTTTTCCCTTTTCGGGCAGATGTGTTCAGCCGGTGCCCTTTTTGAACGGCGTTTTTCCGGCTGGCAGCTGCATTTTTCTCAAAAAAAGAATCACAAAGATTTGGGCGCCGTTTTGTTGGTCTTGACGGACTGAGAAAGCGGCGCCTTTTTTCATTTCAAAAAGGGCGCTGGTCGCAGCGCCTGTATTTGAAGGCCGGAGCAATCATGCTCCGGCCTTATTTTTTATGCACGGGAGGAGTTACATGAGCATCAGCACAGAAGAAAAGGACCGTTACCTCAGAGAAACGGCAATCGTCCTTGCCCGAGAAGGATTTCAGACGGGCAAAACTGATACCGGCAAGCTTCGTGTCCTGCTTGACGGTGCGCCGCTGTGCGAGGTGACCGAGAACGGCGGCATCACCTACCGAAATGAGGACATTAATGAACCGGAACGGGTCGCCGCCAAGGACATGGTGTATGAGATCGTCAGAAACACAGCGGAATATATGCGGCAGATGGAAACAGCGCCCTTTTTGAAAGCCGACGGTCTGGAGGACGGCTACAAGGTGCTGGCGGATTTCAACGGCACTGTGCTGGCTGGAGTCCACTTCGTCACATGGGATTGGGCCTATGGGCACACAGGAGTATGTCATGGGCACTATTTCATGGAGAACTATGCAGGAGCCAAACAGGACTTTGCTATCCGCTCCGGGCTGATTCAAAAGGAACGGCTTTTCACCCCAGAGCAGATGACCGAGATTTATCGCTGCTGTGCGGACTCTGTAGACGGAGATTTCTTTGAACTCACGGGAGAGCAGGAAAAAATGATCCGCAGTGTTCAGCAGCAGATTGAGGAGTGTGTGCCGGATTTGGACGAGCGAATCCGGCAGCAGGAAGAAGCCTTGGAACAAGTCGCGCAGCAACAGACAATGTAATATCAAACGGAACGGGCCGGAGTCTTAGCAATAAGATTCCGGCCCTTTTTTCATTTCAGAGAGGAGTTCGCTTATGCCGTACTATTTCATGCGAGACACGCCGCTGCAGGCGTTGGAGCAGTTGATGATGTCTCAGCCCGGTCAAAAACCCAGAGGCGGTGGAATATACCGCAGCCCATTTCATTACACGCCCAAAGATGTGGCGTGCGAATACTGCCAGAACTATGACCGCAAGCATCCGTGCCGCCTGTGTGAATGCACCTGTCTGGAGGAACGGATCGAAGCAGGTGTACTGGAGATGAATGAGTTCGTGCGGGACTGCTTCGAACCCTCTATGGGGCCGCAGTTCCGAAAACGGATGCATCAGCAATTCAGAGAACGGAAACCTCAATTCTTCCTGTCAGATGCCCACCGGCGAAGATGGACACACTGGCGAGAGCGCTGCTGGCGCTTGTCCGACCGGAACAAAGCTGCCCTCTTCCTTCTCACGGCATACGAGAGCCTTTGGCGCAGAATGGTCTGGAAATGCGGGAACGACGGTTTTGACTTTCAAAGCGTCCGTCTCGGAGGGATCGAGCCGGAGTTATACAGCGTCTACCAGGCGGCGAAGGCCATTGCAGTCGGCTGCTGCAATATTACTCTTGCGGACCTTGCGTCTCCGGAACTGGTCACAGATGAGGCGTTCCACCTGATCACTGGCGCACTACTGATGGCCAAATACGGAGATGCGGTTTTGAATTTGGAAAAAGGAGTGAATGAAACATGATGATTCAAGCGGTTCTCGGTAATCCCAACCACCCGGAATACGGCGTGGCGACCATCCCATTCCCCATCCCACATGACCAGTACGCACACTGCATGGAGCTGTTGGAGGCATTGGAGATCGGCGACGCGGTCAAGACGGACTGCAAGGTGGAGAAGATCGACAGTTTCTACACTGTCCTGAAACGAGCGGAAATGCTCACGGTCAATGTGGAGGAGCTGAACTATCTCGCCAAGCGGCTGGAAAGCTTCGACACCGGCGAGGCCGCACAGTTTCAGGCAATGGCACACAAGCTGGAACTTTTCGAACTGAAGGATTTCATCAGCCTGACCTTCTGCTGCCAGCAGGCCACGGTCATCACCGACTTTTCCGACCTCGCCGCTGTTGGCCGTGACCACTACATGAACCTGCACGGCGGCAGCGCCAAAACAGAGGAACTGGATGCGCTGGATGGCGAGGAAACCGCGCGGCGGCTCATCGAAAATGGCGGCGGCACGATCACCCCCTACGGCGTGGTCTACGACAACGGCATGAAGTTAGAGCCGATCTATGACGGCCGGTTTTTTCCCTGCTATTACTATGAGCCGAACGCCATCACCGTTGCGGTGACCTCCAAAGCCGAGCCGGAGGACACAGAACACATCACATGGCTGTTCCTCCCCATGGTGCAGGAGGAGATCGACCGCGCCCTCCTTCGCGGGGGCATCACAGATCCCGCCGATGTCCGCCTGCGGCTGGAGGACAGCCAGCTTCCCAACGAGGTGGATGTCCTGTTGGATATGGAGTACGAAACTCTCTCCGACCTCAACGAACTGGCAGAGGCAACGGATGGGTTATCAAAAGCGGATATGGAAAAGCTGGGCGCTGTGGTCATGCTGGCAGAGCCAAAGTCCGCGACGCAGATCAAAAATCTTGCGGAAAGCCTCGACCTCTTTGACTTTGCCCCCGGCGCACATACGCCGCAAGAATACGGCAAGTACATGATCCAGCAGTCCGGTCATTTCGACTATGACGAAAATCTCGACGCTTTTTATGACTATGAGAAGTACGGCATGGAGCGCATGAATGAGGAGGACGGGATGTTCACCGACCGGGGCTACATCGCCTATAAGGGCTATATCAGCATGGAGGAAGTGATGAACGGAAGCCAGAGCAGCCACATGGAGATGGGAGGGATGATGTGATTATTCAAGCAGAACTCAGGCGGAAACAGTCCGAGTATGAAGGCGAAGCATGCAGTGTAGATAAGGTAATCGAGTTACCCGCCCAGCGATTCAAGCAGTTCAGCCGCGCACTGCTGGCTGATTACGATTTCATCGCAGAGAATAAAAACGCCATCCGGCACGATGAGGATGCCAGGCACTGTCTGCTCATCCTCGACGCGGATGGAACGGACGGTTTCCTTGTTGACCCACAGGGGTACAACTACGCCCGGTACAGTGCCTTTGTCCCCAACGCCCGCAGTTTGCTGACACTGGATATGGGGATCGACCGCAGCTACCTTTCGCCGGTAGAGCCTTGGCGCAATGAAAATCGGGATGAAATGCTCCGCGTGACGCTGCGCGTCGAGGGAAAGCCGGACTACACCCTCGTCCTCCCCGCTGACGAGGAATACCTCGATGCGGTGAAGGCTTATCTTGATATTGATGTTTTCGCGGATGCCATGCTCTGTGATATTCGCTTCAAGGTGCCTTACATCGGGGAGCTGATCCGTGATACGGATTGCCCCGCCGTGGAGGATTACAACGATTTTGTCGAAGCCTTGGAGGACATCTGGCAGCAGGACGGGCTGCTTCTGACCTACGCCGCCGTGCTGGAGGCCGAGAAGCCGGAAACCCTGCACCGTGCCTGTGAGCTCCTGCAAGATTTGGACAACTATCAGCGCATCACGGAGGGCGCCTATGGGTACGGTCAGCAGCGATTGCAGGAAACGCTGGGGCTGGATGATGAAGCCATCTATGAGCTGGACGGCTACATGGATTTTGAGAAATACGGTCAGGACTGCATGGAAAACGACTGCGTGGCAAAAACAGAGTTCGGCCTGCTGCGCCGCCTGGACCCGCCCTTTCCGGAGCAGACGCAGGGACAGCAAATGTTTCAGTAGACTTTGCGGCAGATGTGTAGTATGTTTGCCGTTACCAAAAAAGAAAGGAAGGAAGACTAATGGCTGTAAACGCAAGAACAGAGGAATTCCAGCATATTGAAGTATTTGATAAGCCCGCGCTGTTCACCAACGGGCGCATCGCCCGTGATACCGTGCCGAAGGGCTGGTACTGCTATGACATTCGCGGCTCTGACGATGATCCCGGTGAGCTGTGCTACATGGAAGAAAATGTTGTGGTCAACCACGCAGGCTCGGTGCTGATGCCGGAAAAGCTGGCGATGCCTAAGTCCGGGCGGCTGGATGTGCGGGATGAGGTCGGTTTTCTCGATGAAGGCGACATGACACTCCGTGAGTTCTGCGAAGCACATCAGCTTCCGTATCCCGCGGAGAACATGAAATTTCATATCCGACCTGCCCGCCCGGAGGAGGCGGGCTTATTTTATACCCCGCACCCCGAAGAAGATAAGCGGCTGGGTACCGTTGGCCATGTCCGCATGGACTTCGGGCGCAGCGGCAACGAGTTCTGGCATACATGGTGGCCCCGCGGCCCGGAGGAGCTGAACAGCCCTGTGTTCAAAGCGGAGCTGCAAGAGGTCGTGGACACGCTGCGGGAGAGTGTGCTGAAAAACCGCTTCGCTATGGAGCGTTTTTGCTATGAACACGGCGGGAAAATCAGCGGCGGCTGGACACAAAACTACGGTTACATCGTGGAAACGGAGCATTACCGCTACTGCCTGCGTTGTAATCCGTCCCCTGGTGACTATAACGGGTATCTGACGGCCTATGATCTGGATGTCCAGCGGCAGAACATGGCGCGGGACAAGCCCCTGGTGGGCCGCGTGTCCTATGCCAATGGCGACGCGCAGGAGTTTACCGACGCCGAAGCCTTTCTCAAGTGTGTGCGGGAGGAGCTTCCGTACCGCCCGACCACAGGATTCCGTTATGAGGTGCTGACCGACGATCCCAGCGTCCGCAGGCAGGTGGATGACATGATCTTCGACTTCTACGGCGAGGAAGCCCCTTGCCGGCAGGAGGATCACGAGCCTCGGCCCGAGCAGGGCATGACCTTCGGGGGGATGTGATGGACGCTTCAAAAAAGCAGCGAGAGCCGGTCGCTTTCAAGAGCCTTGCCGAGCTGAAGCGGTTCATCCGCCCCGGTGTGGAGTTCAAGACCGTCAGCCAAACCAATCACGCGGATATGGTGGGGCTGACCCGTGTGGTGACCACGGTGCAGACGGTGGGCTTCTATTCCAAGATCAAGGATCAGCCGGAGCATCCCTTCTCCACCTGCAACCACGGCAAGGGCTTCTACACCGATTTTGGAAAAGCCGGCAATTACATCTTTGATGGTACGACGGTCAAGGTGAAGGATGCCCGAAAGCAAGATCGCGGCGTGATCTACGAGCTGGAGTTTTACGACAGAGAGCAAAACATGGAGGAAACGATGATGGACAGAAAAATGGTGAATTTTCTCAGGGAACAGTCTCCCCCCGGCACCCGCATCCGGCTGAACGCTATGGACGATCCCCATCATCCCATTCTTCCCGGCACCGAGGGCGAAGTAGACTTCGTGGATGATGAGGGGCAAATTTTTATGAAGTGGGACAATGGCCGCACGCTGCCGCTCATCCCCGGCGAGGACAGCTTCACCGTGCTGCCGCCCAAGCTGACCAGCCTCAAGCTGTATATGCCCCTGACCGCCGATCTCTATGAGCGGAACGAGTACGGCGACTTTGACGATAGCAGCACATTGCTGGAGGGCCGTGAGCTGCGCGGCTATCAGGATCAGATCACGGCGGCGCTGGTGAAAAACCGGATGCCGGAGGAGGCAGAGCGCGGTCTCATGCATTGGTATGATGAAGCCGACAGTGTTGACCGCAAGGTACGCTCCGCCGTTTTCGCCGTAGAGGAGCGTAACCGGCAGCTCTGGGGTGTGGCGGAGTGCCGTGTCGCCGGGGAATTGTCGGACACAGAGCTGGAAGCCTTAAAGGAATACCTTACCGGACAGGCTTCGGACGGCTGGGGTGAGGGCTTTGAGCAGCGTGAGATTTCCGTGGATGACGGCGGTGAATTGTATGTCCACTTTTGGAACTCGGACGAGTGGTGCATCCAAACGGAGCAGGAGCTTTTCTCCCCCAAGCTGGCGGATGGACTGCCGGAGCTGTGCTTCTCCACGCTCCCCGGCACCGGTGAGCTCATCTGTATCAAGCGCGGCGAGAGCGGCTACTATCCCAGCGAGTGGTCCACGAACGATCCCGCGCATAACCGTGAGATAGCGGACTACAACAACGAACGGCTTGGCGTTACCCCCGCGCAGGAGAAAGCCATGAAAACGGGTTCCATGTTCGGCTGGGGCGCCCCCGGCGCGGACCCCGCCTGCTATGAACAGCAGCCGGAGATGGGGGGGATGACCCTTGGGTAAAAAGATATTTGGCATCTATCTGGCAAAGCTGGACGCACCCAATAGTGAGGCCCACGCAAGGCTGGAACTGCCCGCTTCCCCGTTGGAATTGCACGATGCAATGGACAAGGTGCAGCTTCAGGAGAACGAGGAGCTGTATCTGGAAATTGACGATTACTATGGCTTCGAGTATCTCGCTCCTCACTTGATGGAACTGGACGCCAGCCTCAATGAACTGAACGATCTTGCCGGTCGTCTGGCTGTGCTGGATGAAACGGAGCAGGAAGCGTTTGACGGCCTGCTCCGTCTGGAAATTCAGAGAAAGGTAGAAGCCAACGGCAGTATTCTTACCATGCAGGACCTGAGAACTCTGGCGGTCAGCGCGGGGGCAGATTGCTGCCATGTGGTTGGCGCGACCAGTGACGCAGAACTGGGCCGCTTCTATGCGGAAAACGGCTTCATGGAGGAACTGGACGGTCTATCCGACGATGTGTTCGAGATGCTGGACTTTGGCAAAATCGGCAAAGCCCTGCGTACCGGCGAAAACGGCACATTCACACGGAGCGGCTATGTGGTGAAGCACAGTGAACTGGTCACCGCACCACCCTGCGCCAAGGAACTTCCCGAAAAGCCGGAATATCTCTTCCGGCTCACTCTTGGCCTTCATCCCGACCTCGAAGATGACCGCACCGTCACGCTGGAATTGCCTGCGTCTGCTGAAGCATTGAGGGAAGTGCAGAAGCAGCTCGGAGCGGACGGCTGGGAGGGTGCTATGGTTCTCGACTATGACGGGATCATCCCACAGGCGGCAGAGTTTGCTGACTTGCCAATGGAGCTGGATGCCTTCAACGATTTTGCGGAGGCAGTGGAGGCTATGCCTTCCCGCGAAAAACAGATCCCGAAGCTGAAAGCCCTGCTGGAGCATTTCGAGGTAACGGATCTGGCTACTGCTGCGGGCCTTGCCGAGCATATCGGGGATTACATCCTCACGCCGGAGATCAGTTCGCCGCAGGAGGCGGCCATTGATGAACTGAACTTCACAATGGATGCCCACTCGGCGGAACTGCTCCTGCCTCATGTAAATCTCTTCACCTACGGGAACGAGATCATCAAGGATGACAATGCTGCACCTCCTACGGCCTGCTGCATCGGGAGGACTATCAGCCGATGCAGACTCCGGTGCAGGAAACTCAAGATCAAGCAATGACGATGGAATAAGCAAAGGACCTAATCGAGCCACTATGGAAATGCGTAATGCCGTTTTTAACGACACTGACTTGCAACATATGTAATGAAATCCTCCGGCGTGAGTGTGTCGCCAGCATGAGGAATCGCGTTCCATCTTTTCTGTATGGCAGGGTCTGGATTACACATCGCCGCTATCATCGCCAGCCGAATTTCTTTCCGCACTTCTTCCACGGTAGTATGGTTTTTGCGAGCCACTTCTCGCAGTGCTGCTTCGGCGCAGATGTTCTTTCTCTTCATAGAATCACTCCTTACTATTTTTTGAACGGAAACCGTTCTTTTGGAACTACAATAGCATAGGAGCTTTGAGAGAAAATGTCGAACTCTGTCGAAAAAAATAGAGGCTTGCAAAAAGTGCAAACCTCTGTGCCGCTTATCATTTCAACTCTGCAATCAGGGCATCCAGTACGTTCATTACCTTACGCTGTCCTTCTGGAGAAAGCATCTTAAGTCGTTCGGAGATTTCCGTGGCATGAAGCATTGTTGCCGTGTTCAAGTCATCTTGAAGGAGTTCATCTGTTCCAATATTGAGTGCATTGGCGATGGCGACCAACTTCTCCAGTTTTGGAGCCTTAACGCCTCGCTCTACTACACTCATGTGATCAACGCTGTAATCTACAGCGGCGGCGAGCTCTTCCTGTGTCATGCAGGCTTTTTCACGGGCTGCTTTGATTCGTTTTCCCAACGCTATCTGGTTCATACAGTAGTCTCCTTTAGAACGGTATCCGTTCTTAAAGTATATGGGAGACGCGGTATGTTTCACAGGAGCATATAGAACGCTGTCCGTTCTGGATGAACGGAATGGATAAAAAATATCACAGCAAGGGGCCGTATTCCCGGACGGGGAAAAGCGGCCCCTTCTTTTTTGCGCTCTTTTTGTCTCCTATTCCGGGATAACGGCTCCGGAAAGGAGGAACTGTGGCAATCAACGAAGCCCTCGCGGAATATCTTGCGCTTTACCACAAGGGCGAGGCAAATGCCGTCACCAGCCGGGAGTTGGAGTGCAGCTTCCAAATGCGCGGTTCTGAGCTGCGCCGGGAGATCAACGCCCTGCGCGGTGACGGCATTCCCATTTGCAGCTTTGAGGGCGGCTACTATTACGCCGCCACTGCCGATGAGCTGGAGCGCACCATCCGGCAGCCGCATCAAGAAGATCGCATTTGCGGAGCGTGGCCTGTCCAGCGCTTTGCCAGACTATGTGGACACCGGTCAGCTTTCTCTCCCGCTGGATGGGGGTGATGTCCCTTGAATAGCTTTATTCCTTGGGTGGGTGGCAAGAGCAAGCTGCTGTGGATCATCAACAAGATGGCGCCGGATCACTACAGCCGTTTCATCGATGTCTTCGGTGGCAGCGGCACGGTGACCATGAGCCGCCCCATTCAGCCGGGCTGCATGGAAGTCTACAACGATTTCAACAGCAATCTTACGAATCTCTTCTGCTGTGTGAAAAACCGCCCCTTAGCGCTACTGGCGGAATTGGGCCTCCTGCCTCTGAACACGCGGGATGATTTCAATGTCCTGTACAAGTTTCTCTCCAAGGGCGAGATCACGGATGACTATCTGCAGGAAGAAATGGAACTGACTGAGATCCTGCTCAAGCCGCCCGAGGCCGAAGCTATCCGCATTCTTCTGCTGGAGCGTGCTCCCCGCGGAGATGTCCGCCGTGCCGCAGATTTCTTCAAACTGGTTCGGTACAGCTTCAGCGGCAGCTCTAAATCATTCGGTGGTAAGCCCTGCGATATCCGCCGCTTCTTCCACCTGATTTGGGAGTGCTCTCGCCGGCTGGCGAATGTCATTGTGGAGAATAAGGACTTCGAGGAGGTCATCCGTCAGTACGATCGGGCAGGCGCCGTGATCTACTGTGACCCGCCCTACTACAAGGCGGAGAGCTGCTACGAGGTGGAGTTTCCCCCGGAGGATCATCAGCGGCTCCATGATGTACTGGTCACCTGTGAAGGATACTTCATCGTTTCCTACAACTACCAGGACTACATCTGCGAGCTCTATCAGGATTGCTATATCTTCCGCACCTCCCGTCCCAACAGCATGTCCCAGACGGCAGGCAGCGAATATGAGGAGATCGTCATCACCAATTATGACCCCCGCAAAGCCTGCTGGCAGCTCAGTTTGGAGAGCCTGCTGAACTGCGGCAGTGAGGCTCGGTATGAACTGATCCATGAGCCGGAAAGGCCAATCAAAACGACAAATTAAAGGAGGATACCATATGAAGTTTATCAATTACACCAATGGCGGCAGGGTTGTTGTTCAGCACGCCGCCCTGATCCTGAGCAAACTCGATGAGACTGACACGCTGGAGCTTCACACGATGGACAACGCAATCATTCTTCTCAAGAAGGATATGACACTGGTCGAAACGAGAGATGTACTGCAGGGCATGGTGCGTCTCGCCCGCAGTATGACCTTGGACGCACTGTGCAATTCGGATGCGGAGGATAAAACTCCGCTCGTTGATGAGAGCGTCGATGACGAGTATGTCGATGACGAGTATGAGGATACGATCACGATTCCGGTTCCCCTCGAGGCGTTTGGGGATGCAGGACTTCTGGGCAAGGATCTGCACATCCAGGTCATCGACGGTGCCGTGGTCATTACAGAGGATACGGATGATGAGTAAGGATCACGAGTATCTCTATCCCTACTCATCACAGGAGGCCAAGAAAAGAAACCAGCTTTCTATGTGGCGAGAGAGCTACCACGTCAATGTTGCCTGCCGGAATGCCATCGAGGAGACGATCCGTCAGAACTTCGATGGAATGCACCTGAAGAAGGACTGTCTTGAACCTGTGCTTGCAGAATATGGCTACAAGCGCACGGAATGGGTACTGGCCACCACCCTGCAGGAACTTTCCTGGGACGGGCGTTTCAGCAGAGCAAACAAGCAGTGGGCGGCACGACGATATATTCCCCAGGACGAGCGGCACAATGCCGAGATCACCGTCCGAAGTCACCCCGCCATACTGGATGGCTTCGTAGACCTCTATCGAGAAGCATATCAAAAGCTGGGGCTGTTTGGCCCCGAGCATTGCGTCGGTGACCGTGCCGAGCAGGATTACATCGGTAAGGTGCTGGTACTCAGCCCCGATACGCTGAAAGAGTCCTGCTGGAGCCAAGAAAACCAGCTGTGGTATGCCCACGACGGCTTCGGATGCAGTCCCCACGCTATTGGGCGCTCGGTGCGCTGCACTTGTCTGAGTGACGGTGAAATGACCAGGTGGAACCGGGATGAGTTTGTCGGCGTGCTGGATGAGAAATTCCTGCCCGATTGGGCCAAAGAGAGTCTGTCGCAGTTCCAGCAGGAAGAAGCCGCCGAATCCCCCGGTATGAACAATCAATCCATGTAACAGGAAGGAGAAAAAATCTATGGCAGCAACGCAGAAGAAAAAGCAGCAGGAAGCCCCTGCGCCCCAGATCGAGGCGAGGATCGACCGTATGGTGGATGGCGACTACAAAACCAAAGCCTATGCCAGCGTTACCATCGCCGGCGCATTTGCCGTCCACGGCCTCCGTGTCATTGAGACGGACAAGGGGCGCTTCATCTCCATGCCCCAGGAGTCCTACAAGAAAAACGGCGAGACGGTGTATAACGACACCTTCCATGCCGTCACCGCCGAGGCAAGGACTGCGCTGGTGGATGCGGTCAACGATGCTTACGAGCGGAGGCTGCAGGAACGCATGGAGCAGAGCGAGGACGCACCCGCTCAGGGCATGGAACAGCAGATGTAAGCGCCACGGTGCGAAAGGAGGTGACGGAACTTGGTGCGATTCACCGTGGATAACCGAAATCGGCTCATCTTTTACGGCAATCCTGTGGGCTATGTGAAGGCGGATACCGCCGTGGTGGATGAAATGTTCCGCACGGACGAGCTCAACCAATATCTGAGCCGCATGAATCTGACGCCCCGTTGGGAGGACGGGATCTTTGACCGTCTCGTATCCGGCGAGGTGACCGGCGAAGAACCGGCACAGTCTCGAAAGGGCTGCCGCATTTGGCAGCTCAAAAAGGATGTAGACGTGGCAATGCGATTCATCGGGTACGAGGATCAGGTACGGAAGTTCGGAGAACCGGATGCCGGGAATTATACGCTTGTGTTCGATGGCGACCTCGGTACCAGCGATCTGGAGCGGATCTATACCATCTGCCGGGACGCTCCGCCTCCCGGCTATCAGGGCTACCGAATGGCACTGTCGGATGTGGTGGAGCTGTATGACGATTCCGGCAGCGAATTTTACTACTGTGACCGGGTAGGCTTCCAGCCAATTCGGTTC
>ENA-OPCX01001047-OPCX01001047.1-human-gut-metagenome-genome-assembly--contig:-NODE-1047-length-12573-cov-5.106247_pt1 | contig 12573 bp, 15 predicted proteins | sample MGYA00241570_ERZ501491 | MGnify/ENA primary metagenome ERZ501491 (study PRJEB25962, sample SAMEA2042620) | human gut metagenome | biome: human gut; feature: human-associated habitat; material: faeces... | reverse complement strand
ACCGACCAGTTGGTGCTTACCGTGGGATACGACATCGAATCGTTGATCAACCCTTCAATTAGGGAGAAGTATCATGGTAAGATTACAACCGACCATTACGGCAGACAGGTGCCGATCCATGCTCATGGCACCATCAATATCGAGGAACCGACTTCGGCAGGCAGCATCATCTCCGAAAAGGTGGCTGAGCTGTACGACCGAATAGTGAATCCTGTCCTACTCGTGCGCCGTATTAACATGTCAGTGAATCACCTCATCCATGAGGAGCAGTATAAAAAACAGCCTAAAATCGTTCAGCTCGATCTTTTTACTGACCCCGAAGAGTCAGAAAAACAGCGGAAAGCTGACGAGGAAAAGGCTGAGAAGGAACGCAGACGTCAGGAAGCTATCCTGAGTATAAAGAAGAAATTTGGGAAGAATGCTATCCTGAAAGGCATCAACTATGCCGATGGAGCAACCCAGAAAGAACGTAACCAACAGATTGGAGGGCACCATGAGTAAATATGACGACATAATCAATCTGCCACATCATGTCTCAAAGAACAGGACACCTATGTCCATGGAGAACCGTGCCGCCCAGTTTGCCCCGTTTGCCGCTCTCACAGGACATGATGAAGCGTTAGCCGAAACAGCAAGGCTGACTACTCCCAAGAAGCTCCTTTCTGATGATGAGATGGCAAGTCTTACAAGAAAACTCACCCGCGTCATTGAACAGATTCCGGGACAGGAAGAATACACTTTCATGTATTTCGTACCTGATATTCAAAAAGAGGGAGGCAAATATGTTTCAATAACAGGTACAGTAAAAAAATACGACGAGGTGGCAAGAACACTCACGTTATCGGAAGAGACAGTGCTTCTGATTGATAATATTCTGTCCATCAGAAGACATGGTACTCCGGATTTTTAACAGGTTATACCTAAGTTTCGTTCACCAAAGTACGCAAAGACCCGGCAAGGATAAAAACCTATCCTTGCAATGAAAGCGTGATTGTCCTATAGAAGCTGATGGCAAGACCACTCCTACTCACCTGTACTTGACTTATATATCAAGATTGCTATCTGTCTCTTCTGAAATCGTTCCGTTCATCTCCATTCCACCATACTTCCACGATGTAGAAGAAAAGACGGAAGACGAAAAAGACAATAACAGTATCAAAAATTTGTAAGCATCCGATAAAGTACGTATTGCAAAATAGAAAAAATTAGTCCCGACTCGGCACGATTCGTTCAGATTCGTCTCCGAGTCGGGGCTAATAGCATCAAATTATATCAATTCGGAACGGATTTGTTATGATTTCGCCCAGTTCCGTGGAAGAAGTTCTGTCATATCCTTTTTATCCCTTTCATAATACGGTATTTTCCTCAGTACGTCCTCCATCCATACCCTTGGGTCAACTCCGGCAGACTTGCAGGTTCCGATAAGGGAATATACAATGGCCGCTCTGTATGCCGATGCATCGTTGCCACAGAACAGATAGTTTTTCCTACCCAAAGCCAACGGCCTTATTGCATTCTCAATGAGATTGTTGTCGATATTCACCCTACCGTCATTTACATATCTGGAGAGTCTGGGAAGAAGTGAAAATGTGTATTCTATAGCCTTACCGGTACGGCTCTTAGGCAGTACCTTAAGGTAGGTATCCTGCATCCACTTTTCAAACTTCAATATCACAGGGTAAGATTCCCGAATACGTTTTTCCTTGCGCTCTTCTATGGAAAGCCCGGCTTCGTCAGCCTCAGATTCGACTTTGTACAGCTTGCCTATATGGCATAGTGCCTGTGTAGCCAGTGCCTTGTTCTCGTCCAATGCTTCCGTAAACTTTCTCCTTGCATGGGCCCAACAGCCGAACAGCGTGATGCCTTTCATCCGTTCGAACTGTTCATAGGCGTCATAGCCGTCACATTGCGCAAGCCCGACATAATTGCCCAGGAGTTCACGGGCAACCTTCCCACTACGGCTGCCACGGTCATAATGGAACACGACGTCTCCGGTGATGCCGTCACGCAGGCACCACTCATAACCTTTTCTCGTCTTGTGCTTTTCGTTGTCAATGACAGGAATCACACTCTCGTCTATCTGTATATACTCACTCGATAGTATCTGCTTCTTAAGGAGATTATAGAGAAGCTTCAGCTTTTCCACAGCCGCCTCATACCATCCGCCCATAGTCGAGTCACTGATTGTTATGCCTGACTCACGGTACTGTTGTATAATGCGGTAGAATGGCAGATGATACATGAACTTTCCGATGATAATATCAGTCAGTACGGATGCTCCTGCCATACATTTGCCCACAGGTACTAAAGGAAGCGGACTGATAAGGATATGCCTTTCTTCCGGGTGCTTTTCCTTGAGTTCTGATTTTCTTATTACCTTGTGGCGGATGGTCTTCACTATATAGACTTTCTCCGGGATACGTTCCAGACGCATAGTCTCTTCAGTTCCGATTTCAACGAAATCGTCTTTCAGTTTACCGTCTTCTGTGGCAGTACCTTCAGGGTAAAGATCGATTTCCTTTACAGGCAGCAGGGAGGTATCAAGAGGCTTGCGGACAGGTTTCTCTTTGACCTTGATTGTTCTTGTCATCTCTTCTTCCGCCTTGCGTGCTTCCTCTTCAAGTCCGGCCTTCTCATCGGGAGACATTTCCTGCTGTGTAAACAGCGACAACTGGTTGGGATCAAGAGGAAGGTTCTTCTCACTCATACGGCCGAACATTTTCTTTCTAAGCCAATAAAGGGATTGTTCCAGGGATGCCACTTTCCCCGAAAGTGCATCATTTTCCTTGCGAAGCCTCTCATTCTCCTGTATTATTGCCTTTATCTGTTCTTCCGTAAACATCTGTATTCCATTATCTTATTATAGTGTAAAGATAATAAAATATACTGGAATACACAACATTACAGTGTATTAAATACCGTTTACTTACGAAGTTTTCTCAGGCTTTCAAGTCTGTTTTTACGTGAATTTCCGGATTCTATAATACCTTCCACAATCATTACAAGGTCACGCCATTCTATTCCTTCGCAGATGTTGTTATTATTGAAGGAGCCGGGCTTGCCAAACGTACCTGCCTCCAAAAGTTTGGAATAGAGTACCATTCCACCTGCTTCCCAGTGGAGAAGCTTGATACGGTTGCGTGCCCTGTTCATAAAGATGTAAACATTCCCGTTACATGGATCATGCCCCATGACATCAGTCACTATACCACTGAGTGTATGGAAACTCTTCCGCATATCCGTCGGACGGTTGTACAGCAGATAATGAAGACTGTCGTTAAGGTTAAACATGGCTGCTGGCTTGAATTATTGAGTAAAGTTCCTGTGCGCTGAGCTCTCCCTGAATACGTATTGCATCTCCTTTTGATGTACGTATCTCTATACTTTTAAATCCGGATGATTCTCCTTTGGGCTTACGGCCGTTCTGACCGGTAAATGACGGGACAGGAATAAATGTGCCGCTTTGTCCCAGTTCTATGAAATCGCCTTTGGAAGTATTGCCGGAAGACTGTTCTTCTGCATAACGGGACTTGCTGTCATAAAATCTCCAGACAGGGATATTGAGTTCCGCCAACCTTGATTTATAAGTTACTTTGTGTTCCTTGCAGTACATAATAATTTCTGCAACTTCTTCTCGTGTCATCATAAGTTTCGTTTTTGGGCACAAAGATACAGGTCGAAGAGGTTGCAGAAAATACGTACTTTACCGGAGGCTTACAAAAATTTCATTCATACTCGTTCCATTTAAAATCAATACACATTAATAATCGGGATGCCCCTCGCTCGTGCCTTTTTAACGGTATAGTATGTTCCACCTTTCTCACGGCCATCATAATAGGCAATGAGATATGAAGCATTCTCAACCATAAACTCGTCCCGGTCAAGGAAGCACCTCGGATAATAGCAGTCACTGAGCACAATTACCTTATCAGCCAGTTCAAGCAACCGTCTATAAACTCTTTTATCATAGATATTATATCTTTCTGCCTGACCTTCAAATGGTATGGCTGCAGTCAGAGATATTCCGGGCAAATTACATTTCAGCGATTGTACCAACTGTGCTGCCATCAGGTCTATTCCCAAAGCAAATCCGGAAATGAAATTCATGATGCCATGGTCATAGGCTTCGGATATTGCCGAGGTAAGGCGTTCCTGAATAAATACCCTTTGGGAAAAGTCATAGAACCGATGTCCTGTAAAAGCAGCTGAGACTGTCCTGTCAAATTTCAAATCATTCATAATTGTCATTTTAGTACGTATTTATAGCTTGTTTTGGCAAGGAAGATGCCGTTGGTCACATGAGCTCCGGCTTGTTCCAATTGGGAAACATAGGCATTAAAGGATGCACCCGTGGTTACAATATCGTCCCAAATGCAGACCTCCTTGTTCTTGAAAAAGTCAGCATCAATCTCAATGTTGTTCTGCTCTTTTATCCGTTTGGCACGCTCTTCCTTTCTTACTTTTGTTCCATGGACTGCAGTACGTTCACCGATGACACTCACGTGAGAGAACCCGTCAATGGCTCCGGAAAACCTGCATACAAGCTCGGAAAAATGTCTGTTTCTCATTTCGTTACGTTCCGGACTACTTGCAGGGATGCACGAGAATACCACATTGCATATCTTACGGCCAAACTTCTTTACGAGGAACTTTGCCACACATTTGGCAACCTCCAGGTGGTTGCGGCCATCCTTGTAGTCATAGACAATCTGACGGTCAAAAACTGCGTCCATTCCTATGTTCTTGATGCGTGAGGGAAAATATCGCAAGAAACTTATCAGTTCCTTGTCTTCCTGACCTTTGATGTAAACATTCACTGTGTTCATACTGCACTCTGATTTTGTTTCCCTTTTGTTAAGTCCTTTCGGACTGTGATCGGGAAGTTTTTTCTGTTTTACAAAGTGCAGCCAAACCAATACAGCAAGTCTTCAGTGGACAATACTCTTTTCAAGGAAAAGGAAGATTGTTTACTGAGAACGACTTGCCAATTTGGTGATGGATGCAACAACTTTGCAGAAAAAAGTTCTCAGAATCACAAGTAGGAATGAAAACATAATGATTATAAGTATCAGGAAAGAGAGCAAAGCATTATAACTGTTGGGTGGGAAATGTCCTGCACCGCCAACAGCAAGTACGGCATTAAGGAGCTCTCCACTATCTTTGATAGCGGAATGCTCTTGCCGTACTTTTGACAGAGGGGTGTTCTGGATATAGTCGATCCACTCGACCATGGACAGAATACTTCTATGGCAAACTGTTAGAGGATGCGGACATTGGTGTGGGCAATGAGTAAAAAAGGTCTACAAACAACGTTACAGATTCAAACATATATCAGAACTGACTACGTCTTATAAACAGGAATTTTGGCTATGGAATAACAACCAACAACTTTTCAAGGAATATATTCACTACTTTCCAACCTGGAATGTAAGTATTAAAAGAGAAGTTCAGATGTCGGCAGACTCAATTACGAAACAGTCCACACTGAGATTTCCCAGTATGGACTGTTTGATAACGACTATATCAGTCTATGTCATAACCTATCACACAATCATCATTGATAAGCAGATAATAATAACCGTTGCCACAATTTCGGTATTCCTTGCTGAAACCGGCTATCATATTACCATTCTCTCGCGGCTCGCACCAAAGTGTCCCGTCATAACCGCAAAAGTCGAACCTATAGCTTGAATACTTCTCTTTCTTTTTGAAGGCTTCCCTGAAGCATGCCATCACCATGTAGCCGCAATACTTCTCGATGGTGCTCAATCTGATACATTTCCCGTCAATACTTGTTCCTGTGGTTATATGGTTCTCGTAAAGGGATTTTGTCAAATCCGCATCTGCAATCCTGCGCAACCAATCATTTGTATGTGTGGCAAGTCTGGCAAGTTTCTGGTATTTGAGAATCATTTTCTTTTCTGCCTCTTCTTCATTTTCAGTGGTCGGATAATAGACTTTCTCAATGCTTGACCAGGCATTGAAAACATAACCTCGTTTGCGTTTACCCTTTGCAATAATGCCAATCACTCCCTCTCCGTCACTGCGGTTAATGAACAACTTTCTACGTTCTCCACTAATTCTGACATACAATGATGTGGGGTTCTTTTCGTTGCGAAGATACTCTTCTGCCGGATGAATCTTTTGTACTTCCATATCTATAAGTATTAAAATTAATCATTTCCCTTTTGTGAAATCATGACAATTTCAAAGGGCTTCAAATTTTCACGCTCCTGGCACTGTGAGACATGGAAGATAAGACAAGTAAATGGCTACAGATTTGTATGGAATACCCAAATCTCTGATTTGCGGAAGGTTGCCATACCAATCTGAGGAACATTAGAGAAACGGTACTTGGCGTTCGGACATTCACAGTAATTTTGCGATGAAAATCTGACAAGCCGTGAATTGTCAGCATACAAAAAGCTTATATAATATGCTTTTAGCAATTACAAAAAGGCGAATTTTAATCCAACTACAAAGGGATTATTCCACTTGTATATCAATTATTTAGGGAATGATCTTTCAATCATCCAATGTCCACATATATTCATGTCCACACGTGTACATGTATACAACTATCCATGTAGACTTATATACACGTTTACATATAACCATGTATTCACGTATATATGAATACATGTATACAAAAAGCCACCACCAAATCATAAGACCTGATGATGGCTCAAAACTACAAGACAATATTATTTGACGTAGGCGTAGCTTACGTTGAAGCAGGTGTCGGAAACCTTTGCTGTCGTAATGACCATTGACCTGTCTGAGTTCGTGAAGTTGTATTCAAGTGTTGCCTCGTTCGCCGGAACAATCAGAGAATAATGTTCCTTCAAATAGTCGATAACCAGACGGCTATTAGCTATCAGCTCTGTATCTATTACCGAATACAATTCCCCATTTGAAGCATAAAAGCTATATAGGATACCCTCATTACCGTTGCCGGTTTTGTAAGTGAGTTGAATAGAACCAGCTATTGTTGCCTCCGATACAAGACCATATCGCTTCATTGAAAACTCCATATAGTTCTTGACCTCGTCTATGGTTGAACTTTCAACATGATAAGGCTCCGTCCATACTTTCAACTCCGGCTGAAGCTCTTCAACATCATCCAAAATGTTGTCTTTGCCACAAGAAGTTAATACCAATGGTACTGCCATTAGGAATACTACAATGGCAAATGAGAAGTATTTATTCATATTCATAATATTTTGATTGTTATTGACTTGAATATATCTGTGTATTCACGTGTACGTGTAAACATGTATATATTGCTACACGTACACATACCTATACGTACACATGGCTACGTGTATACACGTTTACATTACATCATTGATGCTTTTGGACTTGACTTTCCGAGCCTTGCCATGCTTCGCCTCGTATGCCTCGATGCCCTGTTTCATCACATACTCCATAAAGGCACGTATGGTGAAACCCTCCTTGTAAGCTATTGCCTGCACCTTGTCTACAAGTTCCCTGGAGCAGATAAAAGAGAAATGTCGCCAGGAATTGTCGTGTTGCTCTTTACGTTCTGCCTTTACTGACCGTTTTTCCTGTTTCGGAATTGGCTTGGTCTCGGGTGTTTGTTCTACTGTTTTATTGTCAGGGCTGATAGCGGCAGTGCCCAGAATATTGCCAAGCAGAATGTCCATATTGTTTTTTGCCATAGTTGTTACTGGTTACGTGAAAGAATTTCCTCCGTAAGTGCAAGATAATCCTTTGCACCGTTGGAATTTGAATCATACTCGAATATACTTTTGCCACTACCGGCTGATTCCGCCAAGGCGATATTCTCACGGATGCGGGTATTCATGGTGATACTTTCGTAACGCTCCTTTACAGCCTGTTCCACTACCTTGTTCAGTTTACGATGATTGAATCTGGCGATGAACACACCTCCCAGGCGAAGCGACGGTTTGACACGTTGCAAGGTGGTGACAAATGCGTCAAGCATCCTCATGCCTTTCAACGGAAGGAGCTCCGGTGTCATCGGTACGATGATCTCATCAGCGGCAATAAAAGCATTAGTAGTGACAATACCAAGAGAAGGCGGACAGTCAATCAGGATATAGTCATAGTCTTTCCTGAGCGGTTCAAGCAGACGGCTGAGCAGTTGCTCTCTTGCCAACAGATTGGTCAGAGCTATTTCCGCACTTGCCATTTCAAGGGAAGAAGGAACAATGTCAAGATTCTCCCGGATATGTTTTACAGGCAATGGAACACCGTTTACCAATGAATCAAAAATGCTCGTCTCAATTTCATCTTCATTAGGTATGAAATACAGTGTCAGGTTTGCCTGTCCGTCAAGGTCTATAAGCAGGACTTTCTTGCCTTTCATTGCCATACAAGCCCCGATAGAAGCTGTAGAAGTTGTCTTTGATACACCACCCTTGTGGTTGGCGAAAGTAATGATTTTCTGTGCCATACTATTTGTTTTTATGTTTATATGTTTCAATGTATTCTTGTATTTCTGTTTACACGTGTACTTGTCCACATGTATCAATGTATACAAAGGTAAGTGTATGATATACAAATACCCTTCAACGTATCCTGACAGTTGAAAACTATTAGGGAAAGTGTTACGTTATCATAGAAAACGTACTTCCTAAAGCGGGGCACAAGGCTTTCTCATGCCCCAGTGGTTATACTTATTCGAATGTGAAAGGATGGATGTAGAAATAGGTCTCTTCGCTCTCGTATTCATAGCCATTGATAAAATCCACCATTTCTTTTTCACTGCGGTCTCCCTGTCCAATACCGGTCTTTGATGTCCATTCCTTGATGGCATCCCCAATGGTGTCAAAAACATCCTCACACGCATCCTCAAAAGGTTCGCCGTATGAACTCACACAACATTCTTCAGGAAAGAAATCACCCTCGTCGTGGGTATAAAATAAATCGCAACCGCATTCACAGCATCTATATGAAATGCTCAATTCATCACCCAATATCCGGTTTATTTCAAAGAAGAGTTCGTTACAGGCATCCCATGCGGTTTCTGTCTCAAATGAAAGAAGGAAATAATCATTCTCTTCGTCTTCTTCATATTCAGCCCAATAGATATGTCCTCTAACACTGATTTGCTTTTTCTCATAGTCAATGCCGTAATGCTCGGCAAGCTTGAACAGCCTTATATCCTTACTGTCCACTTCCATGTCCTGAAAGGTAGTCCACAGGTTATTTACTGCCTCACGTGTCCCTGTGACCTTGTAGGTCGTTGTCGCTAAATTTGCCATATCATTGAATTTTAAAATATTACCACTCCGTATAATAACTCTGGTCGTTGTTTTCGCATTCCTCAGCCCATTCTTCATCGGTGAAGTCACTGTGCAAACATTCATCACTGCAATAGTAGGCTACTCCCATGTCAGCACAATACCCGGCACGCATCAGTCTGCCACACTCTGAACATCTTCTGCAAGCCCTGTCTGTGTTCCACCAAAAGTCAGTGAAAGACTCGGCTATGACATCCTCACTGGTATTCTCGTCCCACTTGTCTATGTAGAACTCTGCAAAACTGTTCAACTCCGGCTCTGTGTAGAGCATCTTTTCAGTACCGCTAACTGCCTTGGTCAGTCGGCTCAGGATTGATTGGATTGTTATCATAATATCATCTGTTTTTTTCTTCCCTCTCGTAGATCAACTACTTCGGGAACACATATAAATTTTGTTGCACCAAGAAGGTGTCGGGGCTGTCTCTGCAAGGTTTTGCTCCAAAATACTACCCGCAGGTGTGGAGATTTTGCGGCAAAGCGAAGCCCTGACCTTGCTGATGACAAGACCGGACAATTACCTTCGCAACGGAATTTATGCCAGTTCCCCGAAGTCGGTGTATGAGGAACGAATCTCAACAAAGAGAAGTATAAGCATAAAAAAAGCGACCCGAAGGCCGCTCTATTGGAGAGAGGAAAGGCTTTACTTGCCCTTCCTGGAGTTTTTCTCCTGAGCTGCAGGAGTTTCCTCCTTTTCAACAGCTTCATAGAACCTGGTGGCTACAAATGCCACTCTGTTGCGCTTGACACCGTCGGCATCCTGCCACTCCTCCGGCTTGAAATAGCCTTCAACCGTGAGGAGTGCTCCTTTGACAAGGCGGTCAAAGGATGTTGTATTCTCATTCTTGCGCCATGCCTCGACGTTTATGAAAGCGGAAGTGCGGGTTGTTTCCTCACCTGATTTCTCAGTGCGGCTGATTGCCAAAGGGAAACGTGCAACGCTTGCGGTTGAGAACTGATGGATGCTTGCATCCTTACCTACAAAACCAGAAACTACGAAAGAATTTTCCATTTTCTTCATAACATTGAAATTTTAGAAGTGAAACATTTATTTTTTACGTTGCTATCAAAGTTGGCAAGGATAGCAGTAAGGCAAGTAATTGCCGGATTATTTCACCGTCAGGCGGGAAAAGTTTTCCGATAAGCGGCAGCAGGAAAAGTTTTTGAAAAAATTCAGGGAATAAGGCTCTGGTACTTGCAGTATGCGGCTTGCACTAACTTCGCAACAGGAAAAAGTAAGTGTCACGGCTTCGTCCAAAATGAGAAGTGAAGGGAATGGCCTGATATTCTTGTGCCTGGTCATGGTAAAGGATGCTGTTCTCATATTCTGACTCGACATGTTTCACAGATCCATGGCAAGCAATCCGGACATGGTAAAAGCGATAACTCACAAACTTCACCATGAACTTAGTATGGCATAGCAAGAGAAATACAAAACTCCGCACTCTGCATAAAAAGGTCTGAACACGGAAGCTATTCAAGAGGATGGAAGCCAGAGGTGAAGCAAAACAAAGCTTAAGACACTCTTATGAGTTATGAAAAGGAATAACTCAGCAAGGAAAAAAGAAGGACAAAGCCAATCGATTCAAGAGCGGACTTCGGTCCTACTCTGGCTTATTGCAAGTTTATAGTTTAGGTTTACCCATGTATATATACATGTATCTTAAACTCAATTGACTTGATTGATTCAGCCTACAATAGGAAAGTATAATCATTTTTCTTTATTGAAGGACTTTCAGGTGTACAATACTTTGGTTAAATAACATTTATGAGGATAAATATCTGATGATTTTCCGTACAAAAACACCACAATTAGAAATATTTGTGGTATATTTGTACGGATTAAGATGGCAAGCAATGAAGAAATTAAATTCGTACATATCATCAGCTGACATGAAAGAGAAAGGACGTACCGCTTATTACAAGATGTTGGAAAGTGTGCGTCAAGGTGAACTTGTGCAGGTCCGGCGAGGACTGTATGCCAACATTGACCAACTTTCAGACAGCATGATTGACATAGATGCGATTATTCCTGGCGGCATTCTTTGCCTATGGTCTGCTTGGAGTATACATCACCTTTCTACTTCTATGCCACAAGCTTTTCATGTCGCCATAAAAAGGGATCGAAAGGTAGTAACACCCTCATATCCCCCAATAGAGCTTCATCATTATACGGCTTCTATTTTGGAAATCGGAGTAATCAAAATGAACGTAGAGAATTACAATATCAGAATCTATGATATAGAAAGGTGTGTATGCGATGCCATTAAGTTCCGAAATAAGGTAGGTATGGATGTATGCTCAGAAATCATTGATAACTATCTTAGCAAACCGGAACGGAATATCAGTAAACTATTGGATTATGCCCGGAAGCTCCGCGTGGGAACAATCCTCGAAAATTATCTGCAAATCAAATTATGAGTAAAGAACAAAATAAGAATTACGGAAAGTCAATCAGAGCAAAGCTCCTGAATGTTGCTAAAAAAGAAAATATATTCTATCAGACGATACTGACACGATATTTTCAGGAACGATTGTTATACAGAATGTCACAAACACGTTATCGTAGCAATTTCTACCTTAAAGGTGGAGCACTCATGTATGCCTATGAACGGTTTGCCGCACGTCCTACATTGGATATTGATTTTCTTGGTAACAATATAAGCAATGAAGGTACTTCAATAATAGCAGCATTCAAGGAAATATGTTCCGTACCCTTTGAAGAAGATGGAGTGGTATTTGACGTTGAGCACATCACCGCCCAAAATATCACTGAGTTCAAAGATTATCATGGAATACGCCTAAGTATACCGGTAATGATGGATTCAATCGCACAAGTACTGACCATGGATATTGGTTTTGGCGATGTGGTTACACCTTCACCTGTCAATCTGGATTTCCCAATATTGTTGGAGCATCTGCCTTGTGCAAATATCCTGGCATATTCTCTGGAAACCGTTATTGCTGAAAAGATGCATGCCATAATAGACCTTGCCGATCAGAGCAGTCGTATGAAAGATTATTATGACCTGCATAGAATACTAAAGGAGGAAGAATATGACACAGAGGTTCTACAGGAAGCGATAATACGTACATTCGAGAACCGGCACACACCTTACGATGCGAATACGATGTTCTTCCGAAATGATTTTGGTATTAATCAGCAAATGGAAGTAAGATGGAAAGCTTTCATGCGTAAAATCACGAAGACTAATGATATTGCCTTCTCAGAAGTTGTAGCATTCATACAGGAAACACTACGCCCATATTGGGAAAACATACCGCA
>ENA-OPCX01001022-OPCX01001022.1-human-gut-metagenome-genome-assembly--contig:-NODE-1022-length-12792-cov-2.558452_pt1 | contig 12792 bp, 8 predicted proteins | sample MGYA00241570_ERZ501491 | MGnify/ENA primary metagenome ERZ501491 (study PRJEB25962, sample SAMEA2042620) | human gut metagenome | biome: human gut; feature: human-associated habitat; material: faeces... | reverse complement strand
TACTCCATTCTCGGTTCACTTCCTAAATTTACCATTCATTCTTGGTTGTCAGTTTTACAGGTAGAACGTTTCGAGCAGAAATCCTATGCCATTACAAGACGTTTAGAACAGTGTAATAATCATTGGGAGGATGTTTTTTTTATTACCCTTGCCCGTAATTTTGGCTTCGGGTTGAATGGAGATGCTTTTGAAGCCTGGGCGAATCTGCTTCCGTTCCGCTCCATTGATAAGCATCGTGACGACCTGACACAAGTGGAAGCTTTCTTCTTTGGACAGGCCGGTTTGCTGGAGGGAGAACCTGTTGACGATTATTTCAGTTGGATGCAGAAGGAATTCCGTTATCTGCAACATAAGTTTGAACTTCCACCGGTGATGAATGCTTCTTTGTGGCGTTTTCTCCGTCTTCGTCCCGGCAATTTTCCACATGTGAGGCTGGCACAACTGGCTTCCCTATATTACAAAGAGCGTTCCCTGTTTTCACGTGTCATGGAAGCGCAAACCCTGAAAGAGTTAAAGTCGATCTTCTCCGGCCATACTTCTGCTTATTGGGAGGAGCACTTCATGTTTGGCAGGACCTCTCCCCGGAAGGAGAAAAGCATCGGTTCCGGTGCAAGGGAACTGATCATTATCAATACGGTCATACCTTTTCTGTATGCTTACGGTTTGCATAAGGCAGACGAAAGGTTGTGTGAACGCGCAGCTTCATTGCTTGAAGAGTTGAAAGCTGAAAACAACTACGTCACCCGCATGTGGAGCGAAGCCGGAATTCCTGTCCGGACAGCAGCGGACAGTCAGGCGTTGTTACAGTTACAGAAGGAATATTGCGACAAGAAGAAATGTCTTTATTGCCGCTTCGGATATGAATACCTGAAACATAAATAATTCTGTCCTTCCCGATTGGATATTAGGAAGATATATTATCTTTGCCCGCTGAAAATGCGGGGTGGGATTCCCCGTCTTAATAACCCATTCATTATGAAAGTGAAAAGATTTGTGCTTTGTCTGTTTATGCTTACCCTGATGGGAGGCATTTGCTTTATTTCCTGTGGAAATACTTCGAAAGCGAAGGCAGAGAGTGCCGCTACTGCGGAAACGGCTGATGAACCTTTCCAGACGTTTCTGAAGAAGTTCACCTCAAGTGCTTCTTTCCAGTATACCCGTGTGAAATTTCCGTTAAAAACTCCCATCACTCTGATGACGGACGATGGAAATAGCGAGAAAACCTTCCCCTTTACACAAGAGAAATGGCCGTTGCTGGATGGCGAGACTCTAAAAGAGGAACGCATTACCCAGGAGGAAGGAGGAATCTATGTTTCTAAATTTACGGTGAACGAACCTACCCATAAAGAGTTTGAAGCCGGGTATGAGGAGTCGGAAGTTGACTTACGTGTGATATTCGACTTGATTGACGGTAAATGGTATGTAACCGATTGCTATACCGGGTGGTATGGATACGATCTGCCGATTGACGATCTGAATGAAACTGTGAAGCAGGTGAAAGAAGAGAATCAGACTTTTAAAGAATTGCATCCATAGAGAATCTGGTATCAGGGGGAGGATCACTCAAGGACTCCCTCTCTTTTAAAGAAAAGATAGGTTACTGCTCCAAGGTATGTAGGTCGACTAACATCGCCGTGTGCTGGTCAAGATTTTACGTACCGGAGTAAATGGTTTTACGTACCGAGGTAAATGGCTTTACATGCCGACGTAAAAGCCTTTACATGCCGGGGTAAATGCTTTTACATCGAAAGGAAAATACAGGTAAATATAATTTGCTGACTATCAGTGATAATGAAACGGATGCCAAACTACGCATTGTCCGGATGAACTTTCTGTCAGAATGCCGAACGGACGGCAATGTTGTATTTGGTGAGCGTAGTGCTTTTATGGATAGCTTTCCAACTTTTCCGGTCGATCTGTGGAGCCAGATACTCCCAGAATGTTTTCATCTTGGTTACCAGTTGCGCTTCGCCACCTTGTATCTGCTCTTCATAATGAAGGAAAACGGCTGTGTGCAGTGCCTTAAGCTTTTCATGCCACTCTTCGGGAGAAAGCTTTCTGCCTTCTTTGTACTCCCAGCCTAATGCAGGGTTTGTCAGTAATCCGCGTCCGATCATCACTCCGGCAAGGCTTGGGAACTTGTCGGTAATGCGGTGGATGTCCGCTATGGTCAGGATATCCCCATTATAGACTACGGGATGTCTGCATGCTTCGTAGAAAGAGGTAAATCCCTCCATGTCTACCTCACCTTTGTATTGTTGGATGCCCAACCGGGGATGGAGTGTGATTTCGGTCAGGGGAGCAGCGTTAAGCAACGGTATCAGTGACAGGCATTCATCCGGTTTTTCCCATCCCAGACGCATCTTTACCGAAAAGCATATGTCGGGAAATTGTTCCGTTTGTTTTAGCAATGCCTCCACCTTGTCGGGATAAGGCAGCATGCCGGACCCGCATTGTCGTTTTGCCAACATCGGGAAAGGACAGCCGAGATTGATGTCTATCTCCCGATAGCCCTGTTCGATGAAGAGGGCGATCATACGCTCTGTTTTATCCGCTTCGGAGGCTATGAGTTGCGGGATAAGGCGGGCCACCCGGTTGTTTTCGGGTAGAATGTCCCGAACGTCTTTGTGGCGGAACTCTCCCCGGTCTACTCGTACAAAAGGAGTATGATAGACATCTATGCCGCCGAAAACGGCGGCATGGGCATTACGATAGGCTGCCTCGGTATATCCCTGAAGCGGAGCGAAGTGGATAGGTAATGTATTATTCATCTGTTTTTAAAACATAAACATGGCTACACCTACGATACGGTTGTTACCGATGGAATGCGTATCGATGATTTTGCCGTTTTTAAGATTCAGTGAACCGTAAGCAGCGGAAGTATAGGTATATTCCACTCCAAACTTCCAGTGATTGACGTTGTATGTCAGTTCGGCTCCGGCAGTTACTACCTGGTCTACATTGGTTCCTGTTCCGTACAGTTGACCGGATGCTAAAGCATCACTTGTCCCCAGATTCTTGACATATCCCAGGAAGATGCCCGGTTTCCATTTTTGTCCGTATACAACGTTCAGCCATGAACTGGATACCCGGATCGGTGTATATTTCTGTTCTCCGGTCTGCTTATCGATCGATTTGATTCCGAATCCACCGAGCATCGAAGTTTGTGTCAGATTAGAGCCCAATACGGTTTTGGCCCCTACAAACCAGTCTTTATTGCTGTATTTTACATGTCCTTCATAAGATAAAGTGGTGATGCGTTCGTTCACTTTATAAACTTTATCATCTATTTTAGATTCTGTACGGGGTTTCAGGGAGAGAAGTTCTATGCCTGCCCCGGCTATCCATCCGTTGGCTTTATAATCGAGTCCCAGATAGAATTCGGGGACACAGCTGTTCTTTATATAAGCCTGGCTCTTGCCCGCAATGCCTTGCGATAAATACTGCGATTGCCAGATTGCGGCTCCTGTCAGTTGGAATCCCTTATGTGTATAGCGATAGCGAATTTGAGGGGCACGGCTGAATGGCTGGAAAGGTGCACCCACCGAAAGATTCAGTATTTGTGGTGATACGTCACCGAACAGCGGATGCCAGGTTTGGCCGAGTAAGAGAGCTGAACGTCCCCAATCCAGGTTCAGGTAGGCATGGCGTAAGCGGATGGTGGAGTAGGAAGTTCCTGAGCCGCGGAAGTCCACTTCTACTTTGGCAGAAGTCATGGCACGTCCCAATTTAGGGCCGGCTACGTCTATTCCCAGGCGGGTATATAAGGTATAAAAGCTACCGTTGGCAGTTGCGTTCAGGTCCTTGCCGTTTTCATCGAGTACTTCGTCTTTGGGATACATGTAAAACAATCCGTCTACTGTCTCTTCGTTAGCACGGCTGTTGTAATAAAGGTCTGTGCGAATCTGTCCGTAAAACTTATAACTAAAGTCTTTCTTTTGAGCAAAACTGCTTACTGCCATCATCAGGCAGGCAGATAAAATTAGATGCTTCTTCATTTTTTGTGTTATTTGTTAGATACAATGGGGATTTACCCGTTGAAGTTATTATCTTAAATCAATGTAAGATGGTTGTTTCACGCTGCAAAGGTAAGGAAATCATCTGACTGACCATGAAAAAGGATACCCGAAAGTAAACGTTTTCGGAAAAGGTTGTAAAATAGCACCGGATGGAGAATGAAATACTGGAATAAAGTATATATTTTTGCAAGATAAAAATAGAATAGACCATGAAAGTAAAAAAGATCAGTATTGCTAATGTGGAGGTCGATGCACTTCCCGAATTACTGGATAAAGAAAAGATCGGTTTCCAGACTATTGATAATGTGAATTGGGAAGCTTATCCTTATCGTCCGAAAGTGGAGTTCCGTATAGCCCATAGCGATGATGCTGTTTTGTTGCACTTTAATGTGAAAGAGGCCAGTGTGAGGGCTAAGTACGGAGAGGACAACGGGTCTGTGTGGACGGACTCTTGCGTGGAGTTCTTTTCTGTGCCTGCCGGTGACGGTATTTATTATAACATCGAATGCAACTGTATCGGGACGATTCTTATAGGTGCCGGAGCAGAACGTAACGACCGGGAGCGTGCCTCTCAGGAAGTGATGGATCAGGTAAAGCGTTGGGCCAGCCTGGGACGCCAGCCGTTCAATGAACGCATTGAAGAGTGTAACTGGGAAGTGGCGCTGATCATTCCATATACAGCATTCTTTAAACACAATATTACTTCTCTGGACGGAAAAACGATTACTGCGAACTTCTACAAATGTGGAGACGAATTGCAGACCCCGCATTTCCTTTCATGGAATCCGATTAAAATAGAGAAACCGGATTTCCATCGTCCCGATTTCTTCGGTACCTTGGAGTTTGAATAGAATGAACCTGCCCGTGTAAAAGCATGGAAAATAATAAAAGAAAGGTGTAGCCATCCCAGGATGACTACACCTTTTCTTTATCGGCAGATGATTGTGCCTATTTTACGATTCCACGTTTTGACTCCTTGACGAATGCAACGATATTTTCTATCTCTTCGCTCATGGGAACCTGGTCTACAATTTTTTGTACTGCATCCTGCAGGCTGAAATTGCCCTGATAGATCAAACGGTAAGCATTGGCAATATGTCGCAAGACCCTTTCGCTCGTATTTTTATGTTGTTGCAATACTACAGCGTTTACTCCGTGATATTCTACCGGATTTCCGGCCATAATAACATAAGGAGGTACGTCTTTTGATATGCGGCAACCGCTCTGAATCAACGTCCATTGTCCTACATGGCAATATTGATGGAGTGTGACGTTTCCACTCAGGATCACGCAATCGTCCAAAGTACATTCTCCGGCAATTGTAGTACCGATACCGGCTACGCAATTGTCACCGATTTGTACGTCATGACAGACATGAACCTTGTCCATCAGGAAGTTGCCGTTGCCGATCTTTGTGGCGTTTCCGCCGAAAGTGGCCCGGCTGATGACTACATTCTCGCGGATATGATTGTTATCACCGATGATCAGTGAACTTTCTTCTCCTTTGTAATGGAAATCCTGTGGCTCCGCTCCGAGTACGGCGTGTTGATGCACTTTGTTACCTTTTCCCAGCTGCGTACCATTCAGTATGCTGGCATAAGACATAATGATGCAGTCGTCCCCTATTTCGACATTATCTTCAATGTAAGCGAACGGTTGAATGGTGACATTTTTACCGATTTTTGCCCCGGGGGCTATCGATGCTAATGGACTAATCATAATTGTATTGTATTTAAAGTTAATCTTCTCTTCCGCCGCCTAATGCCTGATAAAGGCTTACTACAGCCTGCATCCGGTCGAAAGTATCGTTTACCTGAGATAAACGGGCACTGAGCAAAGATTGTTCGGCCGACAATACCTCCAGATAAGTAGACGTCCCTAATTTAAACAATTCTTTTGTATATTCAGATGCTTTCTCTGATGATTCCACTTGCATTTTGCGGGAAGCTGTTTTTTCGGAAGCACTCTGATACTGGTACAGTGCATTGCTTACTTCACTTCCTGCATTCAGTATACTCTGTTGGAAGGCCAGTTTAGCTTCTTCCTGTTGTGCCTTGGCTATCTTCAGACGGGCGATGTTTGCACCCCGGTAGAACAACGGCTGAGTAAGTGAACCAAGTACGGATGCCAGCAGTTTACCCGGGTTGACAATGGCGCTACCGGCACTGTTGGTCCATCCGGCTGACCCACTGATTGTGATCTGCGGATAGAAGGCGGCACGGGCTGAGTTTGCATTGTAATAAGTGCTGGCCAGAGCCATTTCGGCTGCTTTTACATCCGGACGGTTAGAAAGTAGCTGCAAAGGAACACCTACTGAAAACTCTTCCGGCAATTGCTGTTCTTCAAGGACTCCCCGTTGAATAGTCTGCGGCGCCTGTGCCAGCAGCATAGACATGGCATTTTCGGTTTCGCGGATACTCTGCTGAATGGCCGGGATAGAGGCCAATACTTGTGCATAGGCAGCTTTGCTTTGTTCCACTCCGGCAGAGGTCGTGTTGAACATAGCGGCATCCTTCATAGCTTGCATAGTTTCAACATTACGTTTCATGATGTCGGCGGTCTGTTCGGTGATGTCGAGCTGACGGTCGAGCATTAATAACGTGTAGTATGTATTGGCAATTCCCGAGATGATCTGGGTCTGTACAGCTTGGCGATATGCTTTCGTTTGTAACAATGCTACTTGTGCACCCCGTTTGGCATTCAGCAGTTTGCCGAACAAATCGATCTCCCAACTGGCAGTTGCAGGCAGTGAATAAGTTTTCGTTGCCGCATGTTTGTCGAAACTGCTGATGGTTCCTTGTGGTGACAATCCGAGTGAAGGAGCATAAGCCAAGCGGGCTGACATCAGCGATGCCTGTGCCTCTTTCACTTTCAGTGCGGCAGTCAGCAGGTCAGTATTGTGAGTCAGTCCCTGTTCGATTAACGCTTGTAACTGAGGATCTGTGAAGACCTCTCTCCAAGGCAGATTTCCGAAGTTGGCAGTATCGGATACCAAAGTATCGGCAACAGATACTGTATCCCGGTAAAGCCCGGAAGCTTCTATATCCTTAGGTCTGTCATATGATTTATAGATGTGGCAGCTGCTCAGGAGAGCAGTTGCACACAACATACCTATAATTTGTTTCTTCATATTCTTTTCTTTATTCCTATTTAGCGTATTGTTCAATTTCTGTTTCTGCATCTGTATTATCGATGTCTTCCCATTCGATAGGTTTCACCTTCTCCTGTAAATACTGGAAGAGAACGAACAAAGCAGGAACCACAAATATCTGGCATATCATACCGATAAACATACCGCCTACCGCAGCTGTACCCAAAGCACGGTTACCATTGGCACCTACTCCCATGGCAAGCATCAACGGAATCAAACCTACTACCATTGCTAAAGAGGTCATCAGAATAGGACGGAGACGTGCACCTGCTCCCAATACGGCAGCCCAGGTGATGCTCATACCCATCTTACGACGGTCGAGGGCAAATTCGACAATCAGGATCGCATTCTTTGCTAACAAACCTATCAACATAATCAATGCAATCTGCATATAAATGTTGTTGGTAGCTGCTCCCAAAATAGGGATGATATTATTGGCCAATCCCATCAGGTGGGCAAAGATGAAGCTGCCTGCCAGACCGAAAGGAATAGAAAGCAATACAGCCAATGGTAAAATATAACTTTCGTACTGGGCACTCAGCAACAAATAAACGAATACGAAGCAAAGAACGAAGATCATAGCTGTGGAGCTGCCACTAGAGCTTTGTTCTTCGCGGGTCATACCCGAGAATTCATAGCCATATCCTGTAGGTAAAGTCTGTTCGGCTACTTCCTGCATTGCCTGGATGGCTTGACCGGAACTATAGCCGTCAGCGGGAGAACCGTTGATGGTCATAGCGGTAAACATGTTGAATCGCTTGATATTATCCGGTCCGTAGATGCGCTTAATATTCATAAACTGAGTGATAGGCGCCATTTCGTTACCATTGCGTATCTTGATTGACTTCAGCGACTCGAGGTTGGTGCGACTGTTCGGTTCCGCTTGAATCATTACGCGATACATTTTACCGAAGCGGTTGAAGTTTGAAGAATACAAACCACCGTAGTAGCCTTGCAAAGTGGTCAGAATATCGTTAGGTGATAGTCCGGCTTTCTTACAGGCAGCTGCGTCGATGTCTATCATGTATTGCGGGAAGTTCGGATTGAACGATGTTTGCGCTGATTGAATTTCGGGACGGGCCTGCAATTTAGAGATGAAATCCTGAGCCACCTCATAGAATTTGTCAAGGCTACCTCCCGTTTTATCCTGTAGGTTCATCTCGAAACCGTTGGACACACTATAACCCGGAATCATCGGTGGAGCGAACAACAGTACACGGGCGTCTTTAATCACTTCACGAGCTTTGAGGTATAACATGCCCGAAACAAAGTCTGAACGTTCTTTGATGGATCGCTCATCCCAGTTTTTCAGTTTACAAATAAATGAACCGTAGCTGGGTCCCTGTCCTGCTATGAAGCTATAGCCTACAATCATCGTACGGCTGTCGATTGCCGACTCTGAAGCTATCAGGCTGTCTACCTGTTGCATCACCGCTTCGGTACGTTCTTTAGAACTACCCGGGGGCATGTCGACAACAGCCATGATGGTACCTGTATCTTCATTCGGAACCAAACCGGTCGGGGTGATATTCATCAGGAAAATCATCAGGGCAAAGCCGGCTACTACCGCACTGATTGTAAGCCAAGGTTTCTGGATGAAGAATAGTACCCTTTTCTTATATTTTTTCAAAATCGTATCGTATGCCGCATTGAATGAAGCATGGAAACGTTTGGCAAGCGTCACTTTTTCTTTTTTGTTCGGATCGTGTGGTTTCAGTAGGATGGCACACAGTGCAGGACTCAATGTCAAAGCATTCAAGGCCGAAAGTGCAATAGCGATAGCCATTGTCAGACCGAACTGGCGATAGAATGTACCGGAAGTACCGGACATGAAACTTACCGGAATAAATACAGACATCATTACCAATGTGATAGAAACGATGGCACCTCCCAATTCATTCATGGCGTCGATGGAAGCCAGACGGGCTGATTTATAGCCTTGGTCAAGTTTTGCATGGACGCCTTCCACGACGACGATCGCATCATCGACCACAATCGCTATGGCAAGTACCATGGCACATAGTGTCAGAAGGTTGATACTGAACCCAATCAGATATAAGACAAAGAACGTACCGATCAATGCAACCGGGATGGCGATAGCAGGAATCAATGTGGAGCGTAGATCCTGCAGGAAAATGTATACCACAATGAATACAAGAATAAATGCCTCGATCAATGTCTTGACTACCTCATGAATAGAAGCGAACAAGAAGTCATTGGCATTCTGTGATACATTTACTTTGACGCCCGGTGGGAAGGTAGAAGCTGACTTATCCAGTAAGGCGAGGATGTCGTTGATAATAGCTGTCGCATTCGAACCGGCTGTCTGGAATACGATGATGGTTACTGCCGGATGCCCGTTCACTTTATTGGTAAATCCGTAAGTCAGACGTCCCAATTCTACACTGGCGATGTCTTTCAGTCGAAGTACCTGTCCGTCTTCAGTAGCACGGATTACAATATTCTCAAATTCTTCTTGACTTTGCAGGCGCCCCTTGTATCTCAGAGTATATTGAAAAGTCTGGTTACCCTCTTCACCGAATGCTCCCGGAGCAGCCTCAATGTTCTGTTCGGCCAATGCTGCGGAAACATCGGTAGGCATCAGGTGATATTGGGCCATGATATCCGGTTTCAGCCAGATACGCATTGAATAGTCTGCACCAAGCACCATGGCGTCACCTACACCCGGTACGCGCTGCACTTCCGGCACCAGATTGATCTTGGCATAATTTTCCAGAAATTCGTTATCGTATTTGTCGTCGGAACTATATAAAGAGAATACCAGCAACATACTGGTCTGTCGTTTTGAAGTGATGACGCCTACTTTGGTTACTGCGGCGGGTAGCAGACCTTGTGCTTTGGCTACGCGGTTTTGAACGTTTACCGCGGCCATATCCGGATCGGTGCCTTGTTTAAAGTATACGTCAATACGGGCTTCACCGGTATTGGTTGCTGTGGAACTCATGTACATCATGTTTTCCACACCGTTGATTTGCTCCTCCAGCGGGGCGACTACACTGTTTAATACCGTTTGTGCATTAGCACCCTGATAAGTGGTCGAAACGCTTACCGTAGGTGGGGCAATATCCGGATATTGGGAAATAGGCAGCGAAATCAAGCCCAGAATACCCAAGATTACTATAACGATGGAGATCACCGTAGATAGTACCGGACGATTAATAAATCTATCTAGTTTCATATTTAACTTGCTATGCTGATTTTATTTTCCTTGTTTTTTCTCTTCAAGTGCTTGTTGGAAGTTGGCTTTAGCCTGTTCCGGAGTAACTGGTTTGATTGCCTGTCCGTCTTTCAGGGTGCTGGCATTATCCAAGACCACTTTTTCACCAGCTTTCAAGCCGGAGGTCACTACGTAATCGTGTCCGTTATCCACATTGAAAACATTTATTTCAGTCATCTTTACAGTATTGTCCGGCTGCAATACGAAAGCAAATTTCTTGTCTTGTATTTCCGTTGTAGCTTTTTGCGGAATAACAATTGCATTTTCCAGATGATCAGGTTGGCCATACCACCGCTTCTCAGCAAATGTTCTTTGTTAGGGAAAGTGGCCCGAATACTTACTGCTCCGGTATTTTGGTTGATGACACCACTAATGGTGGACATTTTACCTTTATCGGTGTAGGTGGTTCCGTCCGATAGTTCAAGCCCTACCTCCGGATAAGACTCTACAGCTGAAATCTGAGAACCGTCTTTACGTACCAGTGCCAATAGATCTTTTTCAGTCAGTGAAGAGTAGACATACATTTCGTTAATGTCCGAAACGATGGTCAGCGGAGTTTGGATAGAAGGGCTGACAAGGCTTCCCAGACGATAAGGAATTGTGTTGACAATACCATCTGAAGGGCTTTTTACATTGGTGAAGGTTAAATTTTGTTCTGCACTTATCAGTTGTGCCTGTGCGGAAGCCAGTTGTGCTTTGGCAGATGCCAGAGAGTTTTCTGCCATCGCCAGGTCGTAATCACTGATGATATTCTTTTTATTTAATTCACGTTTGTTGTTCACTGTGATTTCTTGTGTGTTCACTCCGGCTTTTGCAGTAGCTACAGCTGCTTTGGCCGAACGGACAGCGGCTTCATATTGTACCGGATCGATGATGAACAATATCTGTCCTTTGCGTACCATAGAACCTTCGTCTACGCAAACTTTTGTGATGAATCCCGATACTTGCGGACGGATTTCTACGTCTTGTTTACCTTTGATAGTGGCCGGATAGGAACTCTTCAGATTTACTGTAGTGGGTTGCAGCACCTGTACTGCGCATTCCGGGGTTCCCCCGCTCAGGTCAAATCCCTTTTTGCCGCAACTCGACAGGAGGGCTAAACAAAATGCAAATAAAACAATTTTACTTTTCATACCTTCTTTATATTCAATTTATAATGATGTCCATTTTGTGGTAATGTGATTTATCGTGCTAACCCTTCAATGATAAGGGAGAGAAAACCGAATGTACTTAATCAGTTTTCTGCGCAAAAGTACTCTTTTTTCCATCTTGATGTTCTTTGAATAGCTGTTTTTTAACTATGTTTTTCTCTAATTAATATAGGTGTTGCGTAAAAAGCTGTCAAAAGGTATCTGTCATTCTCGTTGGAAAGACTGCATAAGTGGAGCGGGAGAAGGTATATATAAAAACAGTGATCCGGAACACTCCGGATCACTGTTTGATTGTTGCTTTGAGGAGCTTCTTTTTAATTCCTTACATGTTGACTTTATGACGTACAGGTGTCAGGATGAAACTGAATTCATAATCCTGATAAGGTACGCGGTACTTTTCAAGCGGGAGTGTTCCCCAACTGTTGACACATCCTAATCCCATCTGCACCTTGTCAATGCACAGATTGGTGAAAGGAGCTTTCGGCACTTCAGGAGAGTGACGTTGGTCTTTCTGTGCTCCGTCATCCAAAGATTCGATGCTGTAGTTCAGGGCAGAAGCAGAGAAAGGAGTATCGCCTACGAACTGCAAGCCGTTTCCGCTGACGTTCAATACTCTCCACCAACGTAAATCGGTCTTGGTTCCGGTTTCCTGCGGTCGGATATATGGATAGAATTGTTCGGCAACTGTCTGGCGATATTTGCCAAGCATGGTAGAGTGATTACGGTCGGCGTAATTTTCTATCGGACCGCGGCCATAATATTCTACTTCATTAAAGTTCTCGGGCATTTGCATTTGCATGCCAAAGCGGAACATATCAGAAACTTTCTCTTCTTTGCCGGCTTCCATCTTTTGAGTTACTTTGATGGCGCCTTCATTGTTGATGACGTAAGTCAGGAACAATTTACCCTTTACGGCTTTCATGTCATATTCTGCCTGAATAACCGCCTGCTCGTTTTCAATATTCTGTTTCAGAGAAGTTAACTTCAGTCCCGGATTTTTCCATACGGCATACCGGTGCTGCAATCCTGCCCCATAGTCGTTGTCGGTAGGAGCACGCCAGAAGTTGGGAGTCAGTGCACTTCCGTCTTCCATCAGTTGCGTTCCGCTGACGTCGTAGCGGCAGAGGTAACCGTTGTGCTTGTTGAATTCGAGCGTGAAGTCTTCGCCGGAAACAATCAGATAGTTGCGGTCGTTATCGTGGAAAGAGGGAACTACGACTGCGATATTGGAGG
>ENA-OPCX01001018-OPCX01001018.1-human-gut-metagenome-genome-assembly--contig:-NODE-1018-length-12810-cov-3.639906_pt1 | contig 12810 bp, 11 predicted proteins | sample MGYA00241570_ERZ501491 | MGnify/ENA primary metagenome ERZ501491 (study PRJEB25962, sample SAMEA2042620) | human gut metagenome | biome: human gut; feature: human-associated habitat; material: faeces... | reverse complement strand
TTCCCGAAATGCCGCTGTCATCACATCCACATCTTTGGCCTTAAAGAAGACCAGATATTTCGGTGGATCCGCACCGACTTCTTTTTTCAGGCTGTAATCAATCCCGTACTTTCTTGCCACACGGTCAAAGGATTTGATATTTTCATCTGTGATCTTTATGTTGGAAAGCTGTACTCCCTGTGCATTCAGCTGCTTGATGGTCTGCTTTCCATGTGGCTTTTTCTTTTCAATCTTTTTTCGGGCTTTTTCCCTTCCTTTCTCCTGAGCCCGTCCGGTCTTTTCAGCCATTTTCACCTGCGTTGCTTTCTGTTTCCTCCGGTTATCCATTTCCAGGAACTTCCGAAGGGCTGCTTTTAGCACACTGGCAGTGATCTTGACTCCCTGGATGCTCAGGCTGATCACTTTCTGATTTACTTCTTCCTGCAATTACCCACGTCCTTTCTTTCCTTTCATTTCAGAATGAAGACGGGCAATACAATATCCGATGCATGGAACATGTTTTCCATACGGACAGCCACCACATGGTGTTGTTTTTACTGCTTTTTTCTTTTCCGGAAGCAGATAGTGGCACTGTTTCAAGCTACAGCCTTTCTTTTTGCCTCCCCACCAGTAACAGTACTTGCAGGACCATGGCTTTTCTTCGCTGTACTTTCTTCCCTCAATAGCTGCATTTGGTTCTATGATCAGATCTTTATTTGTCTTCATTCTGTTCTTCCTCTTTTCTCATGATTTCTGTCAGTTTTTTCTCTGCCTGACTTCCGGCAGCAATGAGACAATACAAAACTGTAAATATTGCCGCTGCTCCCAGAAGAGCAACAAAAATAATGATATTTCTCATGGTTTCTCCCATCTAAAAAAGCGTCCACAGATTCCTTTCGGTTTCCATGAACGCTCATTCTTATTTAATTAGTGTTTCTTTTTTCTCATAAATGCAAGGGCTCCTGTACCAGTCGCACCAATGCCGAGAAGCATAAACCACAGCCACAGATTGGTGTTATCCCCAGTCTTTGGTGAATCACTGACAGGTTTTCCACCTTCCGGTGTCTTTTCTGCCGGTTTTTTCTCATCCACCATAGTTATATGCTGTACTTCACCAGTATCCTTTACTTCGAATTCCACATCTTTTGCAACCAGATAGCCATCCGGTGCCGTTTCTTCACGGAGAGTGTATTTTCCGATCGGAAGCATTTCGATGTAATGTGCTTTCTCTGTACTGGTCCAGCTTTCCACAACTTTTCCATCCTGATCAAGGATTGTGAGTTTCGCTCCCGGAAGTTCTTTTCCGGCGATATCCTGTTTGGAGATTTTCACCTTCGTTACATCATCCTTCATCTCAACTTTCTGCACATCGGCAGTATCTTTGATCGTGAACTTCACGCTTTCAGCTGTCACGTAACCATCAGCAGGTTTTGTTTCAACCAGTGTGTATTCTTTTCCGACAGTCAGCTCACGGATCACATGTGCTTCTTTACCGGAAGTCCATTCATCCACGATATTTCCATCAGCATCTACCACTTTCAGCTTACATCCTGGAAGTTCTTTTCCGGTTGTCAGACTGGATTTGGTAAATTCAATGACGGTTGGCTGATTATCAAAGGTAAAATCATAAGTGATTGTCGGCTGATCCTCACCTGCATACTCAAAGGTAAATTCCTTTACTTCATCGTTGGTTACGAATCCGTCCGGTGCATAGAGCTCTTTTACATAGTAAGTTGCTCCTATTGGAAGATCTGCAACAAATGTGATCTTTCCTTCTTCATCCGTAGATTTCAGTTCAATGATCTCATTGGCTTCGATCAGGACTTTACCAGTTGTCTCAGACTTAATGTCTTCTTTGGCAAATAATCCAAAGATAGCGCCTTCCAATGTACGGTCAGAATCTTTTTCTTTCTTAAGTACACTGACTTCTACTCTCTGGCGGTTGTTCTGCCAGTCTTTGTCATAGACTACAACCGGTGTATTCTGATCCACGTAAGTCAGATCTACATGACGGATCTCACCATCCAGTACATGACCGTAAGCAGTTCCTGTTTCTTTCACATAGTATTTACCAAGTGGAAGATTTTCCAGTTTTGCAATACCGGTTTCATCTGTCTTGATCGTTGCAATCAGTTCATCCTTTTTATAGTAATCGTCACTGACGCCATCGGCAGCCTTAATGTCTTCCTCAGCATAGACTTCAAACGTAACATCTGTCAGCTTTCCGGTTACATAGTTGAAAATGTGTTCCACCACACCTTTGACCTTATCGGCCAGTGTAACAGAATCCAGGAATTCTCCCTTTTTGTTGATGATGAGTTCACCAACCGGTACCTCGTCCTTCATTTCCACTTTCTGAACCTCTCCGGTATCTTTGACTGTGAATGTCACATCATTGGCTACCAGATAACCATGCGGTGCAAACTCTTCATGTAGGGTATAAGTCTCACCCACCTTCAGATATTTGATCACATGCGGTGCATCTTTGGAAGATGTCCAGCTGTCTACTACATTTCCATCTTTATCCGTTACTTTCAGATAAGCTCCATCCAGTTCTACACCGGTTGTTGCATCTGATTTTGTGATCTCAACAGTTGTCGGCTGGTTCTTCTTTACGGATTTTAATGTTACTGTCTGTACATCCTGCCCCTGATAAGAAGCATCAAATCTCAGTACTTCATCCGAAGATACGAATCCATCTGGTGCTTTCAGTTCTTTTACATAATAGCTTCCAAGTGGAAGATCCAGTGTACATGCTGCCTGACCTTTTTCATCAGAAGTCATTTCCTGTAAAAGAGTATCTGCTTTGACGATCACTTTTCCATCTTTCGTCTGAATGTCTTTTGCATTGTAAATACCGAACACTGCTCCGGCTACTGTATTGCCTGTCTCAGCATCCTGTTTTTCGACCGTAATCGACACTTTCTGTCGTTCATCTGTGACAGAGATTTCTTTCTCGATTACTGCAGTATCCTGATCTGCATAAGCAAATTCGACATTTTCCGGCACGGTATTTAACACATAAGTGTCCGGTGCATTCTTCTCTTTAACATAGTACCTGCCAAGTGGAAGATTCTTTACGGTTGCATAACCATCTGCATCCGTTGTGACGGTTGCTACCAGTGCATCCTTTGCAAAATACAGAGTTCTCTGTCCATCTGCATCTACCTGATGATCGGCAGTATAGATATCCTCTGCCGCATAGACTTCAAATTCAGCACCTGCAAGTCCAGCCATTTCATACTGGAAGTCCTTATCAAATCCCTTTAACACTTCACCCTGTTTATAGATCTTTAACTGACCTTTGACCGGGGCATTGGTATATTCCACATCAATGACTGCATCTCCTGTGACAGGATCGGTCAGATAAGCAGTATCTGTATCAACTGCAACTGTCACATAGTTTTTGGATATTGTGTACCCATCGGGTGCCGTCACTTCCTCAATCCGGTAGTTACCAGGTTTCAGATTCTTTGGCAGTACCAGGTATCCTTCCTCATTTGTGAAATAGGATTTGTGTACCGTTGGCTTCGGATAGGATGTTGTCTGTTCCACATATTTCTGATTATCCAGGTCGTATACCTTGAACTCAGTATTAGCCAGGAGTACAGATTTCTGTGTTTCTGCATCCTTTTTGATGATCTTTAATTTTGCTTTGAATTCTTTATCCAGCAGCACTCGCCATGTCTGCGGTGTATCCGGATAATTCTCTGTGATCTTCACTACAAAATCATCGACCGGTGCATAGTTGTGTTTGCTTGTGGTCTCTCTTACCACATAAGTTCCATATGGAAGCGGAATAGATCTTGCATATCCTTTTTCATCGGTAAACATTTCTGTCTGACCATCTGCAGTCAGTACAACTGGTCTGGCTGAATCAAAATCATAACTTCCATCTGCTTTTACTTTCAGATCACTGACAAGCCATGCCGAAAAACCAACTCCCTGCAGAAGGTCTGCATCGGTCTTCCCGTTGTTTGCTGCCTTAATGATCTGGAACGGCTGCTTGATGACGGTTTCTTTACATACAGAAGTTCTTTCTACTGTCGGAACAGTAGCACCTTCGTAAGTACAGTCCACATCATGTTCTGTCGGATCCAGTACGTACCCCACCGGAGCACTAAGCTCTTTCAGATAATACTTTCCAAGATAGAGATCCGATACAGAAGCTTCGCCATTCTTATCCGTTGTCAGGGATGTGATCAGGCTGTCTTTCTTATGGATCGTTCCGGTTCTTCCATCCGGATGAACAATATCTTCCCTTGCATAAAGGCCATATACTGCACCTTCCAGCGTTGCATCCCCCTGTGCTGCATTCCCTGTCTCAGCATCCTGTTTTGCAATGTTGATCTTTGCATTTACACGTTTGTCTGTTACATTTTTGGTCGTTGTCTTTCCGATAGCAAGAGTCACATTATAAGACTTTGTATCGATCTGATATCCTGTTGGAACAGAGATTTCTTTCAGATAAACAACTTCCTGTGTCTTTTCCATTGTGAGCTGTGAAGCACCATTCTGATCAGTTGCAGGCATCTCTGCAATCAGCTTTGTACATGCAGCATCGGAATAGATCCCGTACACTGCACCAGCCAGTGCATTGCCTGTATCCTGGTCTTTCTTTACAATGGATACCTTACATTCTTTTGTCCAGGTTACTTTAAAATCCACATATTTCTCATTTCCGACACCTTCACCGAAAACAAGAGCCAGATCCTGTGTTCCGGATCCTGTTACAATCTTGTAAGCAGAGTATTCTTTATCAATGCTTCCCTTCATCTGAGAAGAAAATGTAGCACTGACGCTCTCTGCCTGATCAAGTGGTGCTGTCAGATAAAACTGTGTACCTCCACTGATTTCTACACTTGCTCCTGCAGCACTGGTTTTACCGGTTGTCACATTTACAAGCTTTACACCGCTTGGCAACTTAAATGTGATTGTCTGCAGTTTATCTGCTTTGAATGTGATCACGCTTGTTCGCTGGCTGTTTCCTTCCACATAAGCCTTTACATTAGATTCGGAAAAGCTCATATCTACAGACGGAATGTCCGGCATATTTACACAATAGTTATAAAGTTCCATTGCCAGGTTCTTTCCTGTCGCATTGGTTCCGGATGCCCAGTCACTGGATCCATTTGCATAAGCCGCTGCAAGATGGGTAATGATGAATCTCTTTCCTGCCGGAAAATCCGGATGTTTCTCATCGAAGAAACCATTCTCATCACTTGCTTTTGTTCCGTAATAGCAGACCTTTGCAAGTGTCTTTCCATCGGCAAGTTTCTGGATCGTATAAGTTCCATTTCCCGGTCCTTTTTTCGATGGTTCAACACAGTATGCTGTCGCATTGATGCTTCCCCATTTCACATAATATGGACAAGTCAGATAAGAACCTAATCCATAATCTGCGTAATAGTACCAGGAACCGGCTGTGACGGTGACTGATTTTGTTCCTGTTTCACCGGAAGCAAGCATCATTGGCATATCAAAAGTAATACTTTCGCCTGCTTCAAGATCTGCAAGAGCAACTTCCTGGTCAACAGCTTCCTGCATAACCTCTGAGAGTGTGATCCCTGTTTCCGGATCAACGGTCTCCTGATCCTCCGTTGCTTCGATCTCTGCATCAAATTCTTTTTCTGTCAGTTCTGTTTTGCTCTCCGTGTCAGCAGCATCAGTTTCCTCTGTAGACGAGTCAGCCTCAGAATCCTCTGTTTCTGTCTTATCGGAAGAACCAGCATCCTGATCAGAAGAACTTTCTGACTGCGAATCTTTCTGTTGATCCGCTTCTTTTACCACGATCTTTCGATTGATCTGGTAGGTTGGGTGATCCGTTGTCTGTGGTTCTACATAATAGACTGCCTTATAGGAATTGGCATAATCGGTAGAAAAGTCATTCCCGTCCGTATCTTTTGCTTCCTGAAATGTAACTTTTACTTTGCTGTCATCCTGGATCGTAAGACCGGTATAATCACTCTTTACATCGAAATTGTCTCCAACCTTGATCTCATAATCCTTTGCAGTTACCACTTCATCTTCATCCAACTGATCCTTGATCTCCTCATAATACGGAATCTTTTTTACAGATCCAGCATCATCAGAAGCATAGGCAACAGCGGGAGAGAGTACCGTCGATAGAACCGTTACTGCAGTCAGTAAACCGGACATCACCCTGCGTGCTTTCTTTTTCACGTTCATTCTCTTAAATCCTTCCTTTCTGATTTTTTGTGTATGATTATCTGTTCGTGTCTGCGTATTATCTTTTATACGAAGATGATCGCCTCCTTTCCTGAAATTTGCGCTATTTGGGACAGTCAGCACAAGCTGAGATAACAGCACAAATATATGGCGGTACCTGTTTGTCACAAATACCGCCACATGATTTCTACTGTCATCCTCTTTTCAGATTCAGACATTTTATTTTGATTTAAGATTTAAGCGTTTTCCTGTTTTCTTTCCCGGATCCGTTCCTATATCAGTTTCCATCTCTGATACGTTTTCTTCTGGCAGACACGCAGCTTTTCGCTCTATGCATGTTCAAACCGAATATCACTCCGGGCAGGCTATTCATTTTTCAAGGTACATGAAGGTGTTCTATGCAAACCCTTCATATAACGAAACGCTCAGAGCCTGTTTTACAGTGGTCTAATTCAATTTTTTTAAAATTCTTCGTTTTCCGCCTTTTTTTTCATCGTTTTTAATGCCCTGTTCAGGAGGTCATTTACACTCTGCTGTTTGATTCCCAGATAATCTGCAACATCCTGCTGACGCATTTCCTCGAAATAAACCAGATTGAGTACCGTCTTTTGTCTCTCTGTTAACTCTTTGATCAAAGCGTTTAGAATTTCTCTGTCGATAACATCGTCAACAAAATCTTTTGAAGATCCTCTCATAATCTCCGCATCATCTGTAACATCGCTGTTAGAAAACACACCATGATTGGTGCTGATTTTGCTCTGGCTGTATGCCATACGGTCTTCAGCCTCCATCAGCAGACGGATATACCAGTTTTCATTATCAAAGAACTCTTTATTGAATTCCTTGTTATCGCCAGTTACACTCACATATTCATAGTCATCACAACTATGAAGTGGAAATACGGTTGATTGATTTCCTGCTGTATAAAGTACATATCCGTGATCATAAACAGAGATTGTTGTATCTGCATTGATCATTTCCTTTACTACAACTTTGTGTTCCTTCAAGGATTTCACGCTTGGGATTCTCTTCTCCACATCAGCAACTTTCACGATTTTTTTCAGTTCTTTTAATGTCAACATAAAGACCACCTTTCTGCCTTTCGGCTCCGGGTGGTCCATTCCATCTTTTATAAAATTCCTGCACAGACATAAAGAACTGCAGCACAAGAGGTCACGAACTCACCCGTTTTTTTTGAACGGGAGTCCGCGACTCCTTTGTAACGCATGTATCTGCGTTTAGATTAAGTTTGCCAGATTGCCTGGCTTATTCAGTTGATATGTGCATCTTCTGATTCATTCTCTGTTTGCTCTTTGCGAAACATGGAATAATCGCCCATAGCATCGTAAGGACAATGCCTTACAAATTCCTGGTATTCGATTTCAGTCATCTTTGCTTCCTCCTTTGTGTCATATTATCAAAATCTCTATTTACAATTATTTTTGCAAAAAAGAATTCAACCTCTATATAACGAAACGCTGAGAGCCTGTTTTACAGTGGGGTACGACAAAAAAATTTAAAATTTGTCGAAATACGTCAAAAAAGCCCGACAAAACAAATACTTCAACAATCTCCAAAACCAGAAAATACTTCTGATCTTGCAGTGTATCCGTAAATGTTTTGCCGGGCTCTTAGTGATTCCAGTCAGGTTCAGCTCCTTGACAAACTCTTGCTGTCTGGTGCGTTCTTGATGGTTCCTGCCAAATCCAACGCTTACTACAGACAGCTCATTCTATTCTGTTATGATCCCTGATTCATCATCTTTCGGGAATACGTCCGCATCCTGGACTTTAATTGTTCATCTCGGATGTGGATCGGACGAACCGACACCATATCATCCTTTACAAATATCTCCAATGTACTGCGACATTTTTTGCACTCCACTTCTGAATCGCTTTGTGCGCTCTTTTCAATAAATGCTCCGCATACAGAGCAGTGTACATGCCATTTAATAGCACCTGATCCCATATAGGCTTCCTCCTTTAAGCAATAAGATATTTCTCCATTTATTACTCAACGGACCAAAGGGAAATCAAATCCGCCTTATGAGCATCATGCCATCCATTCCGTAAGTGCCAAAGCTACACGAACAGCACGATTTCTATTCTGATCAGATCTGCTTTGTCGATCTGTGCATCCTTTTTTATCCTTTCACCAGCTACCACTCACTCTTTCCGGTATAAAAAATTCCGCTGTGATTAATTAACATGATATTTCAATAGTTTCAAATACATCACCAGTCAGATCACAGATGTCCTGGATCTGAATCTCGGTATCATCAATCCGTAAGTGGACTGATGGATCAAAAAATTCTACGGTTCCAGATAATGTATGGTACTGACCAATTAATGGATCCTTCCAGGATTTTTGAAAATAAGTTGCCTGTATCTTCATTCCATATGCCAGGATTCTTAATTTCATATCCAGCTCATTTTTCTTTTCCTCAGATAAATCTCTTTTTGGTTCATAAATGATTTCCTGTTGCCGGATTGTTTCATCCAGTCCACGAAGTGCCGCAAATGGAGCAAACTGTTTTGCCCTGCGTCCTACATCCATGGGATGCCTCCTGGAAACCGGTCTTGGTAAATATAAATACGGTTGATATGCACTTGCCAGCACTTTTTGCACCTCCTCTAAGCACGGTGACCACCAATCTGTTCATTGCGTTCTCTATAGGTGGAACACTCCAGCAGATTGGATCCACGCATGATCGCATTCTTTCCATAACGCTGCTTTACATTCAATACTGCTTCCTGTAAATGCCGTTCCTTATCGGTCTGTTTGGGATCATCAAACAGGCTGTACTGCACATAACTTTCAGGAGCAACCCTGTTCGCACACACCTCGATTCTTCGGATTCCGGTATATCTGTCTGCAATCCTGAGATATAAATCTTCCACTGCATCTATGATCTTTTTGGAACTGTTACTTTCTCTTTCGAGTTTTACGGTTCCTTTGGATGCCTCATGCTCATACCTGTGGTCGTATGCAATCCATAAGGTGATAGAACTTGTCACCAGTCCCTTTTCAAACAGATCCAGGACCAGGTTGTCTGTCATTTCCCTTACGATCACAAGTGCATCTTCGAAAGAATAGTTTCGCATCAGCACCTGACCATTTGAAAGGCTGTGCTCTTCCGAATGATAGTTCTTGATGTCACTCATCCGGCATGTTTCATAGCCCCATGCATGATCGATCAACAGCTCTGCATCAATCCCAAACATCTTATACAGCCAGTCTTCGGATCTTAAAGAAGCCATTGCAATATCGCCCATCGTATGGATTCCATAACCGGCCAGTTTTTTTTCAGTCCGGGATCCAATCCTCCAGAAGTCACTTAATGGTTTATGATCCCATAGCTTCTCTCTGTAAGAGAATTCATCCAGGATTCCGATATGGTCATCCACATGCTTTGCTACGATATCCATTGCGATCTTAGCAAGATACAGATTGGTTCCCACACCTGCAGTTGCAGTGATGCCAGTTTCCTCCATGACTGCCTGCATAAGCTTTACCGCCATTTCTTTTGCAGTGAGATGATAAAGCTGCAGATAGTTTGTCACATCAATAAAACACTCATCAACACTGTACACATGGATATCTTCTTTTGAGATATACCGCAGATAGATTCCATAGATCTTTGCGGAATAATCCATATACAGCTGCATCCTTGGCATGGCTGTGATGTACTTCACACAATCCGGTATCTCATGGATCCGGCACCGGTTCTTGATGCCAAGAGACTTCATAGCCGGAGTGATTGCCAGGCAGATTGTTGACTTTGATCTGGTCGGATCTGCAACCACCAGGTTTGTTTTAAATGGATTCAGCCCACGTTCTACGCATTCTACAGAAGCATAAAAGGACTTCAGATCAATACAGATAATAGAAGTCTGATCCTGACTCACATTGCCACCTCCCATACGTCTTTCCTCTTTTTGTAACATGTATCCCATTTTGACTGTCAATGATTGTCTATCCTTCCTGTTTTCATTGAATTACAGGAAATTCATTTCACATATCCATTGACAAAAGAGGAAATATTGTGTATCTTATAGGAAAGATGTTTCCCTTATCTGTGATTCACATTATAGGAGAGATATTTCCCTTTGTCAAGATTAATTTTTAATTTTCAGGAGACACATTTCCCGTTTTGCCTTGAGGCGGCTAATGAAACTTATAAGACAAGGCTTAGAAAGAGGTATGTTTATGACATTCGGTGAAAAAGTAAGATCATTAAGAAAAGAAAAAAAGATGAGTCAGCAGGAACTGGCCAGTATGGTTGGTGTTTCATATAGGACTATTCGATCCTGGGAAGTAGAAGGACGTTTTCCAAAACAAAATGTTCTGTATCAGAAACTGGCAGATGCATTACAGTGTGACGTTTCTTATCTCATGAGTGAGAATGAAGCTTTTATCACAGAAGCATCCGAACAGTTTGGTAACCGTGGTGCCAGACAGGCTCAGCAGATTCTGGAACAGGCTGCAGCTATGTTTGCCGGTGGATCACTGACAGACGAAGATAAAATAGCTTTTATGGATGAGATCCAGAGCCTTTATCTGGATTCCAAAAGACGTGCAAAGAAATTTACACCGAAAAAATATCTGAAAAACCAAGAGGAAAAATAATAGAAGGCGGGATTATTGTACACCTAATCTGTTACCTTATAGTTACAAGGATATTTCTGCCCTTTTTATTTTTTACTTTTGAGGTGATTTATTTGAGAAACACTTACATATATACAGAAACAAAGAAATTAATCAAGAAATATGGAACCCGAGATCCATTTGAGATCATGGATCAGATGAACATTGTTGTCGGGGAAACTTCCAGATATAAGACACTGAAAGGATACTGTTTTATGAGCTGTAAGACAATCTATGTCATGATCAGCAGTTTCCTATCAGAAGAAGAAAAGATGATCGTTGCCGCCCATGAATTAGGGCATATCATCCTGCATCGTTCCCAGCTGAAAATGGCTCCAATGCAAGATGATACACTCTACAATATGACGGATAATACAGAATACCAGGCCAATCTGTTTGCTGCCGATCTGCTGATTGAAGATGAGGAAATCGAAGATATGGTTCAGAACGAGGACCTGGATTATTTCGGACTCTGCAGTTCATTGAATGCGACTCCGGAACTAATGAGCTTTAAATTATACAGCCTGACAAAACGAGGCCAGGCTTATCATATGCCGATGGAGATTCAGAGTAATTTCCTGGCAAAATAATAAAGGATAAGCGTATTCTACAATAAGAAAACTATAGATTTATCTCACTGAAAGGGGGATTATTTATGTCAAAACATCATATAGAAAAGGTAACCTGCCCTTCCTGCCATCATGAGGGAGATTTTGAAGTCTGGGACAGCATTAATACTGTACTGGATCCTGAAATGAAAGAGAAGGTACTTAATCAGTCTATTTTCCTTTATACCTGCCCGAACTGTGGAGTGACCTTTCGTTTAAACTATCCTACACTCTATCACCAGATGGAAGATCTTGTCATGATTTATCTGGTTCCTGAATCAGAAGTAGAGAAAACATATGAAATATTTTATGAAAAAAATGCTTTGGCTGATTATCGTACCGAAAAGTACTTATACCGGATTGTGACATCAGCAAATCAGCTCGTTGAAAAGATCCAGATCTTTGATGCTGGTAAGGATGACAGGATAATGGAACTTGTCAAATTACTTGCGACAGATTCTATTCTCAAAAATGATCCCGATATAGAATTTGAGGCGGAAATCGAGCGATTGACGGGCTTTACCTTCTTCGCCAACGTGCCGAATGCGCCGAAGGATACCTACAATCCGTCGGACTGGGGCTTGTAGCGTTCCGAATGGAAACCCGGGTCTATTCTTGGGGCGACGGCCGACCCTGGCACAGCTACGCGGCGTATTGCCGGCGACATTTCGGCGGCCGGGTGCGTAAGATCGCGGTGGATGCCGGCTTGAGCTGTCCCAACCGGGACGGAACGATCGGATCGGAGGGGTGTACGTTCTGTGACAACAGGGCGTTCACCCCTTCCTACTGTTCGCCCCGGAAGAGCCTGACGCGGCAGATCGACGAGGGAATCGCTTTCCATGCGGCCCGAGGGCGGGATGAAGGGCTTTGTCTGGTCTATTTCCAACCTTTTTCCAATACGCACGCTCCTGTCGCACGGCTTCGGGAGCTTTATGCCGAAGCGTTGGCTCATCCCCGGATTTCGGGACTGGTGATCGGCACGCGGCCCGATTGCGTGGACGACGAGAAGCTGGATTTGCTGGCGGAGCTGGCACGGAAACGCTATGTGGCGGTCGAATACGGCGTCGAATCCACCTGCGACGAAACATTGCGGGCCGTCCGTCGCGGCCATGACTTCGCGGCGGCCCGGCAGGCTATTGCGGCGAGCGCCGCACGGGGGTTGCACGTCGGGGCCCATTTCATTCTGGGGCTGCCCGGCGAAGACGACGAAATGCTTCTTCGACAGGTGGAGCGGATCAATGCCCTGCCGCTCGAAACGGTCAAGTTCCACCAGTTGCAGCTCGTTCGGGGAACGACCCTTGCCGCGCAATACGACGCCGAGCCCGGCCGCTTCCGCCTGCGTACCTCCGAGGAGTATCTCTCGCTGGTGGTCGAGGTGTTGCGGCGG
>ENA-OPCX01001016-OPCX01001016.1-human-gut-metagenome-genome-assembly--contig:-NODE-1016-length-12828-cov-3.487278_pt1 | contig 12828 bp, 13 predicted proteins | sample MGYA00241570_ERZ501491 | MGnify/ENA primary metagenome ERZ501491 (study PRJEB25962, sample SAMEA2042620) | human gut metagenome | biome: human gut; feature: human-associated habitat; material: faeces... | reverse complement strand
CTTAACAGATAGAAAGTTTATCTTTTTATCCGCAACTTTGTTGCATTTTCTTTACACTAATTTTGCATTTAATAAAAAGTAAGAACAAATAATATCATCATGAAGAAACTTATCTTTATGGGAGTCTTAGGCTTGTTCCTCTTAGGCTCTTGCAACAGTAAATCGGGTCATGATCACGAAGGACACGATCATGGAACGGAGGAAGCACATAATCACGACCACGAAGGGCATGACCATAATCACGAAGGGCATCATGTTGGCCGGGCTTCTCGGGGCAGCGTTTTTTGTTGCGAGCCTCATCCACGTGCCGATCGGTTTTTCCAGTGCCCATTTGATTCTGAACGGTTTTTTGGGCGTTGTCCTCGGCTGGGCGGCTTTTCCCGTGATTTTTGTGGCTTTACTCTTACAAGCTGTCTTGTTCCAGTTCGGAGGATTTACCGTACTCGGCGTCAACACCGCCACTATGGGTCTCGGAGCGCTGGCGGCATACGGGATCTTTTATGCTATAGCCGGTAAGTCGGCGAACAAAAGGCTAAAGCTCGCAGGTTTCTGCGGCGGCTTCAGCGCTGATCTCAGGTATTTTGACGGCCCTGGCGCTTGCGTTCACAAATGAAGGTTTTGTGACCGCGGCATGGCTGATCTTTCTGAGTAATTTGCCCGTGATGGTGGTCGAAGGTGTCATTACTGCCTTTGCAGTTGTATACCTCAAACATTCTGATCCTGGGATATTTAATGAAAAATAGTTCAGCTTTATTTATCGCCTCTGTGTTTCTTCTCTGCGGTTCGACGGCCGCTAACGCCCATCGGCTGAATGTGTTCGCCTATAGTCAGGCGCACGAGATTTGTGTCGAGACAAGTTTCCAAGGCGGCAAACCCGCACGCGGCGCAGATGTCCGCGTCTTAACAGAGGAAGGGACCGTCTTTTTAACCGCAAAAACCGAACAGGACGGCAAAGTCTGCATGGCGCTTCCCGACGGTTTTGAGCCCGCTCCGCTGACAGTGATCGTCAATGCCGGGGAGGGACACCAGAACCAATGGAAGCTGAGTAAAGAAGACTTCACTTTTGGGGCCGACAGCAAAACGGCTGTGAGCACTGTAAAGCTTGAAATCCCTAATAAAGAGGCTGAGACAAACACAACATCTCCAAAAATCTACTCTCAGGAAGAACTCGATGCTGCTCTGAAAGCAGCCAGAGAGCAGGCGGAGATGCAAGTGATTGCTCCGCTGAGGAAACAACTGGCTGAAGCTCAGCAGCCTAAAATCACATGGCGCGATATCGTCGGAGGCCTAGGCTGGTGTTTAGGCCTCGGCGGTCTGTTTGCCTGGATTTCGACCCGCAGACAAAAAAATAAATGACATTAAAAAAGGATTTTTCAGCGGCTTCGAGGATCGCATCTGCGCTTGTCTTCGGAGTGGTCGTTTCAGTGCTGCCGAATATCACGGCAGCGCTCTGCGCGCTGTTCTTTTCCTTTTTGATCATTTTTCTCTTCCCAACAGACGCTAAACATCTTATTAAGCGTTGGCTTCAAATCAATCTTTTTATTCTTTTCATTTGGCTGCTCACTCCCTGGACGACGCCCGGAACTTCGATCGGATCCGGCGGGATCTTTTCTTATGAGGGCGTTTACCTCTCATCTTTGGTGACGATTAAAGCCAATGCTTTGTTCTTTGTCTTCTATGCATTGGTGAGTTCGCTGTCTTTCTCACGGCTGGCTGCAGGTCTTAAATCTCTCAAGTTTTCGGAGAGCCTCATAGTTATCTTGCTTTTCTGTGCGAGAGGCATCGATATTTTTGAAAGCGAATACCGTCGGATGAAAGAGGCGGCAAAGCTTCGCGGATTTGAGATGAAAGCGAATAAGCGGACCTATCAAACCGTGGCAGCGGTTATTGCGCTTTTGTTCGTTCGAGCTGTCCGGCGAAGCCGAGTCCTGGACGATGCGATGAAATTAAGGGGTTTTGACGGCCGTATACGAACTCTGAACCATGAAGTTTGGAGACATAAAGATACGTTCCTCTTAATGTTCTTTTGCTGTGCTTCGGTAGTGTTTGCCTATCTTGGCTGGAGATAAGAAGTGAGTCTTCTGGAAATTAAAAATTTAAATCTGACCTATCCGAACGGAAAGAAGATTTTTGAGAATGCGGAAATCAGTCTCCAAGCAGGAGAAAGCCAAGCTTTGTGGAGTCCCAACGGAACCGGCAAAACCTCTCTGTTCAGAGTGATTACGGGGCTTTTAAAACCTCAGGCTGCGGATATTTATCTCGAGGACAAAGCCGTATCAGATGAAGCCGGCTTCAAAGCGCTGCGGCTCAAAGTCGGCTTTGTGCTCCAGCATGCTGACGATCAGTTATTTTTTCCACAGGTCATAGATGACGTAGCTTTCGGCCCGCTCAACCAAGGTTTAAGCGAAGAGGAAGCGAGAAAAGTCTCCGAAGAGGCTTTGTCAACGTTGGGCATCCTTGAACTTAAAGATGCGTTGAGCTACGAATTATCGGGCGGACAAAAAAAACTTGTCACGCTTGCATGCGTTCTTTCTATGAAACCGCAGGTGCTGCTCTTAGATGAACCCACGAACGGACTCGACATTGACAGTAAGCAAAGACTGATCGAAGAGATTAATAAGATCGATGCCGCCAAAATCATCATTAGCCACGATCCCGAGATGCTGTCCTCAACGTGTACTAAATTCGCGACGATCCGAAACTGCAGAATTGAATCGATTGCCAAGCCCGAAATGCATGAGCACTGGCACACGCACTTTTACGGAGGGGTGCCGCATACTCATCAGGATTCTGCATGACGCAGAATTTGTTCCTCCTCTAGTTGGGCAGACTACAGCCTTTATGACACTTCCGTGACATAAGATTGAGAGCATAGAAAAAATAAGGATGCTAACCAATGGCTGAGCTCAAGATTGAGAAAGTTACTGAAGACAGTCCTCTGAAAGCGAAAGTTCAGCGGATCTATATAAAGTCTTTTCCGCTCTTTGAGCGAGTTTCTCTCGAACCTTTCTTTAACTCCGTTTCCGACGGCGTCGAAATCTTTGCGCTGAGCGATGAAGAAGACGTGGTTGCTTTTTTCTGCACGCTCAGAAAAGACAAGTATTACTACCTCTTTTATCTTGCGGTCGATGAAGATAAACGAGGAAAAGGCATCGGCAGCGACATCTTGTCTGCCGTCATTAAAAATGCCCGTGGTGCGACCGTCTTCTTAGACTGCGAGGGCATTTATCCCGGCTGCAAGGACAGAGCGGCACGTGTTAAACGCTTGTGTTTTTACCATCGCAACGGATTCAAAGAAATCGGCCCGCTGAAGACCTGGCGCGGAGAGAAATTCAGAACGCTGGTTTACGGCGACAAAGAAATCTCGGAGCAGGAAATCGAAGATTTCTGGGAGATTTTTGGTCATTTGTGGGAAGGGCAGGAGATTGCTACTATCCCCGCCGAGCAGGGTTCTCAGGATGGGCAAACTATGGAGAAGGACCTATAGAATGTTCGCTCCAAAGGTCTAGTGAGGAAACCAATTAAGAAACAAATTGAGGGGTGGCCGGTTAAAAGCCGCCGTGGGATGAGTCAGAAGGCCGACTGAGGCCTCTGAAAAAACAGAAAGAGATAAAAATGAAGTTAAAAGCTGTGATCGCCGTATCCGTTCTTGCTATTGCTGCGGCAACAGGCGGCTGGATGTACTACCGATATGAGTCCACACCCAAGAATTTAGAGCTTTACGGCAATGTCGATATCCGCCAAGTAAATCTGGCTTTCCTTTGGCCGGAACGTATTAAGTCGATTTTGGTCGAAGAAGGCGACGTCGTTAAGGCGGGAGAACCGGTTGCCGAACAGGAAACCGACACGCTTAAGATTGAAATTGAACAGGCTAAAGCAGCCGAACAAGCTGCTTATCAGACCTATTTAGCATTGAAGAACGGTACTCGTCCTGAAGATATTGCCAAGGCTGAAGCCGCTGTGTTAGTAGCGCAGTCTCGTTTGCATCTGGCCCAGAAAGATTTTGAACGCGTGGACGGCATTTATAAATCTACCCGAGGGCAGGGCGTGAGCAAACAGGCCTTGGATACACAGAGCAGCCAGCTGCAAGTTGCTAAGAACGAACTGCTTTCCGCAGAGAAGTCTTTGGAATTAGCTAAGATCGGGCCGCGAGCCGAAGACGTCGCCAGAGGCTATGCGCAATGGCAGCAGACCAAAGCTCAGGTCGATCAGCTGGAGTTGAAATTAAAGCAGAGTACGCTTTATGCCCCGCTCGATACAACGGTTCGTTCCAGACTTCTGCAGCCCGGCGACATGGCAAACGCTCAGGTGCCGGTTTTGGCTTTGGCGATTAACTCGCCTAAATGGGTTAGGGCCTACGTCAACGAAGTCAATCTCGGCAAGATCAAACCGGGTCAGGAAGCCTACGTGACGATTGACGCCTATCCGAATGACAAAATTCCCGGTCATGTCGGCTTCATTTCTTCTGTAGCCGAATTCACGCCTAAGACCGTTCAGACGCCGGATTTGCGCACTAACCTTGTTTACGAAGTCAGAATTTTGGTTGACGACAAAGACAATCGTTTGAGACTGGGTATGCCGGTAACCGTGGGCTTTAAATAAGGACGGCTGATGGCAGAGAACAACAACGTTCCGGCCGTCTTCGCAAAATCGCTTAAAAAAGTTTTTGTTAATAAGAAGAATCCGGCACTAGATTCGATTGCGCTCAACGGTATTGATTTAACGGTACCGAAGGGAGGGCTCGTTGCTTTGGTCGGTCCGGACGGCGCCGGTAAGACGACTTTTATGCGATTGGTCTGCGGGCTTCTGACTCCGACCTCCGGCGAGTTGGAAGTGTTCGGTATGAACACCGTGACGGATTCAGAAGCGATTCAAGAGCGAATCGCTTATATGCCGCAGCGGTTCGGGCTTTATCAGGACTTGAGCATTAAAGAGAATATGGACCTTTTTGCCAACCTTCAGGGGGTTCCTGAGGACGAGCGAAAAGAAAAATATGATCAGCTCTTCGCGATGACCGGGCTTGCACCATTTACCGACCGGTTGGCCGGACGGCTCTCCGGCGGTATGAAACAAAAGCTCGCACTGGCCTGCGCCCTGATTCACGACCCGGATTTATTGATTTTGGATGAACCGACGGCAGGTGTTGACCCGGTTTCTCGTCAGGAACTCTGGAAGATTCTTAAAACTGCGGTCGCTCAGAAAGGTATGAGTGTTCTCGTGAGCACTGCTTATCTGGAAGAAGCGGCCATGTGTCATGACGTCTACATCATCAATAAAGGCGTGATTTTGGCAAAGGGTACGCCCGAGATGCTGACGGAGCCTTATAAAGATCGAGTTTATTTTGCTCAATCCGAGGGCAGAACGGCGCGCCAAATGCTCGACGCCGCTTCCCAAGCTTCTCTTGTTCTTGATTCCACGCCGTCAGGAGACGGGGTCCGAGTGCTGTTGTCGAAAGATGCCGATCTGAAAGAAGCAGCAAAGGAACTCGGTGTTCCGTCTCTAAGCCCGCTGCCTCCGAGACTGGAAGACGCTTTTATGTCTCTTCTGATTGCGGCGGATAAACCACAGAAAGATTTCGGGGAAAACGTCGAAGTCCGGAATACGAAAGGTGATGACAGCAAACCTGTGATTGTGGTTGAGAACCTGGTTAAGAAATTCGGGGACTTTACAGCGGTCGATGACACATCGTTTAGCGTCACACGCGGAGAAATCTTCGGATTGCTGGGGCCGAACGGTGCCGGCAAAACCACCACATTCCGCATTCTTTGCGGTCTGATTCCGGCGACTTCCGGAAAGGTTGAAGTGGCAGGGTATGACCTTCGAACGGCTCGAGCTTCGGCGCGACGAACGGTTGGTTATGTGGCTCAGTTTTTCTCCTTGTACAGCATTTTCTCTGTGGGATTTAATTTGAAGTTTTACGGCGGTGCGTACGGATTATTCGGAGACAAGTTAAAGACGGCTATGGATGCGGTTGTCAGGCGTTTCGGTCTGACAGGTTTGCTCGGCAAGAAAGCAGGCGGCTTGAACGACGGCTATAAAAAGCGTCTTTCGATGGCTGCCGCTCTGATGCATGATCCGGGTATTTTGTTCCTTGATGAGCCGACAAGTTCGATTGACCCGCTTGCGCGAAGAGTGTTCTGGCGAAGCATTAACAAACTTGCCGACGAGGGCAAAGCCATTATTGTGACGACCCACTTCATGGAAGAAGCAGAGTACTGCACGCGCATTGCCATTCAGGATCGCGGCCATATGCTTGCGATCGGAAGCCCTAAAGAGGTTAAAGAAGCCGCCGGGCTGCCGGAGACGGCGAGTATGAACGAAGCCTTCATCAAGATTGTGAGGGCTTACGGTAAAAAGGCAGGGATTGCAGATGATTAAGTCCGATTTTCTTCGCCGTCTACGCGCTCTGACGATTAAAGAGTGGTGCCAGCTCGTTCGAGACCCGAGCTCCTTTGCCGTGGGGCTAGTGCTTCCGCTGGTTTTGATCTTTATTTTCGGCAGCGGCCTGTCTTTGGACTTAGGCAATACGCCGATCGCAGTGATCAACCAGGCGCCGGGCAATGTTTCTTACGCTATTGAGCAAGGATTTAAGGGGTCGCCGTACCTCACACCGATTAACTGCGGCAACATCAAAGAAGCCGAAGGGCTGATGAGAAAGAAGACCGTCAAGGGTATCGTTGTGATTCCGAGCAACTTTGCAGGACAATTTCAAGCCGGCAAAGGCAAGCTTCAGCTCATCGTGCACGGTGTGGACACCGTGAGCGCCTCATCGCTTGAACGCTACATCCAGCAGTCGGTCCAAATCAGTCTCGGTAAATTAGGCTATTCATCGGATAAGGGCGCCGTACCGGTTGTTCGTCTTTGGTTTAACGCCGCAAATTCTTCGACCTGGTACTTCGTGCCCGGGCTTGTGGTCGTTGTGATTACAATTGTTGGTGCATTCCTTACTGCGCTTGTGATTGCTCGAGAGTGGGAGCGCGGTACTATGGAGATGCTGTTTTCGACGCCGGTTAAGCCTTCCGAGATTCTGCTCTCTAAGGTCATTCCATATTTCATTGTCGGTATGGGCGGCTTGTTCCTTTGTCTTTTTGCGGCACGATTCATTTTTGAGGTACCGATCCAGGGCTCATTGGCTGTCATTATCGGATCTTCGTGCATTTATCTTTTAACGGCACTAGGGGCAGGGCTTTGGATTTCGGGGCTGACAAAGAATCAGTTCCTGGCTTCCCAGCTTGTGATTCTGATCAGTTTCCTGCCGTGCGTGATGCTGAGCGGCTTCGTCTTTGACTTGCGAAACGTACCGGAAGCCATCGCGGCGGTTTCTTACGTACTTCCGCCGACTTACTTCATGGAACTGATTCGAGCTTCATTCCTTTCGGGAACGGACGCGCAAACGGTGATCAAAGACACGGCGATTCTTGCTGCTTACGCCTTTATGTTTTTCTTCTTTGTGACAAGAACACTTAAGAAGACGTTGGAGAAGAAATGACTTTTGGTGAATGGCTAAGATGGTTCAGTAATCTGTTCGTGAAGGAATTTCTCACGTACTTTATCGATCCTGCTTCTCGATTTATTTTGGTCGTGCCGCTGATCATTCAGATTTTTCTGTTCGGCTACACCGCAACCTTCGATTTAAACCATGCTCCGATTGCCGTTTTGAATGAGTCTCACGGAAGGTTTTCGCAGCAGCTTGTATCGCAAATCGGCGCTTCTCCGACTTTTTACATACGCCGATATTTGGACAATGCTTCTCAGATGAAGGACGAACTGAATCCTCGTGATTCGCTTGCCATCGTTCATATTCAGTCGGATTTTGATTCCAAGCTCGCACAGGGCAAACAAGGTCCGGTGCAGATTATTACTGACGGCAGGAACTCTACGACAGCAGGGCTGGCGGCAGCTGAACTTTCTACGATCATTCAAGAATTTAATCACCGTTATGTCGGTGTTCCCGAAGGCATTGATATCGAGACGCGGGCCTGGTACAACCCGAATCTGCAGACCCAGTGGAACATTGTGACAGCGCTCATTGGTACCTTAAGTTTTATTCAGGTGCTTATGCTGTCGGCCTTGTCGGTCGCTCGAGAGCGAGAGCACGGAACGTTTGACCAGTTGCTGGTTTCGCCCTACAGACCGTTTGAGATTCTTTTGGCGAAAGCAACGCCTCCGATTGTGATCGGTATCGCGCAGACCTTTATCGTGGTTCTTTTTGCGGTCTTCTGGTTTGATATTCCGATGCGCGGGATGCTGCTGCCGCTGTATTTCGGTATTTTTATCTTTACGTTATCAACGGTGGGAACAGGCTTGGCGATCTCTTCAATTTCTCAGACCATGCAGCAGGCGATGATTTTCTCGTTTGTGCTGATTGTTCCGATGGTGATTCTTTCCGGTTTGGTCACTCCGGTTTACAACATGCCGGAGATTCTGCAGATTCTGACCTATGTTGATCCCTTGAGATTTGCTCTGGAGTACGTTCACGGCGTGTATCTGGAAAACTTATCTATCTCCGAACTTTGGGGACAGATTATTCCGATGCTTGTCACCGCTGTTGTTACGCTGCCGTTTGCGGCATTCTTCTTCCGTCGGTCCTTGTAAAAAATTGTAAACTTAGAATAGGTAAAAAAGATAATGTGAGCTTTCGTTTTGATTTCTTTCAGTTTTTAGGATGGAGCTCTGTACCAAGGAAAATTATGGATATTGAACAACAATACTCAGTCAATCATTTTTTGATTTCCGCGCTACTTACCTACGTAGAAAATAAAGAGATAGCGATACCGGAAATCCAAAGACCCTTCGTTTGGAACGCATCAAAGGTTAGAGACCTCATTGACAGTCTTTATAGAGGCTATCCGGTCGGCTATATCGTTACCTGGCAGAATCCAGATATGAAATTAAAGGACGGCAAGAGTTCCAGCGGCAAGAAGATCCTGATAGATGGGCAGCAGAGAATTACGGCGTTGACGGCGGCAATTCTTGGTAAAGCTGTCAAGAATACAGAATATGAGGACGTCCATATCAAGATCGCTTTCAATCCAAAAGAACGGAAATTTGAGGTAAGCAATCCTGCAATTCAGAAGGATGTCACTTGGATCTCGGATATAGCGCCGTTTTTAAGCGGACAAAAGAGGCTAAGAGAGGTTAGAGAGGAGTATTGCTCATCAAACCCTGATTTGGATCAGGATGAGATAGAAGATGTCTTGGAGGAGCTGAAAGCGATCAAAAACAGACAAGTTGGTGTCATTCAGCTAAACGGATCTTTAGATATCGACGCCGTAACCTCGATTTTTATCAGAATCAACAGCCAGGGAGTACCGCTAAGTCAGGCAGACTTTGTGATGTCAAAAATAGCAGCCAATGAAACTTACGGCGGAAACCTTCTCAGAAAATGTATTGATCATTTCAGCCATCTTTCAGTCAAACCGGAATTCTTCTCGTCCCTCAAGGCTAACGATAAGGAATTTGTTGACTCCGAATATTTTCCGGCAATTGCTTGGCTAAAAAATGAGAATGAGGATATTTACGATCCTGATTACTCAGATATTATTCGCGTTGCATTCCTCTATGGTTTCAGCCGTGGAAAATTAGGTGACTTGGTGAGCCTGCTTTCCGGACGAAACTTCGAAACCAGAGAGTTTGAGCAAAGCATTGAAGAGAACACTTATAAGATCTTAAAGGCTGCGGTTTTGGATTTCGTTAATGAAACGAATTTCAAACGCTTCCTCATGATTATTAGCTCTGCAGGCTTTTGCCATTCCAAACTGATAACTTCAGACAACGCGCTAAATTTTGCTTACGCACTGTACTTGAAATTGCGCAGTTTGAACTATTCTCCGGAGAAGATCGAAAAATTCGTCCGCCGCTGGTTAGTCCTGTCGATCCTTACCAGCCGATATAGCGGAAGTGCAGAAACGCGCTTCGACTCTGACATTAAAGCCGTTGAGGACTGTCCCATTGAAGAGGTTCTAGCAGACGAGGAAGAAGTTAATCTCTCCGAGTCATTCTGGAGTGTTGCTCTGCCTCAGAAACTCAGGTCTTCGTACGCAAACAACCCTGTCTTTAACCTCTTCTTAGCAGCTCAATGTAAGAACGGAGCCCGAGGCTTTCTTTCCAAAGATATTCTCGTAAAGGATTTGATTGAACAAAGAGGGGACGTTCATCACGTCTTTCCTAAAGAATATCTAAAACAGGGTGGCTTAGGAAAAGGGCAATATAACCAAGTGGCGAATTACGCTTACGTTCAGTCTGAAATTAATATAAAGATTGGAAAGAAAGCGCCGGATGACTATCTTGGCTATGTCCTTAATGTTCAATGCGAAGGAGGACAGTGCCTCTACGGAGGAATTACGGATAATGCAGATTTCAAAAAGAATTTAGAGGAAAACTGTATTCCTTTTGAAACGGTAGAAATGGATGAAAGCAACTACGAAGAATTTCTTCAAAAACGCAGGGAACTTATTTCCTCCCGTCTGAAGCAATACTATTTCTCCCTTTAGAGGCATCCGTTTTTGTGGAATAAACAAAAGGCCGAATCCATCAAAAGTTCGGCCTTCCGCTTAATCAGAGTATCGACTAAGAAATTTTCTTATAGGCTTCGTTGGCCAGTTTCTTACCGAGTTCAACGCCGGGCTGGTCAAAGGCGTTAATGCCGAAAAGCGTTCCGAGCATTGTGGTCTTATGCTCATACATCGCCATTAAAGCGCCTAATGTTTCAGGCGTGAGTTCTTCAATGGAAACGGTGGAAACCACATTGAAGTACTTGCTCTTCGGATCTCTGGTCACGAGAGCTTCCGTCTGAGCTTTGGCGTTGGCCATTAAGACGCGGTGCAGTTCTTTGTGCGCGTGGCCCGGTTTCTCGCACCAGAAAACGTCAATAGCGTTCTTTGCCGTACCTTCGCGCAAGAACTGGTAGAAAGAATGCTGAGATTCGTTCCCGTGTCCGCCCCAAACCGTCATCGGTTTGGGATAAAGTGCCAGCAGATTTCCGAGATTTTTTTTGTTTGTTTCCATTATATTAGGTTGTATGGTGTTCTCTTTCACGGTAGTACTGCACGATAACATGACAAGCAGTGACAGAACACCCAAAATTGTTTTTACCATGATGATTTCTTTATTTATCTATTTGACTTTCGGTGAACGGATCAGCACGATGCCCCATCAAGTCAATTTGGGCATACTCCTTATCGAACTCCTCCATTTCCCAAGCAGAGAGACGGACGGTTCCCGCACCGAGCAGGTCATTCAAGTGTACCGGATTGGTCGTACCGGGTATCGGAGCGATCCACGATTTGCGAGATAACATCCATATCAAAGCGAATTGTGCAGGTGTAACTCCCTTGCGCCCGGCCCATTTACGGACTAAAGCTACAAGCGGCATATTGTGCTTCAAAGCTTCGGGGGTGAATTGCGGCAGGTTCCAACGGCGGTCACCCTCATAGAAACGGCTGTTCTCGTCGATTACCCCCGTGAGGAACGCACGCCCCAGCGGACAATAAGGTACGAAGCCGATACCAAGCTCTTCCAATGTCGGAAAGATCTTGGTTTCAGGCTCCCGCCACCAGATGGCATACTCGCTCTGCACGGCCGAAAGCGGACAGACGGCATGCGCCCGACGAATGGAACGGGCACTCGCTTCCGACAGTCCCCAATGCAGAACTTTTCCCTCCCACATCAAATCTTTGACCGTTCCGGCCACATCTTCCATCGGTACTTTCGGATCGACACGGTGCTGATACAAGAGGTCAATATGGTCAGTACGCAGGCGTTTCAAAGAACCTTCCACCGCCCGGCGGATATGGTCGGGACGACTGTTGATAGCGGTCGGTTGTTTCTCCTCGACACCGAAACCGAACTTCGTTCCGATTTTCACTTTATTGCGAAACGGGGCAAGTGCCTCGCCGACCCACTCTTCGCTGGTGTAAGGGCCATAGACCTCCGCCGTATCGAAAAAGGTGACGCCTTTGTCGTATGCCCGACGAATCAGAGTAATCATATCCTTTTTATCGTACTTTCCGCCGTAATAACCCACCATCGGCAGGCAACCCAGACCGATAGCCGATACATCCAATCCTCCGAGCGTGCGATACTCCATCGCATTGTTCGTATTCGGTATGTTTTCATCAGACGAATTTCTCGTCCAAGAAGATGAAGGTTCAGCAAACACACGGGAAACACCCGTTGTAGCTCCGGCTGCGAGTAGTGCAAAACTCGATGCTGTCCTTAAGAAATTTCTGCGATCCATAATCTTCTATTTTTTCATTGTTCATTTTCTGATTGCAAATTTACCGCGATTGAATAAGCCGGCTTGTATACGATTTACGGATATTTATACCAGAATCCTTGATTCTGAGATAGGACCGTATATAATTCAAATCAAATGAATTACTTTTGCTCGGAAGAAGTTAAATGAGATAGTGGAATTAATATACAAGAAAAGTGGTTTCATCACCATTACTTATTATATGTGTGCTTTCCCCAAGCTATACAAAGATAACAATTGGGAATGGTTTGGGGTGTTTTTAATCCCTTTTTGAGAACCGTTTAAATGGTACTGGAACATAAATAAAAAATCACAATTTGTTTTGTGTCAACAAGTACAAAACACTCACAAAGCGATTTGAAAAAGAATCACAAAACGTTTTGCGGTTTATAGATATGCAGTCCGCATCAGCGGCGGAGACAAACGGGAGAACTTAAATAAACAAAAACACCCAGTTTTACATTAGTGGGGTGTAAAACTGGGTGTTTTCTTTGTAAACTATGATTTTCAATGTTTATTGCGGTGCGTACGGGACTCGAACCCGTGACCCCATGCGTGACAGGCATGTATTC
>ENA-OPCX01001013-OPCX01001013.1-human-gut-metagenome-genome-assembly--contig:-NODE-1013-length-12835-cov-7.696714_pt1 | contig 12835 bp, 11 predicted proteins | sample MGYA00241570_ERZ501491 | MGnify/ENA primary metagenome ERZ501491 (study PRJEB25962, sample SAMEA2042620) | human gut metagenome | biome: human gut; feature: human-associated habitat; material: faeces... | reverse complement strand
CGGGATTTTGGAATCTTTGGTATATAATGATATTCAATATTTGAAAAAAGGGCCGGTTGCCAATATATGGAGGGCTCCTCTGGCAAATGAAATAGATAGTTGGGCAAAGGAATACGGTAAAACCGGCACCTATGTAGATGGTTATGGGTTAGGGACGGCTAATGTGTGGTATGCACATCAGTTGGATAGAATGCAATTGGTCGGTGGAGAAGCTGTTTTGACTTTGGCGAATGATGATCGGGCAGAAATAATTTTAAGAAATGTACAGCAGGCAGATACTTTTAGAACGGCTGTTGAGAACAGGTATATTTATACTATTAGCAAAGATGGTTCTATATCATTGGAGCATACTATGACTCCATGGGGGGATTGGCCGAATTGGATTCCTAAAGCAGGATTACAATTTACTGTGGATAAGCAGTTTGAAACAATGACATGGTATGGACGGGGACCACATGAAAATTATTGTGATCGTAAGAGCGGATATAAAACAGGATTATATTCGATGAAGGTCTCTGACATGTATGAACCTTATCTTATTCCGCAAGAACATGGCAATCGGACGGATGTTTCTTATTTGAAACTGGAAAATGAAACCGGAGCAGGGTTAGAAATTTTTTCTGATTCTGAGTTTAATTGTTCTGCAAGTCATATTTTGTTGGATAATCTTACGAGGGCTGTATATCCTTTTCAATTGCAACCGATAGATGATATTATTGTTCACATTGATTATGCCAACTCTGGAGTAGGCTGTACAGCAACATCGACGATTAATAGGTATAGGACATATCCTTGTGAATATAGTTTTAAGATAAGGATACGTCCATATGCAAAGTAAAAAAGATAAAAAATATAAAGTATGAGAAAGAAAATATGTTTGTGTTTAAGTATGTTATTGTTTATCCTCTATGTCAGTGGGCAAGAAGCGGACGAACCTTTACGCTATGATGCAACCGATACCAAACGTATCTCTTATGGGGATAGTACTTGGATCACCCGAAAGGATAATGCTCCTCAAGGAGAATTGGTGTACTCTGCAGCTTCGTTGGGAAAACCGTTTACGGGCTTTCGGGTTTTATGCGGATGGTTGAGAGATCAAGACCTGAGGAATCATTTTGCTTTCTATTATAAAGAGTTATCTCAAGATGAATGGATTGAGTTGACCGAATTTTCGTGGGATATACGTACATATCCTTCTCCTTGGTATCAGGTTTCATACGCTTATGGAAACTTTCCACAGAGAAAGCTGGCATCTGATTTCAAAATCCGGTTAAAAGAAACATTTTATAATAAAGACGATTGGGATTTAGGATATAATACATTGGTAGGTAGAGTTGTTCTATTTACAGATGAAAGTTGGGAATTGGAATTGGATGAAGGAAAGCAGTATGCAATCTCAAATATTGATGGACGGTATTGGATGGAACAGAGAGGATATATTGTTCTGACAGAGGAATCACCGAGGTATGATGGTGCCGGTGCTTGGCGTTTTGTAAAAAATGAGGATCTGACATATACGGTGAAATCTGCAGATAATAGTGTAGTACTCTCTTTTGATTCTCAGTTGGCATTTAATGAAAAGCAAAAGACGGGAATACTCGTGCGATATGGTAATCAGCATAAATATTCTCATACCGAAGATGGTGTTCAATTCGGGAGTGATGATAGTTTCCTTATCGATAGATTGGATAACGGGAGGTATACATTACGACGGGCTCATGACGGACGTGCTATAGGACTTGCAGAAACGGATCCGGTTTGGGGTGACAGAGTTTCTGTTATTCAAGGATGTGCAGAGGAACTTATATTCACAGAAATTTCTAAACCAAGTAGTATTGTTCGGCAAACTTCCGGACCGGTTCGCATAGCTGTTCAGGGGCGAAATCTGAATGTATCGGATTTATCCGGAAATAGTTTGATACAGGTATACTCTGTTTCAGGAGTACAGTTGATGCAGGCTAAGGTGGAGACACGAGAGTTTACTTATGCTTTGGACCCCGGTATCTATATAACAAATGTACTGACAAAAGATAGTGTTGTGAGAGAGAAGATAATTATAAAGTAATAAAACTATGCAATATGTTAAAGCATTCGATTAAAACAAAAGCTATTCTGTTAATTCTTGCCATACAAACGTTGATTATACTGAATGTTGACGGACAGGCTTACTATTATGACGAACTGAAAGAGGGGGCTACTTTATTCGATTTAGGGCCGGGGAGAAATAAGGATCTGACTTTTGATGAAAGTTTTGTTCAAGTCAGTAAGGTCAATCCCTCTTATTTTGAGTTGACAAATGGTCAACCTTATATTGCGATAGGCGCTAATATCTGCTGGGGAGATATGTTCTATATGAAACGTTGGATGAAGAAAATATCTGCTAATGGGGGAAATTTTGCTCGTGTTTGGTTAAGTGACAGTCGTTTTGAGATAGATAATCCTGTTTATAAAGGAACTGAATGGCCCAATGCTAAAGCATTGGAAAATATTGATTCCCTTTTGGTGTGGGCCGAACGCTTTCATTTAAAATTGATGTTTTGCGTGGAAGATTGTCGAAGAATTTATGCAGAGAAAGAGGGAAACGGAAGTAATGTGAAACCGGTATATCATGTAGATAACGGTGGGCCGTTCAACAATATGGCTGAATATGTTAATACAACGGCAGGAAAACAAGTTTATATTGATCGGATAAACGTATATAAGGAACATTTTGGGAATCATCCGGCGATTTTCGGGTGGGAACTTTGGAACGAAATGGTCCTTCCAGATGAATTTTTATGTAGTCCTTCAGACCTTCTATATACAATATCTTGTTCAGTTCAATTTGTATCAGCTTGTAATCACTTTTTACATAAATGTAGTTTTTCTTGTTATCGTCTGCTGTTTCGGAGTTCTGCTTGACTGCCTTTTGTTGAAGCTCAAACCATCCGACAGCCTTGTTTATTGCTTCCATAAAATCGGAGTAACTGATTGGCTTCAGCAGGTAGTCGAGTGCATTTACCCGATAGCCGTCGAGTGCATACTGGTCGAAGGCGGTAGTAAAGATGATTCGGGTATCTTTCGGAACCATGCGTGAAAAGTCTCTTTTATATAAAGCAATTCGGGCATCTGGATATCCAGGAAAAGCACGTCAACCGGATGCTCTGGCAAATATTTCATAGCTTGTATTGCACTGGAATAACTTCCCGAAAGTTCCAGAAAGGAAGTCTTCTTTATGTAACTCTCCAATAGTCCTAAAGCTAATGGTTCATCGTCGACAATGGCACATCTTAAGTTCATATTTTAGTCTTTTTTAGATTAATGGTTCAGATAGATTGTAATGTTGGAAAGATACTCCTTTCCATCGTCGGATACATGTCTGTCCCATTTGTAGGATTCGGGATAAATCAGTTCCAGACGTTTTTTCACTTGCTCCAGTCCGATGCCGGAACCACTTTTGTCGGCTTCGGTTTTCGGGTGATTGCTGTTGCGTATCGTACACGTTATTTTATCGTTGTCTTCCGAAATGGTGATGCTGATAAAGCTGGGTTCCACGGGAGAGATGCCGTGCTTGAATGCATTTTCAATCAGCGATATGAATATCAGGGGAGCTATGGGTGTCTGACTTTGAGGCTTGATGTTGAATTGTGTCTGTATGTTTACCCGCGCCGATACGCGGATGCGCATCAGTTCGATATAGTTGCATATGAAGTCAATTTCCTTTTTCAGCGGGACGAACATTTGCTGATTGTCGTATAGTACATAGCGCAACAGTTTGCTTAGTTCCTGTACGGCCTGTTGTGCTTTTTCAGAGTCGAAGGCAATCAACGCATAAATATTGTTCAGCGTATTCAGCAGGAAATGAGGGTTGAGCTGGTTTCTCAGGTTTTTCAGTTCTGCTTCCGTACGGCTTTTTACAGCTTCCCGACGTTCTGCCTCGGCTTCGCTCCAGCGTTTACTCATGCAGATGGCCACGCTCAGTCCGGCAGAGAATATCAGACTTGCCAGATCGCGCAGATAAAAGATGTATACTGGTGGTACAGGTCGGTCGTCGGGCGGGGGAGGACAGTTCAGGTTGTTCCAGTAGCGCAGCCCGATTGTCATGACTGCAATGACTATTGAATTCACGAATATGAACCGTTTGGTCTGGCCGTGAAAGAGAATATGCGGAGTGAAAAGAAAATAATTCAGATAAAAGATGACAAAGAGAGAGGCAGGAACAATGCAGTGATGTATGAATTCTTGCCACTTTATGGAACCGTCACTGTTTTGTGTAAAGAACAGTGGAAAGGTGAAAAAGAGTCCCCAGCAAATAGTGTGGATCAAAATTTCGAGTGAACGGTGAGTCGTATAAGTGAGCTGTTTCATAGGTTGTGTGGTCAGTGAGCAAAAGTAATCAAAAAACTTTAAAAAGTCCGGCTGCTTAGCAATACTTTTATTGCCATAGGCAGCCGGACAAGGAAACCAAAGTTATGAAGAACAAAGTTATAAAAATGAACTTTCACAAGCTCATTATCGTTATTCGTATCTTAATGCTTCGATTGGATCAAGATCGGCGGCTTTCTTAGCCGGATACCATCCGAAGAAAACACCTGTAAGCGTACATACAGCAAACGAAAGCAATACACTCCAGGGCTGGATGAATACAGGCCAGTGTGCTACAGTCTTTATTACGAAACTTGCTCCGCAGCCCAGTATTACTCCGATCAATCCTCCGGTAATACTTATTAATATAGATTCGATGAGGAATTGCGACAAGATATCAATGCCTCGCGCTCCTACAGACATTCGAAGTCCGATTTCACGTGTACGTTCGGTGACGGACACATACATGATATTCATAATTCCGATACCACCTACTACCAGCGAGATTCCTGCTATACATGCCAGCAAGGTAGTCATCAGGTCGGTTGTCGTATTCAGCATGGAGCTTAGTTCCTGCTGTGTACGGATGGTAAAGTCGTCATCGTCGGTAGCTTTCAGCTTATGTACACGGCGCAGGGTAGCGGATATTTCGTCGACAGCTTCTTCGGTCATGTCTTCGGTCAGTGCCGAAGCAAATATTCCGCTCAGGTACGTTTGTGCCAGCAAACGTTTCATTACGGTAGTATAAGGAGCCAGTACCACATCATCCTGGTCCATACCCATTGAGTTGTATCCTTTCGATTTCAGGACACCTATTACACGGAAAGGTATTTTGTTGCATCGTATTACTTTTCCTATCGGGTCGGTTCCGTCGGGGAAAAGATTATCTACAATTGTTTTTCCGATGACACATACTTTCGCAGCTGTACGTATATCGTTTTCGCTGAACATTTCTCCCTCTTCTACGGTGAGCTGGCGGATTTTCAGATAATCGATGCTGACGCCGCTTACCGAAGACGGATAGTTGTTCGAACCCGCAATCAGCTGTCCGGAAGAGGAAACATCCGGACTGATAGCCGAAAGATACATACACTCGTCGCGCAGTGTCTCGTAATTTTCCAGTTTCAAGGTCTGCATGGACGATGGATCCTGGCGGACACCTCCTCGCATTTCAGCTCCCGGGTGAATCATAATCATGTTCGAACCCATTTCCGAAATCTGCTTCTGTATGCTTCGCTTTGAACCTTGTCCGATGGCGAGCATTGCAATGACAGAAGCTACTCCGATGATGATGCCGAGCATGGTAAGAAATGCACGAAGCTTGTTGTTGGCTAATGCACGGAAGGCTATTTTAAAAAGATTTGTTCCATTCATGTTACTAATAGAATTTAATAATTATGACTGACTATAAGGCCGATCAGTCTTCGTCATTTTTCGGCAGGGCGGCCAGCGCATCTGCTGCCGACAGAATGTGATTGTTTACCGTATCTTCTATTATATGTCCGTCGCGCAGTCGGATATTCCGGCTGCTGTATTGCGACAATTCCGGATTGTGGGTAACGAAGATGATGGTACGTCCTTCTGCATGTAGCTTTTGAAACAGTACCAGTATCTCGAAAGAAGTACGTGTATCGAGGTTACCTGTCGCTTCGTCGGCCAGAATTACAGCCGGATTGTTGACCAGTGCACGGGCAATGGCTACACGTTGCATCTGTCCTCCGGACATCTGGTTCGACTTGTGTTCCAGTCGGTCGCCCAGTCCTACCGCAATCAGTGCTTCAACGGCCCGGCGCCGGCGTTCGGCTGCGCTGACAGCCGAGTTGTACATCAGCGGAAGTTCTACATTTTCTACGGCTGTAGTCTTTGGAAGCAGGTTGTAGTTCTGAAAAACAAAGCCTATCTTGCGGTTACGCAATACAGCCCGCTGGGGTTTGCTCATGGTTCTTACGGAAACTCCGTCCAGCAGATATTCTCCGCTTGTAGGCGTGTCCAGGCATCCTAAGGTGTTCAGCAAGGTAGATTTTCCTGAACCGGAAGTTCCCATAATCGTGACAAACTCTCCTTCGCAGATGGAAAATGATATGCCTCGCAGTGCATGTACGGTTTCATCGCCCACCTGGAAGTTTCGTTTGATATTTTGTAATTCTATGACAACTTTACTCATGGTGTATTATCTGTATAGAATTGTTTTTAGTTATTCTCTTTATTTTTGTTTTTGTTATTACCTCGAGGTCCAGGCATGAACGGGCTGCGTTCACCTTCTCCTTCACTCGGAGCCATTTCCGGCATGCTGCTGGCTACAACGGCTTCGGTAACGATATTTGTTCCTTCACTGATACCTTCCAGAATTTCTGTGTGTGTACCGTCGCTGATGCCTGTTTTTACCGGATGTGCTACGAATGTATTATTTTCCAGTGTCCATACTTTATGTTCTCCCTGACAGTTTTTGATGCTTCGTCCGCCTGCTATTTCTTTATTCGGAGAGAAGCGCAATGCCTTAGACGGAACAACCAGTACATTGTCGCGAGTCAGTGTGTAGATGGTTACATTGGCAGTAAGACGCGGTTTCAGCTTCAGTTCAGGATTGTCGGCTGTAATGACGACTTCGTATGTTACGACAGTTTCGCTTGTTGTCGATGTGCTGCTGCTACTTGAACTGCTGTTTGTACTACCCAGACGTACCTGACGTACTTCTCCTTCGAACACATCATCCGGATAAGCGTCGACGGTAAAGGTAACACGTGCTCCCTCTGTAACACCGGCGATGTCGGCTTCATCAACATCGGCTACCACCTGCATCTTGGTCAGATCGGCAGCGATGGTGAACAATGTCGGAGTTTCGAAGCCAGAAGCTACGGTCTGTCCTTCTTCTACATCCTTGCTGGTTACGATACCGTCAATCGGTGAAGTAATGGTAGCATAAGAAAGGTTGCGTTCTGCTTTGGCAAGTGCGGCTTTGCTTTGTTCGTATGTACTGCGTGCACGCTGGTAATTGTATAATGATTCTTCGTAGTCTGTGTCGCTGATAAGTTGTTTCTTGTGTAATTTCTCGTTGCGGTCGTATAACTTTTTCTGATATTCATATTCGGCTTTGGCGCCGTCGTATGTAGCTTGCGCTGACTGGAGATCACTCGAAAGAGTTACTTTATCCATCTCGGCAATGACTTCACCTTCCTTTACTACGGAGTTATAGTCTACATATATCTTATCGATGATACCTGAAACCTGGGTACCGACTTCTACCTCTGTTACCGGCTCTATGGTTCCTGTTGCGGTAATCGAGTTGCTTACATTTCCTTTCTGTACCTGTTCGGTTGCAAAGTCTACTTTGTTTTTAGCTTTTGTTCCACCGAATATCCAGCATCCTCCGGCCACTACAATAATGACAGCCGCTGCGATGATGATTGTTTTCTTACTCTTCATATTTCAAGTTTTTATAGTTCAATTTTATTGCCTGCATAGAAATTAAGCAGTGTACGGTTTAAGATTGCCATGTATTTGGCTTGAACGCGCTGCTGCTGTGCGCTGAGCAGGTTGTTCTTTTCGGTAAGAAGTTCTACGGTATTTTTCATACCCAGGTTGAATTGCTCGCTTACCATATCGAAGCTTGTCTGACTGCTTTCCAGCTTGCTTTCGGCAGCCGCATATTGTTGCTGTGCATTCAGCGCATCCAGCCATAAGGTTTCGATGGTGCTGTATAGCTCTTTCTGCTTGTTAATCAGTTCATACTGGCTGTCGCTGTATTGCAGTCGTGCCTTCTGCACGTTACTTTTGTTCTGACGGTTATCGAATATTGGAATGCTCAAGCTGATTCCTACCATGTTGTTCCAGCCATATTTCATTTGTTGTGCCCAGTTGTTTGTGCTGGCTGTATTTGTTGTACTTGAGCTGGAAGCCGACAAACTGATAGTAGGATAATAACCGGCCTTGGCTGTGGATATAGCCAGTTTGGCATTTTCAATACTCAACTTGCTGCTCTGAATTTCAGGACGGGTTGTCAGGGCTGTCTGGTAAATGTCTGCCTGACTGGGCAATACTTGCATCACATGTTCGTCGTCCAGCGTAGGGAGTGAAAGTTTCATTTCGGCAGTGCCGTCCAGTTCCAGCAGTTGCTTTAGCTGTAACTTGTAGGAACGTAAGGAACTTTCGGCGGTTACCACCTGATATCTGTCGTTGCTGACTTGTGCTTCCAGTTGGGCAAGGTCGGCTTTCGAAATACTTCCTTCCTTAAACAGCTCTTCTGCCCGGTGAAACGTTGCTTCGCTGACCTCCAGTGTATTCTTGTTGATGCTGATTGATTCGTCAGCATACAGAATCTGGATAAACAGCTTGGTGATTTCTTCCTGCAGGTTATTTTCCGTTTCGTTTACGGCAAGTCCTGCAATATCCCGGTTTGTTTTCTGCTGTTTGATGTTGTTAAGTCGTTTGCCTCCGTTCCAGAGTGTCCACTGAGCGTTGAGGCTATAGTTTCCATTGTAGGTTGTCTTATTGTCACTGGTAATGATTTCCGTACCACTTACCGTTGCACTCTGCTCCTGATAGGGTCGGTTCACTACATTGTGTCCGGTGCTGAACGACAGACTGGGGAAAAGACTTGCCTTTGCACTCTTTATGTCTATTTCGCTTTCTTGCAACGATATTTTATTCTGTTGCAGCTGAATATTCTTTTCGAGTGCATAATTGATGCAATCTTCCAATGTCCATTCTTTCTCTTCCTGGGCGTAAAAAGGAGAGGCGGCCGAAAGAATTGCGATAAAACATAGTGCTCGTTGTTTCATATTCTGTTTATTTAATTTTGACGCTACAAAAATACATGTTGTTATATAGAGGTTCAAATGAATTAGATTAATGCTGATTTTATCAGGACAAAGGCTTGCTTTTTACCGATAAAAGACTTTTCTTTGTAATCATTATAAAAATAAACTATGATTAAAAAACATATCATTCATATTTGGGAGTTCTATCGGGACGGCTTCCGGGGCATGACGCTTGGACGTACTCTTTGGTTACTTATACTGATAAAACTCTTTATCATGTTCTTTATTCTGAAACTGTTTTTCTTTCCCTCCTTTTTAAAAGGAAAGACCAGCGAGGAAAAACAGGAGTACGTAGGTTCGGAGCTTATAAATCGTTCAACTGATTCAATAACTAAATAAAAACGAAAACTTATGTTAGAAAGTATTGACACATCGATGGTCGACTGGTCGAGAGCCCAGTTCGCCTTGACTGCCATGTATCATTGGCTATTTGTGCCGCTTACGTTGGGCTTGGCTGTTATTATGGGATTAATGGAAACGCTTTATTATGTTTCCGGAAATGAATTTTGGAAGCGGACGGCTAAGTTCTGGATGAAGTTGTTCGGAATAAACTTTGCCGTGGGAGTTGCCACCGGACTGATTCTGGAATTTCAATTCGGTACCAACTGGAGCAATTACTCGTGGTTTGTAGGAGATATATTTGGAGCTCCGCTGGCTATTGAAGGTATTGTCGCTTTTTTTATGGAAGCAACTTTTATTGCTGTCATGTTCTTTGGCTGGAATAAAGTGAGCAAAAAGTTTCATTTGGCTTCTACTTGGCTGACAGGACTGGGAGCGACTTTTTCTGCCTGGTGGATTCTGGTTGCCAATTCATGGATGCAATATCCGGTAGGTATGGCATTCAATCCCGAAACGGTACGTAACGAAATGGTCAGTTTCGCTTCAGTAGCTTTTTCGCCTGTGGCTGTAATGAAATTCATGCATACTGTACTTAGCAGTTGGATACTGGGAGCGGTATTTGTTATCGGCGTCAGTGCATGGTATTTGTTGCGTAAGCGTGAAAAGGAATTTGCTGTAGCCAGTATCAAAATTGCAGCTGGAGTAGGATTGTTTGCTGCATTGGTTACGGCTTTCTCCGGTGACAAGTCGGCCTATCAGGTTGCCAAATATCAACCGATGAAGCTGGCAGCTATGGAAGCTCTTTATGACGGAGGAACTCATGAACCGCTTACAGTAGTGGGCAGCCTCAAGATTCCAGAAATGCTTTCGTATCTTGCTACTCACGATGCAGCCGGATATGTTCCGGGAATAAACGATCTGCTGTTGGGCGGATATACGCTCCCCGACGGATCGAAAGCTCTTTCTGTTAACGAAAAAATAGAGAAGGGAAAAGTAGCCATTAAGGCTCTTTCCGATTTCCGTCAGGCAAAAGAAGAAAAAAATGAAGAAGGTATGCAGCGTGCGCGTCAGGTGCTGGATGAAAATATGCCTTATTTCGGATATGGATATATAAAGGATCCTAATTCGATTGTGCCGAACGTATGGTTGTCTTTCTGGTCGTTCCGTGTAATGGTTGGTCTGGGAATGTATTTTATTCTTTTCTTTATTGTCATTCTATTCTTGTCGTGGAAACATCAGTTGTCGAAAGCCAGTTGGCTGCATTGGGTAGCTCTCTGGAGCATTCCATTGGCTTATATTGCCAGTCAGGCGGGATGGGTTGTTGCCGAAGTTGGGCGTCAGCCGTGGGCAATTCAGGATTTACTTCCGGTGAATGCTGCCATTTCCAGACTGGAAACCGGCTCTGTGCAGACAACCTTCTTTATATTCCTGATCATGTTTACCGTGTTGTTGATTGCAGAAATCGGCATTATGCTGAAAGCTATCAAGAAGGGACCGGAGGAAGTACAATAATAATCAATCAACCATTGCTTAAATCATAGAAATTATGGATACTACATATATATTTTTACAGAACTATTGGTGGTTCCTGGTGTCCTTGCTGGGAGCATTGTTAGTATTTCTGTTGTTCGTACAAGGAGGAAACTCGCTGTTGTTCCGTCTGGGACGGACTGAAGAAGAGCGTACATTGCTGGTAAATTCTACCGGACGCAAATGGGAGTTTACGTTTACTACACTGGTTACTTTCGGAGGAGCTTTCTTTGCATCTTTCCCGTTGTTCTACAGTACCAGCTTTGGAGGTGCTTACTGGTTGTGGATGATTATTCTGTTCAGCTTCGTGTTGCAAGCTGTTTCTTATGAATTCCAATCGAAATTAGGTAATCTTCTGGGTAAACGTACCTATCAGTATTTTCTGGTGATAAACGGAATTGTAGGACCTGTATTGTTGGGTGCAGCCGTTGCGACCTTTTTCAACGGTTCAAACTTCATTGTCCGGAAGGCAAACATGGCCAACGAAATGATGCCGGTTATCAGTCGGTGGGCAAACGGCTGGCACGGGCTGGATGCTTTTACCGATCCGTGGAACCTGATTCTTGGGCTGGCAGTCTTTTTCCTGGCGCGTTTGTTAGGCAATTTGTATTTCATCAATAACATTCGCCATGAGGAACTGATTCTTCGCTGCCGCCGCCAGTTGATTTCAGATGCTGTACCCTTCCTGATATTCTTCCTGGCCTTTGTGATCCGTACTCTGCTGAAACATGGATTTGCCGTCGATCCGGCTACTCAGGCGATTGTAATGGAGCCGTATAAATACTTCCATAACCTGATGGATATGCCTCTTCTGCTGGTTTTATTCTTGGTGGGAGTTGTTGGAGTCTTGTTCGGTCTGATAAAAAGTATTCTCAATACAACCTATACAAAAGGCATTTGGTTTGCAGGAATTGGAACAGTGCTTACCGTATTGGCATTGCTGCTGTGCGTAGGATATAATCATACGGCCTACTATCCATCTACGGCCGATTTGCAAAGTTCGCTGACACTCGCCAACAGTTGTTCCAGCAAGTTTACGCTTACAACCATGGCTTATGTTTCTATTCTTGTTCCATTTGTTTTGGCATACATCGTTTATGCTTGGAGAGCGATAGACAGAAAGCCGATAACGACGGAAGAAATGAAGGAAGACGACCACGCCTATTAAAAAGCTATTAGGCAGAGCGAAGTTGTAAGGACTCTGCCTGATCTAAATGCAGCATCGTCCGATCCTGAATGACAGGAGGGCAAAAAAGGAATCAGCCTCCGGTGAGAGATATATCCATCTTCATCGGAGGCTGATTCTTTATCAAATTTATAGGTCTTGCATTAAAGGAAATTTATTTCTGTGAAGCCGGACATCTGTCGCAAGATGCCGGAGCTTGTCCCATTTTTCCCTTAGGCTGTTGCGGGCACTGAGGATTTTTCATGCACGGGCGCTGAGCACGTTTGGGACCATTGTCCTTGAACAGAGCTTCTACCTGACGGATGTTTAAAACCTTTTTAAACTTCTTGTAATACGTTTCCTGCGTTTCAACAAGTTTCTTGCGGGCAGCGAAACGGTCTTGCATCATCTGGTCTATCTCGGCATCAGTCAGTTCTTTTTTCTCACCTTTTTGCAATTTCTTGCAGGCAGGCTTGCATTGCTGCATTGCTTCCAGATACTCTTTGTACAACGGTGCGAATTTTTCAGCAGTTGCTTCGTCCAGAAGAAGACGTTGCTGTGCTTTTTTAACCTGCATTTCGATACGCTGTTCCGGTGTAAGTTTCTTGTCCTTCTGTCCCGGCTGTGCCAATATAATACC
>ENA-OPCX01001005-OPCX01001005.1-human-gut-metagenome-genome-assembly--contig:-NODE-1005-length-12960-cov-6.908408_pt1 | contig 12960 bp, 10 predicted proteins | sample MGYA00241570_ERZ501491 | MGnify/ENA primary metagenome ERZ501491 (study PRJEB25962, sample SAMEA2042620) | human gut metagenome | biome: human gut; feature: human-associated habitat; material: faeces... | reverse complement strand
ACAACAGCGAGCCGCAGAACGGTCTGATTCCGAGCGACACCAACGAAATGGGCGGCGGCAAGGTCATCCGCTACCTGTTCGAAGGTCTGGTGAGCTTCGACGCGAAGGGCAAGCAACATCTCGAAGTCGCCGAGAGTATCACCCCGAACGAGGACGCCACCAAGTACACGATCAAACTGAAGAAGGGTTGGAAGTTCACCAACGGCGAGGCAGTAACCGCCCATTCCTTCGCCGACACCTGGAGTTTCGCCGCCAATGTGAAGAACGCGCAGAAGACCTCGAGCCGCTTCTCCACCATCAAGGGCTATGACGAGCTGCAGGATCCGAACGTCGATCCGAAGGCCACACTTTCCGGTCTTTCCACCCCGGACGACTACACGCTGGTCGTCGAGCTGAACAAGCCTGATTCCGTGTTCCCGACCAAGCTCGCGCACCAATCCATGTTCCCGCTGCCGAGCGTGGCATTTAAGGACATCAAGAAGTTCGGTCAGGCTCCGATTGGCAATGGTCCGTACAAGTTCAAGTCCTGGTCGCATGACAAGAACATCATCATCGTGCCGAACAAGGATTATAAGGGCAGCCGCAAGGTATCCAACAACGGCATCGAATACCGCGTCTATACGAATGAGGATTCCGCTTACTCCGACGTGCTGTCCGGCAACCTCGACGTGATGGATCAGATTCCACAGTCCGCGGTGAAGACCTTCCGTCAGGATTCCAGCGTGATCGCCTACAGCCAGGCAGGATCCTCATTCCAGTCCTTCGTCATTCCGGAACGTCTTGAGCATTTCGGCAACGACGAGGAAGGCCAATTGCGTCGTCAGGCCATTTCCATGGCCATCAACCGCGACCAGATCGTCAAGAAGGTTTACAACAACACGAAGACCCCGGCCACCGATTTCACTTCACCGCTCGTCCCCGAATATGTGAAGAAGCTGGAGAAGAACGGCGACAACCTGAAGTACAACGCTTCCAAGGCCAAGGAACTGTGGAAGAAAGCCAATGCCATCAAGCCATGGTCCGGCAACTTCCGAATCGCCTATAATGCCGATGGCGGCCATAAGGAATGGGTCGATGCCGTGTGCAACCAGATCAAGAACACACTCGACATCGACGCCGCTGGCGAGCCGTACGCCACGTTCAGCGACGTGCGTAACCAGGTGACCAACCGCACCATCAAAACCGCGTTCCGTGCCGGCTGGATGCTGGATTACCCGTCCGCTGAAGATTATCTCAATCCGCTATATGCCTCCAGCTCCGCTGACGGTCATGGTTCGAACGATGGTGATTACAAGAGCGCGGAATTCGACAAGCTCCTGAACGCCGCGCTCGCCCAGACCGACGTAAAGAAGCGAACCGAGGACTTCACCAAGGCGCAGGAAGTGCTGGCCAAGGATCTTCCGGTGATTCCGCTGTGGAACGACAACGTCGCCGCCGCGTCCGCGACGAACGTGAAGAACGTGTCGTTCGACTACACCAACCTGCCTACCTACAACACCATCACCAAGTGACGGCTTCGTTGTGACGTTTTGCTGCCAATCGGCAACGAAAAACGAGTGGGGGGTCGAATCCTTAATGGATTCGAACCCCCACTCGGCGTTTTGCAGCCGTTTCGTTTATTTGCTTGCGGCGTCAAACCTATGGCGTCAGCTCTGCACGTAGCTGCCCTTCGGGGACTTCCAACCGCAGTTCATCATCTCGCTGTTGAACACCATCGCACCGTCGCCATGGGCGGGGACGACGATCATGCCACCGTCGCCGTGGTGACGGGCCACACCGTCCAGCGCGGCCTTCGCAGCCTCGACCGGATCTTCCTTGGCATACAGCACACGGTCAGAAACCTGGTGCGCGGCGACTTCCTTGACGAACGCCTCACCGATGCCGGTGCAGGAGATCGCAACGGAATCGTTGTTGGCGTAGGTGCCGCAACCCGGCAGTGGCGAATCGCCAACACGGCCCGGCATCTGGTTGGTGATGCCGCCAGTGGACGTGCCGGCGGCGATATTGCCTTCGGCATCGCGCGGCACGGCGCCGATGCTTCTCCCATTCGTCGCCATTGGACTGCGCCTCACGCAGGGATTCCTGACGGGCCGGGGTGATGAAGTACTCGCTGTCGCACAGTTCGATGCCCCACTCCTTGAGCAGGTTATCGCCCGGCTTGGCGAACATGACGTGCTTGGTCTTCTCCTTGATGGCGCGCGCCACATTGATCGGGTTCTTGGACGTGGTCAGACCGCATGCGGAGCCGACTTCGCCGTCAACGCCGGTCATCAGGCAGGAATCCATGGACACGATGCCTTCGCTCGTCAACGCGGCACCACGGCCAGCATTGAATTCGGGAGCATCCTCCATGACACGAATGGCCGCGCAGACGGCATCCTCGGCCGGAGCGCCCTGTTCCAGCAGCGCATAGCCGGCTTCAAGGGCCCTGTTCAGATCCTGCTCCACCTGGGCGCGACGTTCCGGCGTGTCCTTCTTGCCGCGATTGCCAGCGCCTGCGTGGATCACCAGAAGGATTCCATCCGGATCAGCCTGGGCAACCCGGACCGTCGACTGCGGCAATGCTGCTTCGTTTGTTGACATCTTCTCTCCTTCAGATATCTCGCTTATGTTTGACATTCGCAGATATCTTACGCCGGTGGCGGCAACGAAGCGCCCGACATGTGCAAAAGCGATGCCGTCGCGCCGTTACGCAATCAAAAACATATTGAAGCGCGACTGCGTCCTTTCTTACGTTTCATACTTTTGCAAATCGTAATCTCGTATTTCATGGTGCTCCTCCGTTGGTAGTGCCAGTATGTGTCAAGCGCATCGTTCCCCGGACAAAATCACGTTCTTAAGCAAAGCCACGCTTGTAAATCGGAAACACAAGTCGTTGTGGCCCCTACGGATTCATTGTATGTCGAAATGGCTGAATAATTATCCATCGCAAAAACTCTCGTAAGCAACACCTATCGAGATAAATGTAGCTTATTTTAACGTTAGCTACACTTATGCGGATAAGTGTAGCTAACGCACATGCGATGCGACTGATAGATTGGCAATAAATGGAAACAACAAGCCATTTCGCCCAGCTCTATATGCTATCGGAACGAATTGCGTTTGAAATCGTTGTTCTCCCATATGAGTAGACCGATGGTCGCTGGGACTATCTCACCATCTGCCGCTTTTATCTCAGACACGTCGACTAGGCGGACCTATCACAGCAAGCCGGCATGGTAGACAACCGCATGGAAAGGATGGACATCATTGTGAAAGCACGGGCATCCCTTGGATGTCGGAGTCCACTACCGTTTTGAGGATGTCGCGAATCAGGTCCATGTCACGGCGTATCGGATCTCTTTTCGATTAGACCGGCATATTCTTCTTTGTCTTCGTCGTCGAGCAGCGCATAGGCGTCAAGCAAGACGTCTTTGGGGGACGGCGATGTTATTTTCGAGGATGTCTGCTATTAGCCAGCTCAGCGAGTAGTATGGTTCTCCTGCATTAAAGCCATCATCGAGGGATTGGACTTGGCCATCGGGAAGAGAATCGCAATAGGGTCTCAACTGTCGGTAGGCTGCCGCCACTTGCCGATCCAGGGGCCATAACCTTTCCCTTTCCTGTGTGGTGGTCAGATGGCCGGTGTAAATGCGAAAACGTTTCTCTTTGCCGTGTCTTTTCTGCAACCATACGCGGATTAGTTCTTCTTCCACGATTCTATAGCGAGTTTGCCTGTTCTCATCAGCCCGTTTGATGTAATCCGGATCGGCCACCCCTAAATAAAACGCCCATTTCGCTTTCATTTCATCCCAATCGTCTAGGAAATGTATATTCCCTTCGACGCGAATATCAATCCCATATCTTTCGAAAATATGATTCCGAGCCTTGAAATAGGCATAGCCGCGAGTGGTCTAGGTCATTGATCTGACAGGCTTCTGAAACCGATAGCCTTGGAGCTTCCTGAACAGTTCATGAGAACTGAACATAATCTCCATCAACATAATGGCTTCTTCCTTCTGTCAGGGTAACCCTTTTGTTGCAGCATTCCAGGTCAAGAAGCTGCATACCATTTTTTAATAGGTCTCTATGTAAATAAATCAATTGGTCGTTATTACAATATTGAGTTGTATGAAGCGTCACAAGCATCCTGTTCTCAGCAAGAGCACCGGCAGTATCAACCACCATCTGAATTTTATCAAATAGGGAACCCACAGAGCTCACATCAACACGTAATTTTGCCATTGAAATCGCAGTTTTCAAATCCAGCGAAGAAGAAATTTCCAGAGGCAAATCATCATCCCATATTTCATCTTGAATAAGCGTTTTTAACTCTGCCTGCAACTCAAGCACTCTAGTTAATTTATCAACATCAAATTCATCTATTATTTTCTTAATTGCCGCTTTTTGGAATAGTGCATTGTAGTCAACAATATCAGCGCAATCCCCAACATACAATATTGATTTTGTTAAGACCGCGGTCTTACTCCCATCTCCCAGAACCACGTCATCACCAAACCCCTGTAGGCCCTCCACAAATTTAAACAAAAGTTCTGGCGACGATAATCCCAATACATTCAGCCCTAATTCAAGAGGCATCACATCGAGCGGATACATGACAATGCTATCAATCATATAATCACTGTCCGTTCATCCGAATTTCTTACATCCTCAATTCGATTTCCTAAAAGAAATTTGATTGAAGCATATTGCTTTTCCGTAATAATCAGTGACTGCACCAAACCTTCTTCAGGAACAAAACTCGCCACACGGCCTTCAAGAAAACCAGCCGATTCACGAGTGGTAGCGATTCTAGAATATACTGATTCTTGAACCATAATGAAACCTTCTCGCAACAGATTCTTTCGAAAAGTTGCGTATGCCTTACGCTCTGCTACTGTTTTCACAGGCAAATCAAAGAATATCAAAACCCTCATAACCCTATACCTCATCAATAAACCCCAATTCTGGCAATCTGCCATCTCCTGATAGGTAATGGAATGCATCGCGAACAAAAATATTGATCAATTGCGTCAAACAAGTTCCAAATTCAGGCAAATCAGTGCGCAACAGCCGTATAAGCTCATTCTTCACTTCTGAGTTCAGAGTTTGTTCCCTTAGCTCAAATACTTTTGCATCAACAAATGGCCGAAAAGGCTCCATAAGGTCACAAGCAAGATTAAAAGGATTCTTCTCGCTATCATGATGGATGCCGAATTCAGTTAAATAGCCAAATTCTGCTATCTTTCGAGCGACTTCAGACATCACTAACGAATAGCCGTAATTTAACAATCCATTCGTTTCATTACTATCATCTGAGCGAACAAATTCATAGGTAAACAGTCTTGGAAAATACATATGAGCCGCGACCGCTTCACGGTTATCCGAATCTCCCGGCTGAACAGACGTGATTAATGTTTTCATCTTTTCTATATCAGGGAAAGCGCACTTTTCCTTTAATACGAAAATCTGATGAGCTATCTTTTCTTGCACGATTCGTTGCCATAATATGTTCTTTCGTTCTTCCGCCCAACCCATTTGTTGCACAATGCATACTCGTCTAGAGGATTCAGTTTCGTATGGGTTTGTTTCACCAATTGGGAGATGTTTATCATTGCAAAACACCACTTTGATATCCCGCTCAAGAAGAGATGCCATAGCGCTTGTGGTGATTACAGCTTGCGTTGTAGCAAACAGCACCATTCCAATATCATCGATTGGAATCTGAACAGTATCATCATCCGTTTGCACAACAAGCAAGTTCATCTTCATCGAAACTTTGCAATGTTGCGTCACTACAATATTCCGCCACGCCATACTCACTCCATCGTGGTTGTGGTATTCTGTTAAAGGATTGTTTGGTCGCAATCCGATTGTCTAGGTCGTTGACCTGACAGGCATATATTGAAATAAAGCAAGGTTTTTATAACCGAGCTTCAGAAGGATTAATGCCTTGCCTTATGGCTTTGGGCTTCCGGCAATGCCGGAAGCCCTTTTCATTTATTCAGCCTTTTTCAGTTCTGCAATAGTAATTTTCGTTTCAAATAGTCCAGACGGAGATTGAAAAACAAATTCGTCATCATCGGAGAAAGATACACTTCTAACACGTTTCCACTCGCTGGGGAGGCCAACCAACGAAAGGTTTGCACGACCAGGATCAGCATGAAGCGCGACAACAATCATCCCTAAAACATCCAACTGCTTGTCCAAATCAAGCTTCTCAAATTTAGTCCGCGCCTTAGCTAGCGTACTTTCTTCAACCCTGTGAAGCGGATAATGTTTATTTACCGCGTCGAATAATGCATCCCAAATTTGCATTATGTCTATTGAGCTTTTAGAAGTCCCACACTTCAGATAATCATCCAAGGCATTATATACATCACAATCCAGCCACAACTGTCGAGCATTATTCAATTCAGTAGCAGACTTTATTGTCATGCATGCCCCTTTATAGTGAATAAGCTGCATTGACGGAATATGTCGAAGCAAAATTTTCGCTTTTGCATATTCAGGCTTTTTTGCCACCAGTACTTTCTTCAATGCTTCATCCGAAGGGCAATCTCCCAACATCGAGTACTCCTGCATCGTGATGTTCACAAGACGTACTTTTCCCTTTAATTCGACAAGAATCGAATAAACCACCTTTGCGCTGGAGAAACCACCATACAAAGACGTATCGGCTTTATTTTTATCGAAAGCAATACCGTCATGCCCTTCTTTAACCGCAGCTCCATATCGCGTTTCGTTATATAGAGCGCCAAAACTATCCCCCACCTTCTGAGTGACAAGCATCTTACGATAATTCATCACTCTTCGGAGATAATCTTTATCAGCCTCACTCCACGCAATCTCACCAGTCTTAGGATTGATACGCTTATTTTCATCCGCCGAAGCCATAGAGCCGACAATAAAACCGAAGGCTTTACCGTGTTTACGGTCCCCCGCCTTCAATTTCTCACGATATCCTCTCAGGTAGTCCTGAAGATAGATATTATATGCATTCGCCGCTCCATCAGAAACTGCACCATTATCAAAGAAACCTCTGTTAACAGCAAACTGCCCAGCTACACCAAGACATAATGCATCCTGAGCATGGTGATAATCATTAATATCACGATTCTTATGTTCAAACCCGAGATATTGGCGCATCTCCTTGGTCAATTCGGAATTAAGTCCAATCACAGCAGAGCTATTTCCATACCTCCGCCGCATCAAAGTCGCCACATTCTTCATAATCTGACGAGTCTCTACCAGCGATCGCTCGACAAAACGCTCTTTCTCATGTCTACCGAAATCATTTTGTCGTACCAAACGTTCAAATTTAGTCTGGGAAATCAACCTATTATCCAACAGTTCCTGCCAAAAGCCTCTTCTTGCTTCTACTAGTTCCGGCAAATATGCAAAAGAGTCTGTTTTACGCGCATTGGCCGCACGGGACACAAGTACTCGATTGTCCAGGGAATCATTCTGCGTTACAGCTTGGGGAATAATATGATCGATATCGTAATCAGACGATAGCCTGTCGATATCCAGCTCTTCGCCCGTATACATATCCTTACCAAGCTGTGTGTAGTACAAGAACCAACGATCATCCTGAAGTCCTTTATCGTCGCTTGCCTCCAAGCGATCATAAATGTCACTGAATTCCTTTCTCAATCCAGCATTCTTGTACAACTCCAGCAAGCGATTCTTTCGAGAAGTGGTTCGCACGCTTGCCTGAATATCTCCGGCCAATTCTAGGAATATTCTCGATGGCTTCTTTCCAACGGCCTTAGAGATATCATCAATGAGTCGAACGGATTGGATGATTCCTCGTTTCACTTTCGGAGATACGTGAAGCTCGTCAACCATTGACTCCAACGATTGCTTTTTATCCGCTCCAAGATTCTGCTCATCAATCCATTCAGGAAAACCATAATTTTTATCAGTAATAATTAACTGAAATTTTATATCTAATTTTCGATTATCCGCATAAACACTATACTTTCAAGTATTTTGAAGTATAGAAAAAACTCATTTTACCACGAATTTACCACGATTGAATGAGCCTTGATATGACCTATAAAATAACACCCAAAAGACATCATTACACCTAAATGGTGTCTTTTTAAAAAGCAGTCAATCCTAAGACTAACTGCTTTGTGTGTATGGATATGAAATTGTCAAACTGGGATTTGTCTTACAACAATTTATATATGCATAAAAAGCAATATATTTATGAAAACACCCTAAATCCAAAATCTACTCAATTCATTTTTCCTTACATAAAATGTTCTCGTATATTTCACTTCCTCACCAAGTGTTTCCCCTATCAAAACTTCAAAATCATTGATATCAAATTCTGGAAAGAATGTATCTCCATCTTCAATATTTAAATCTACTTCTGTGATATACATTTTATCTACTATTTGCAAAGCTTCCTTAAATAGTCCATATCCACCAGATATGTATACATCTCGTCCTTTAGCCAATAATAATGCATCTTCTAATGATTTAACTGAAACTAAATTATCTCCTTGATACTCTGTTGTGGTGGAAACAACAATATTCATTCTATTAGGCAACGGATGACCGATTTCTTCATAAGACTTTCGCCCCATAATAACCACATTACCCGTTGTTAACTCTCTAAATTGCTTTTGTTCTCCCTTTATTTTCCATGGTATATTACCATTCTTGCCTATAACATTATTCTTTGACCTCGCAACAATCAAACCTATCATCTATTTCATCCTCCATAATATGATGTCGTACCTGTGATTCCATCAAGTGCACCACATCTTAACAAACTCAAAATTATCTCGAACTAACCAGCTCGACAAATTCTAGTTTGTCCGTTTCTTCATATCCACATTATATCATTTTCATATCTGCACCACAATAAAATTTTATGCACCGATAATCTTAGTGAACAGCTCTAACAAACACCATTTCATCACTCCAATCTGAAATTTAGGTATGAAAAAAGCAGTCAATCCTAAGACTAACTGCTTTGTGTATAGAGATATGAAATTGTGAAATAGAATTTGCCTATTTCAAATCAAAAAGAGAATTTTCATAGTCCTTTACATAGTATCGTATATTTTTACGCCCCTTTTGAATAATGGTATGTCCCTCTGCTTCTAATTTTTCTTTCTGTGCTTCAATACCATTTGGATATTTAGCATTTAATTCTCCGTTTGCTTTTAATGTTCTCCAATAGGGTGTTTCATCTTCGGAACGCTGATAACTCGCCCACGCTACAATAGAAACAAATATACCCGCTGTAATCGGCTCTGTAAAATCTGCACCACTCAATTTTGCAAAGTGTTCTCGTATTTTTCCAACCGTAATCACTTTACCATACGGAACTTTTTTCATTACTTTGTCATAGTCAATCGGGGGAGCAAAATACATTTTGTTTCCACCATATTTCTCAATACTTTTCTGGTCTATGATAATTTGAAATTTTGGCATATCCTTACTATCATGCAACATAGCATTAAAATCTTTTTTATCTTCATTTGCCATTTGTGCCACCTCCTACTTTAAGGATAGTCTGTTTCTTATTTCCATGCAATGAGGCTGTTTGAAAATTATTAACACTTTCAAATTTGTCGCTTTCTTCATATCCATATTATAACAGTTCCATATATCCGCCACAATAAAAATCAGCATACCCTTAGCATTTATGGAACAAAAATGCACACTTTTTCTTTCTTCCTCTTGATTACCCCACAACAGAAAAGAAAAAGCCCTGTCAAGAGCCTTGCCACCATTGGTGGTGCTTTGCACTCTTTACTGGGCTTTTTGTTTGCTGTATCTTCCATGCAAGAGGAAATTAAAGACCTCTGTTCCATTTCGCCTTTAGATAATCTTCATAGTCTGCTTCATTGAAGTCTACTTGTGGAGAAGTGTCGGGAATGTTGTTTCTGTTGTCTATATCCGCAAGCTGACGAAATATCCAATCATCATAAGGGTCATGGTATTTATACTCTTTGGGCTGTTCTCTGTATCGGTCTAACCCTCGCATTTCCTTATGTACTTTTATCATGCGTTCCAGTTTTTGACGCTGTATCAACTGCTTGATTTCCATAAGTTCTTCCAACTCCGTAACCTCATTGGTAATGTAGTTATGGATATACTGTATGAGTTTATATGCCTTGTAAAATGTGCATTCTTTTTCATCATCGAAAAATTCATTTTCAGACAGGTAATCTAAGGAAACATTGAAGTCTTGTTCCCGTTTGATAATATCCATGATATAGGGCTCGGTGTGGTCAATATACTTCCATTCTCCCGACAATAATTCATTGGGCGTTACACCCAGCACGTCCATTATCTTCTCTAACGTATCAAAGGTAGGATAATTCACGCCACGTTCAATCTTGGAAAGGCTCTGCATATTGATACCGATTTTGTCCGCAAGTTCCTGTTGTTTCATTCCTCTGTGTTTTCTTATGGTCTGTATGTTTTCTCCTAAGAAACTGATTTTCTTTTCATAATGCTCCATAACTTAGTATAACCGCTCCTTTCGTTGCTTTTCTTGGTATTTATAAGCATATCATACTTAATCTATATCTAAAAGTCAACAAAAACTTCTTGACAAGTAATTCTAATGGAGTTATTATCGTATTAGACAGAGTGATTAAGCACGCTAGGGTCAATCACACGCTTGAGTAAGCATATAAAATATATATTTTCACTTTGATAGCATGAATAAGCATGGACTATCAGACCGAAAATAAGGTTTCTGACTGGGGCTGTTCCGTTTAGCCACGAGCCTTACAAGGCTCGTGAGCGTTAAGAACGGGGCAGACACAGGAAGAAAGGGAACGCCTTTAGGCGTTCGTAAAGGGCGTATATGTAACACCGCCCTGCGCATACATGTCATAGTACCTAGAAACTGTGATAAATAAAGGAAAAAACACGATTTTTACCCCGCAAAAAAACGGGAAGTACGAAAGGAGAAATGCACTATAACTACACACAAAAATTTATCCGTTAAGATTGATTACATCAGCATTGTATTTGATACTGCAACCGCCGAAGATGTCATCATGCACATTTTAGGTTTACCGACTGACATTTTCAATGTCTATCCGGCAAGCATTAAATACAAAACCTATCAAGCACGCTGGCAGATTGGAGATATTTATGTATCGGGGGACGCAAGAAAGACAGAGGACAACCCACAAGGGTTAGGCTGTTATCTTGTTATGACTGGCAGAGGTTGTGATGATATTTTCCGTATTCTCGACAGTAGGAATTATACCTTTGGGGATATGTTCCGACGCTGTGAGCGAAGATACGGACTGGATAATTTCCATTTCACAAGACTTGATATTGCCATTGATGATAAGAACGAAAAGCCATTCTTTACCATAGAGCAGATAAAGAAGAAATGCGAAAAAGAGGAATTTATCTCGAATAGTGAGGGCTACCACTTTGACGAAAGCAAGTTTGATGATTTCGACACCGCAAAGACTGTTTATATCGGTGCTGGTAAATCGGGATTGTCCTACCGCTTTTATGATAAGGATAAGGAAGTCTGTTCAAAACATAATAAGACACTTGATGAAGTCGGCAGTTGGAAACGGACAGAAATGCAACTGCGTGATGATAAGGCTCATGCTTTTGCCATGACATTCAAGGACAGACCGCTGGAACTTGGAGAACTGGCTTTCGGGCTATTGGCAAACAACCTACGCTTTGTCGTGCCAAACAGAAATGAAAGTAATAAGAGCAGATGGAAAACGTGTCGGTTTTGGGAACGCTTTTTAGGGGCTGTGGAAGTCTTAAAACTGCAAGTACCAAAACAGCAAAATTCCCTTGAAGAAACACAGCAATGGCTCACAGAGGGTGGCGTGATTTCCGCTGTCAAAAGTTTTTACTTCTTGGAAGAACATGACGCATTAGGTGGACTGGAAAAAGTGGGAACTATGCTTGATAAGGCAAGATACAGCAATTCCCTTTCCAGTAAATTAACCGCCCATTTACAGAGGATAAACCGCACCGACCTTATCCCCTATATCCAGTATGACACGAAACATGGGAAAGGGGGTATCTGATGAATAACAACGATATTCCCGTATGGGAAAAATACACCCTTACCATTGAAGAAGCGTCAAAGTATTTCCGTATCGGAGAAAACAAGTTAAGACGATTGGCAGAGGAAAACAAGGACGCTGGCTGGCTCATTATGAATGGCAACCGCATACAGATTAAACGCCGACAGTTTGAAAAGGTCATTGATAAATTGGACGCAATCTAATGCAAATGAGCCTTGTATGTGTTATGATGAACACAAGTCATATCAAGGCTCTTTCCAACAAGGAAAGGAGCAGACACCATGAAAGAAAAAAGACGGGATAGCAAAGGACGTATCCTGCATACTGGAGAGAGCCAACGAACAGACGGAAAATACTTATATAAATATGTGGACGCATTTGGAAACACAAAATATGTGTATGCTTGGAGATTGACACCCACAGACCCGACACCAAAGGGAAAACGGGAAAAACCCTCACTTCGTGAACTGGAACAGCAGATAAGACGGGATATTGAGGACGGTATCGACAGCACAGGCAAGAAAATGACGCTTTGCCAACTCTACGCCAAACAGAACGCACAGAGGGCAAATGTGAAGAAAAGCACACAGAAACAACGGGAACAACTCATGCGGTTATTGAAAGAGGACAAGTTAGGTGCTAGGAGCATTGATACGATAAAACCCTCTGACGCTAAGGAATGGGCGTTACGCATGAAAGAGAAAGGCTTTTCCTACAATACCATTAACAACCATAAACGCTCGTTAAAAGCGTCATTCTATATCGCCATACAAGACGATTGTGTAAGGAAAAACCCTTTTGATTTCAAGTTAAGTGAAGTCCTAGAAAATGATACCAAAGAGAAAGTCGCATTGACAGAGGAACAGGAACAAGCCCTACTCTCATTCATCAAGACGGACAATGTGTATCACAAGTATTATGATGATGTGCT
>ENA-OPCX01000998-OPCX01000998.1-human-gut-metagenome-genome-assembly--contig:-NODE-998-length-13005-cov-3.799768_pt1 | contig 13005 bp, 10 predicted proteins | sample MGYA00241570_ERZ501491 | MGnify/ENA primary metagenome ERZ501491 (study PRJEB25962, sample SAMEA2042620) | human gut metagenome | biome: human gut; feature: human-associated habitat; material: faeces... | reverse complement strand
ATTTAGGGAACTTTATATTAAAAGAAAATTGAAGGGATTTTTAAAAATATGAAAAGTAAAAATTGGTTAATTAGCATATTTGCGTTAATAATAATGGTTGCAATAATTGCGGTTACTGTCGTTGTAACTGTTAATAATAAAAAGACGAACCTTAATGAAAAGATTATCTCTGAAATTGATTATCTAGATAAAACGATGATTGCAATGGTAATAAATTGAATAATTTACAGACTAGTGATGAAATTCATGCAAAAAGGACATCAGTAGAGATTTCTTCACAGAATATTATGACTGATAGTAGTAAAAGTGGGGAAGAGGGTAATTCTAATAGCAAGGGCAACAAAATGGGAGGCACGGATTCTTCAGGCAACAGTGGTTCTGAACAAGGTGCTGGAAACACAGGAGATTCATCTACCAGTACAGAAAAGTATCAAATTCAAAATAATGCAGTGCTACTACGAAACACTTCAGACATTGACTGGAATGAACTGCAAAATCAAGCAGAGAATTTATATAAGTCTTGGACAACAATAACCTTAGACTTAAATACTATGAATGTTACGAGTGAAAATATTTTAGCTTACAATACTAATCTAGATAATTTAATGGTGTCGTTAAAGGAAAAAAATAAAGTAAATTCCGCGATATGCTTAGCAAATATGTATAGTCTAATTCCAAAATATACTAATGAAATTTCGAGTGATACAGCAAAATCTAAACTGGAAAACGTTAAGTCCAACATTATATTTGCATATTCAATAGTAGAGACAGACAGGTGGGATGATGTATTAAAATTACTGGGACAGGCAGAGACAGACTTAACAGAGCTAATGACAATGAAGGAAAATTTATCAACAATGAAAAAACCAAAAATAAATAAAGCTTATGTATTACTTAAAGAACTAATAAAATCAAGTAATGATAAAAATGTAGATATATTCTACTTAAAGTACATTAATTTAATAGAAGAGCTGGATAATCTTTAAAAATAATGCTAAAACATTGATTTTTGCTTTAAGTTGCGGTACAATAGAAAAGGAGTAAATTAAATGGTCGCGTATAGCAAGGCTGAAAGGCAGCGTACGAGGAAAGTCCGGGCTCCACAGAGCAATGATGCTGGATAACGTCCAGTGAGGGAAACCTTAAGGAAAGTGCAACAGAAAATAACCGCCTTGTAAAAGGTAAGGGTGAAAAGGTGAGGTAAGAGCTTACCGCAGGTATGGTGACATGGCTGGCCAATGTAAACCCCATCTGGAGCAACACCGAGCTTGAGGGTTAAGACTGCTCGTCGTCCTCTTATTGGTGGCTTGAGCCATATGGTAACATATGGACTAGATAAATGACTGTCCAAGACAGAACCCGGCTTACAGATTTACTTTTTAATTAAATAATTATAAGAAAATATAACTTTAAGTTTTGTATACTTAAAGTTTATTTTTTGCTCTAATAGAGGTGCTAATTTTAAGATATATATGAATGAAAAACACTATTATATAACTAATAGATACAATTCTTAAGAAAGTTGTTTTTTACACATTTTAATTGACATAAAATAAAGTTAATTATATAATATATAGGATGCAGTACTATAAAAAAATAGTCTGCATTAGTATTGAGCAATTTGCTTAAAGGAGGAGATTAATACATTAATTAATTTTCAAATGTGAAAAAGTTAATGTAAGAAAGAGAACTAATTTATGCTAAAAAATATGAATTTTAAGAAGGAGGACTGAGATGAAAAAGGTAGTATTGATGGGAGTACCACATCACAATAATTTAGGAGATAATGCAATAGCATTGGCAGAAAAGGAATTTATAAAGGATTTCTTTCCAGAGTATGATTATTACGAGATTTCAGAAGAAACGATTGATAAATGCGTATATAAAGTAATAGATTATATAGCTAAAGATAGTTTAATTTTCCTACATGGTGGTGGAAATTTTGGAGACGAATATCTATATGTAGAAGAGGGTCGAAGAAAAGTTATAGAGTTATTTCCAGAAAATACTATTATTCTGTTTCCGCAAACGATGTTTTTTAGTGAAACAAAGCAAGGAAAAGAAGAGTTAGAGAAAAGTAAAAAAATATATTCAAAACATAAAAAATTAATATTACTAGCAAGAGAAAGTGTTTCTTATGAACTTATGAAAAAAGAATTTCCAGATAATAAGGTAATCCAAACACCAGATATAGTAACTTATTTAAATAAATCAGATAATGAAACAAAAAGAGAAGGTTTATTATTTATGTTAAGAAATGATGTCGAAAGGGTTACAACTGATGAACAAACTGAATATTTGGAAAAAATTGCAGAAAAATATTTTTCAAAAATAGATTATAAAGATATAGCTAGAGGTGCACCTATATTGGCAAAAGATAGAGAACAAAAACTAGATGAAATGTTTTCTAGATGTAGACATGCTCAATTAATAATTACAGATAGGTTGCATGGCATGATTTTTGCTGCAATAACAAGTACACCTTGTATAGCACTAAAAAGTTATAATCATAAAATCACATCATCAAAAGATAATTTTAAACACTTAGAATATATAAGATATATCGAAGATGTAAAGGATGTAGAAGAACAAATAAAATACTTATTAAATACAAAATTTGAACCATATGATAATGAATTTGCTAAAAAACGATTCATAAAGGTGATAAAGGAGGAAATTAAAATTGAATGAGGAAGGCATAAGATTTACTGTTGCAATTAGTACATATAATGTCGAAAAATATGTAGAGAGGGCAGTAAAAAGTGTTGTAAATCAAGAATTTGATAATTTTGAGATAATAATAGCAGATGATTCGTCAACAGATAACACAATGGAAATTGTAAACAAATTAAAAAATGATAAAATAAGGGTATTTAAAACAGAGAAAAATACAGGAACAGCAGGAGGAACAAGAAACATAGCAATAGAAAATGCGAGAGGAGAATATATAATCTTTTTAGATGGTGATGATACATTATATGATAACAAAACTCTAGCTAAAATAGATAAGATAATAGGAGAAGATATTCCAGAAATTGTTTACTTGGGATATGAAGACGTAGGACAAGGAAATAAAGAAAGAATTTCTGATGAAGAAAATTCAAGTAAAAAAGCCAGATTAATATGTGATGTTACATTTTCAGTTTCAAGTAGATGTTGGAGAAAAGAATTTTTAATTAACAATAATATGAAATTTAAAACAGGAATGTATTATGAAGATGAGTTGTATTGCCTAAAGGCTACAATTCTTTCTAAGAAAACAAAGAGTGCAAAAATTAAAGTATTTAAATATTATAGAAATAGAGAAGGTAGTGTTATGACAAAGCCTTCAATAAAGAAATGTTCAGACTGGTATAGAATGCTTGCAGAAGTAGTTGATTTATACGAAATAACACCAGATGAATATAAACCATATTTATTAAGCTTTATAAAAAATGAAAATGATACTATACCACTAAGAATAAGAGGAATATTAACAGCATTAAAAAATAACGAGAAAATTAAATTATTCCCAAAAAGAAATTATGAATTTAGGAGCTTTTTTGAGGATGAAAACTAGAATTTTTATTGTTAGACATACAGAAACAGTTGGAAATATAGAAAAAAGACTAACTGGTAGACAAGATTATGCCTTAACAAAAAAGGGAGAAAAATTAGTAGTATATTTGACAAAAGAATTACAAAATATAAAATTTAACGCAATATATTCAAGCACATCAGGTAGAGCAGTGGCTACAGTTGAGCCACTTGCTAAACTTAATAATTTACAAGTAATACAATCGGAAAATTTATGTGAGATGTATTTTGGTGATTATGATGGCTGGAAATGGGAAGATGTAGACAAAATACAGCCAGAAATAAAGGCTAATCAAAATAGAATTAACGAAATTTATGGGATACCACACCAAGAAACTATGCAAGCAGTAGCAGAGAGAATGTATAAATACATTACGAAGATTTCTAAAGAAAATCAAGGAAATACTATTTTAATAGGCTCACATGGTGTTGCAATCGAGGCTTTTCTAAGAAAGATTGTTGATTTGCCATTTACATATGAGCGCGAAAAGTTTTGTCAACACAATGTTGCTATAAATGAATTAAACTTCGAAAATGATAAATTTGAGATTGTTAGGTTAGCAGATGTAGATTATCTAAATAAATATAAGGAAGAAGAAAGGGAATAGTAAATAATGGAGAAACCTTTAATATCTATAATTATTCCAGTATATAAAGTAGAAAAATATTTAGAAAAATGTATTAAAAGTGTATTAAGTCAAACATATAAAAATCTACAAATTATTTTAGTAGATGATGGCTCACCAGATAATTGTGGGAACATTTGTGATGATTATGCAAGAGTGGATAATAGAATAGAAGTAATACATAAAGCAAATGGAGGCCTTTCTGATGCTAGAAACGTAGGTTTAAAAGCCGCTAGAGGTGAATATATAGGATTTGTTGATAGTGATGACTATGTAAGTAACGAAATGTTCGAAAACCTGTATAATACACTGATAAGTAATGATGTTGATGTTTCAATTTGTAATTTTTATATCGTAATAGACAATAAAAATATTATAAAAAATGCAGATAATGGTGTAAAGATATATAATAAATTAGAAATATTAAAAGAAATTTTATTAGATAAGAAAATTCAAAGTTATGCTTGGAATAAATTATATAAAAGAGAATTATTTAAAGATATAGAATATCCTGTTGGTAAGAAATATGAAGATATCGGTACAACATTTTATATATTAGAAAAATGCAGCAAAATAGCAGTAAGTGGAAGTCCAGAGTATTATTATATAACTAGAGGAGACAGTATTGTTAACAATAATACAGAAGGGACAGTAATAGATTATATAAGCTTAATAAGCGATAGATATGATTATATTGACAAAAAATATAAGGAACTAAAAAAATATAATGATTTTTATATAACTAAAACATTAATAACAGCTTATACAGATGCATATCATTTAAAAAACAATAGTGAGGAATTTCTAAAAATATTAAATAATTTCTTTAATAAAGTAAAAGATATTTTCAAAAATAATGAGGAAGATATACTAACATTATTTAGCGAGGAGCAAAAAAAGCAACTAGATATGTTGCTAAAAGATAAAAAATTATTTTATAAGCTATTAGAAGAAAAGAACGATGTAAAATAGAGTTGAAGTGAACCCAAATTATTAGACAAAATAAGTTTAATAACTTGGGTTCATTTTTAGTTATTAATGATATTTTTTATATCATTAGGCAAAGAAGATTCTAAAATTAGCTCTTTTTTTGTTACTGGATGTATAAAAGTAAGTTTATAGCTATGTAAAGCTTGTCTATTAATTAATTCAGAAGGACTACCATATAAAGTATCTCCAAGTATAGGATGACCAATATGGCTAAAGTGAACCCTTATTTGATGAGTTCGCCCAGTTTCTAAAACAATGTGCACTAAAGAAAGATTATTAAATTCTTTTACTACATCATAATGTGTAATTGCACTATCTCCATCAGAACTTACTGTTCTTTCTATAATACTTCCTTCTTTTCTAGCTATAGGAAAGTTTAGAGTACCAGATTTTGACTCTAAAATACCTTTGGCAATAGCTAAATATTCTTTTTTAAATTCATTAGTTTTCATTTGTTTTATTAAACATTCTTGAATATATTCGTTTTTAGCCAATATTACAATACCAGAGGTATTCCTATCTAATCTATTTACAATTCGAATTTTTTTCTTTAATCCTAATTTATCAAAATAAAATTTAACCCCATTGGATAAACTATTATCAAAATGTAAAATAGATGGATGAATAGCAATATTTGCAGGTTTATTAAGTACTAATAAATAATCATCCTCATAAATAATATTTAAAGGGATGTTACTTGCAACTATATTAGAATTATCTTCCTCAAAATCAATTAAGACAGAAACTGTATCGCCCACAGTTACTGATTTTTTTGTATATGTTGGAAGGGAATTTAAGTAAATTTTATTAGCCTTTTTTAATTTTGTTATCAATCTATCAGATAATAAAAATTGTTCTTTTAAAACATGAAGAACATTATCATAATGCTCGTCTTTATCTATTTGATATGACAAATTCATAATTTCACCACTTTCGTTATAAGATAAGTAGCTGTGCAGATAGTTTCTAAATTGCACGGACATATGTAACCAAAAGCTGTAATACAGAGAAAATCTTTGATTATTTCTATATTATAAATAAATATTCAAATAATGGCAACAAACATAAGGAAATTACTTGATTTTTTGCCAAGAATATAGTAAAATACTTGAAGTGACCTTATACTTAGCTATAGGATATAACACACCTAACTTTAGCTCAGTTTAAGGAATAAGAAATATAGGAGGTGCAAATAATGACAAAGGAAAGAAAACAAGAAATTATTAATACTTATAAAAGAGATGAAAAAGATACTGGTTCACCAGAAGTTCAAGTAGCTCTTTTAACAGAAAGAATTAATGAATTAACAGAACATTTAAAAGTTCACAAAAAAGACAACCATTCAAGAAGAGGACTTTTAAAAATGGTTGGTAAAAGAAGAAACTTATTAAACTACTTAGCTAAAAAAGATGTTCAAAGATATAGAGACATTATAGCAAAATTAGGTTTAAGAAAATAATATACAACTTTAGGGCGTTATCATACGCCCTAAAATGGTATATATAAATACTTATTTATTATTTTAGAAAGTAGCTTGTATTCTGAACTATGTATAATAATTTAGAATAGAGGTTACGTCTAATAATAAATAAGTAAATTAATTATTAGAGGAGAGATGAAAATGTTTAAAATTTATGAGACAGAATTAGCAGGAAGAAAACTTACTTTAGAAACTGGTAAGCTTGCAGGTTTAGCAAATGGAAGCGTATTAGTAAGATATGGTGATACAGTTGTATTAGTAGATGTTACAGCTTCAAAAGAACCAAGGGATGGAATAGACTTCTTCCCATTATCAGTAGATTACGAAGAAAAATTATATGCAGTAGGAAAAATACCAGGAAGCTATACAAAAAGAGAAGGAAAACCAAGTGACAAAGCAATCCTTACATCAAGAGCAATAGATAGACCACTAAGACCATTATTTCCAAAGGACTTCAGAAATGATGTATGTGTTGTAGCAACAGTATTATCTGTAGAACAAGATAATCAACCAGAAATATGTGCAATGATTGGTGCTTCAGCAGCATTATCTATATCTGATATTCCATTTGGTGGTCCAACAGCAGCTGTTGCAGTAGGATATGTTAATGATGAAATAGTAATTAACCCAACAGAAGAACAAAGAAAAAATAGCAGATTAACACTTACTGTTGCTGGGACAAAAGATAAAATAGCAATGATAGAAGCTGGAGCAGATGAAATACCAGATAATATCATGTTAGAGGCAATAAAGAAAGCCCATAAAGAAATAAAGAAATTATGTACTTTTATAAGCAAGATGCAAAAAGAGATAGGAAAACCAAAATTCGAATATAAATCATTTGCTGTAGATGAAGAAATCTATAACGAAGTAGAGGCAAATTATAAAGATAAAATGTATGAGGCAGTACAAGCTGTCGACAAAGAAGTAAGAGATGAAAATATAGATAAATTAACAGACGAAATCGTGGCATATTTTACAGAAAAAGTTGGAGAAGAAAAAACAGAAGAATTAATGTCAGACATAGCAACAAGTATACATGACTTAGAAAAGAAATGTGTAAGAGAAATGATTTATAATGAACATAAAAGACCAGATGGTAGAAAAATAGATGAAATAAGACCATTATCATGTGAAGTTGGTTTACTTCCAAGAGTACATGGAAGTGCATTATTCACAAGAGGACAAACACAAGTATTATCTGTTGCAACATTAGGAATGGTTTCAGAAGAACAATCATTAGATGGTATAGACACAGAAGAAAGTAAAAGATATATGCATCAATATAATTTCCCAAGCTATAGTGTTGGAGAGGCTAGACCATCAAGAGGACCAGGAAGAAGAGAAATTGGTCACGGAGCTTTAGCAGAAAAAGCATTAGTTCCAGTAATTCCAAGCGAAGAAGAATTCCCATATGCAATAAGAGTTGTTTCAGAAGTTTTATCTTCAAATGGTTCTACATCACAAGCAAGTATTTGTGCAAGTACACTAGCATTAATGGATGCAGGTGTTCCAATAAAAAGACCAGTTGCTGGTATTTCAACAGGTTTAGTAACAGCACCAGATGGTTCAGATGATTATGTAATGTTAACAGATATCCAAGGAATAGAAGATTTCTTTGGAGATATGGACTTTAAAGTTGGTGGAACAGAAAAAGGAATAACAGCAATTCAAGTAGATATAAAAGTAGATGGACTATCTTATAAAATAATAAAAGAAGCTTTTGAAAGAACAAGAAAAGCTCGTAAATATATCCTAGAAGAAGTTATGTTAAAACAATTAGATAAGCCAAGAGCAGAAATTTCAGAATATGCACCAAAAATTATTAACATGAAGATAAAAGTAGACAAAATTAAAGATGTAATTGGAACAGGTGGAAAAACAATAAATAAGATTATAGATGAAACTGGTGTAAAGATAGATATTAAAGAAGATGGACAAGTATTTATTTATTCTGAAGATGAAAAACAAGCTAAAAGAGCTAAAGAAATAATAGAAGAAATCGTAAGAGAAATAGAAGTAGGTCAAGTTTATGAAGGAACAGTAATAAAATTAATGAATTTCGGAGCTTTTGTAGATTTAGGTGCTGGAAAAGAAGGCTTGGTTCATATCTCAAAAATATCAAATGATAGAATAAAAAATATAGAAGATGTACTTCATGAAGGAGATAGAGTAAAGGTAAAAGTAATAGAGATAGATGACCAAGATAGAATTAATTTATCTATGAAAGATGTAGATGAAAGTAAGGAAAAATAGAAAATATTAAGATTTTATTAAATTTTGTCAAAAGTTGCAAAAATAGTATAAAGGTAGTATAATTGTAATTGTAGTGAATATTATAGAATAAATAATAAAAAGAGAGGGAAGAAATGGAATATTTATATATAGTTCAACAAGCACTAGTATGGATACTTACTATATTCTGGTTATACCAATTAATGATTAGTATTTGTTCGCTTGTTAAATTAAAAGAAAAACCTTTATTAATAGATAAAAATCATAAATTTATGGCTATTATTCCTGCACATAATGAAGAGGCTGTCGTTGGTAATTTGGTAGAAAGTTTAAAGAATCAAGATTATCCGAAAGACTTATATGATATTTATGTTATAGCAGATAATTGTACAGATAATACCGCAAAAATTGCTAGGGAAAAAGGTGCTATCGTATACGAAAGATTTGATAGCGAGAAGAAAACAAAGGGCTATGCGTTACAATGGTTTTTACAACAAAAAATACAGGAAAATGCTCCATATGATGCATTCTTTGTATTTGATGCTGATAACATTGTAGATAAAGGTTTTATAAAAGCAATGAATAAAAAACTATGTCAAGGTGAAGATGTGGTTCAAGGATATAGAGATATAAAAAATCCTACGGACAGTTGGGTAACAGCTGGATATGCGATATTTTATTGGACAATGCACCGTTTCTACCACTTAGCAAGATATAATTTAGGACTATCACCATTATTAAATGGTACAGGTTTTATGGTAAAATTTGATGTAATAAAACCAAATGGATGGGATACACAAACATTAACAGAGGATATAGAATTTTCATTAAAGAGAATTATAAAAGGAAGAAAATTAGGTTGGGCAACAGATGCAATAGTATATGATGAACAACCAGTAGGATTTAGACAATCTTGGTCACAAAGAACAAGATGGAGTGTTGGTCATATTCAATGTATTCAAAAATACACTAAGGAACTTGCAAAAGGAGTTAAAGAATACAAAACATTAATGAATTTTGATGGTTTATTATATATCTTAGGAAGTATACCAATGTTTATAATTGCAATTGTTCTATTATTAATAAATGCGATTATGTACTTAAATAATGGTATGACAACTTCAGATTTAATTTTAAATTATGCAAGATATATTATACCAACTTTCTTCTTACCAATATTAACAGGTATCTTAATATTAAAATTGGATAAAAGACCAATAAGACCTATGATTAAAGGATTATTATGCTATCCATTATTCTTAGGTTCATGGTTATTAATAAACTTTAAAGTGCTATTTAAAAGAGATACAAAATGGGAGAAAATTGATCACGTTAGAGATATTAAAATTAACGAAGTACAAGAAAATGCAGAACTTGAAAAAGTATAAAAATATATATGCAATAAAAAGACAAAGTAAATTAGTGATTATTTTTAGAGAGAATTAGTCATAGGCTGAAAGCTAATTTAAATGTAACTAATTGAAAAACTACCTTTTTAAGCACCTAGGCTAATAACCTATGGCGTTGATAACGATATAATCAAATTAAGTAAAAAATTAGGATGGAACCGTGTAAGCACTCCTATAGATGTAACAATCTATAGGAGTGCTTTTGGTATATAAAATAAGTTAATTATAAATTAGGAGGGATATATATGGTTAAATTAAAATTAAAAGATGGATCTATTATGGAGGTAGAGAAAGGTAGCTCAATACTAGATGTAGCAAAAAAAATAAGTGAAGGATTAGCAAGAATTGCAACTTGTGGGGAAATTAATGGAAAAGTAGAAGATTTAAGATATGAGATAAATGAAGATTGTGAGCTAGTAATTCATACATTTCAAGATGATGATTTAGAAGGAAAGAAAGCTTATTGGCATACAACATCTCATATTATGGCGCAAGCAATAAAAAGATTATATGGTGATGTAAAATTAACGATAGGACCAGCTATAGAAAATGGATTTTATTATGATTTTGATACAGAAAAACATTTTTCAGAAGAAGATTTTGAAAAAATAGAAGAAGAAATGAAAAAAATTATAAAAGAAGATTTACCAATCGAGAGATATTCACTACCAAGAGAAGAAGCTATAAAATTTATGAAAGAAAATGATGAACCTTATAAAGTTGAACTTATAGAAGAATTACCAGAAGGAGAAGAAATATCTTTCTATAAACAAGGGGAATTTGTTGATTTATGTGCAGGACCACATTTGATGTCAACAAAGTCAATTAAAGCATTTAAATTGACATCTTCATCAATGGCATACTGGAGAGGTGATTCAAACAAGGCAAGACTCCATCGTATCTACGGAACAGCCTACAATAAGAAAGAGGATTTAAAGGCACATCTTGAGAGAATGGAGGAGGCTAAGAAGCGTGATCACAATAAACTTGGCCGTGAGATGAAGATCTTCACAACTGTAGACGTGATCGGTCAGGGACTTCCACTTATCATGCCAAACGGTGTGATCATGATGCAGGAGCTTCAGCGCTGGATTGAAGACGAAGAAACAAAACGCGGATATATCAGAACAAAAACTCCGTTAATGGCAAAGAGCGACCTCTACAAGATTTCCGGACACTGGGATCATTACAAAGAGGGCATGTTCGTTCTCGGCGACGAAGAAACAGACAAAGAAGTATTTGCGCTTCGTCCTATGACATGCCCATTCCAGTACTATGTATACAAAGCAGAACAGCACAGCTATCGTGATCTGCCTCTTCGTTACGGTGAAACATCCACTCTGTTCCGTAATGAGGATTCCGGGGAAATGCATGGTCTGACACGTGTGCGTCAGTTCACGATCTCCGAAGGTCATCTGATCGTAAGACCTGACCAGATGGTAAAAGAATTTAAAGACTGTATCGCACTTGCACAGTACTGTCTGCAGGTTCTTGGTGTAGAGGAGGACGTAACCTATCACCTTTCCAAATGGGATCCTAACAACAGAGAGAAATACATCGGTGATGCAGAAGTGTGGAATCAGACAGAAGCTCATATCCGCCAGATGCTTGAAGAACTGAACATTCCATTTACAGAGGATGTTGGAGAAGCTGCATTCTACGGACCTAAGGTTGATATCAATGCCAAAAATGTATACGGAAAAGAAGATACAATGATCACGATCCAGTGGGATGCTCTTCTTGCTGAACAGTTTGATATGTACTACATCGATGAAAATGGTGAGAAACAGCGTCCATACATCATCCACCGTACATCCATGGGATGCTATGAGAGAACACTGGCATGGCTGATTGAGAAATATGCAGGTATGTTCCCGACTTGGCTCTGCCCAGAACAGGTTCGTGTAATTCCGATCTCTGAGAAATTCCACAACTATGCCGCCAAAGTGGAAGCACAGTTAAAAGAAAACGGAATCCGCTGCTCCGTTGACCAGCGTTCCGAGAAAATGGGCTACAAGATTCGTGAAGCACGTCTTGCAAGAGTTCCATATATGCTCATCGTCGGTGCCAAAGAGGAAGAAGAAGGCAAGGTTTCCGTAAGAAGCCGTTACCTCGGTGATGAAGGAATGAAAGACCTTGGTGATTTCCTTGCAGCGATCAAAGAAGAAATCAAGAATAAAACAATCCGCAAAATTGAAGTACAGGAAGAGAATAAATAATCTTCCCTTTCAGATAAGTACAGAAACTGTTATTTCTGTTAAAAACAGGGCTGTCGTCAATGAACTTTTGGTTCATACGACAGCCCTGTTTTATTATTCTTTCACTTTTTCCTCAAAATATCAGCATTTTAACCGAATCAAATAAAAGAAAACACTTCCCGTGCTGATCGCACAGCTTCGAAGCGCAGACTTTCTGAAATTCGACATGGGACAGGTGTATGTAATGATCGCCTTTTCCATCTTCCCGGTCATCATTGTCTACATTCTTCTTTCCAGATTCATTGTAGAAGGTGTTTCCGCAGGTGCGGTTAAGGGTTAGATGCTGATACAACAAAAGCTGTCTGTTCCGGATGCAAATACATCCGGAATCCAGACAGCTTTTTTAATTATTTGCAGTACTGTTCTGTAATGATGTTACTATTTACAGCTCAGAGTTTTATTTTCTTAGATCTCAGCCAGTTTCAGCAGAT
>ENA-OPCX01000996-OPCX01000996.1-human-gut-metagenome-genome-assembly--contig:-NODE-996-length-13026-cov-10.533189_pt1 | contig 13026 bp, 10 predicted proteins | sample MGYA00241570_ERZ501491 | MGnify/ENA primary metagenome ERZ501491 (study PRJEB25962, sample SAMEA2042620) | human gut metagenome | biome: human gut; feature: human-associated habitat; material: faeces... | reverse complement strand
TAGGATAGCATAATTCAAGGAGGTGAAACAGTAATGGCAGTAAAGATTAGATTAAAGAGATTAGGTGAGAAGAAAAATCCTTTCTATAGAATTATCGTAGCAGACTCAAGATCTCCAAGAAATGGTAGATTTATCGATGAAATCGGTACTTATGATCCTAATTACGATCCATGCAAGTTAAGCATTGATGCTGAGGCTGCTAAGAAGTGGTTATCAAACGGAGCTCAGCCTACAGAGGTTGTTGGAAAGCTTTTCAAGATGGCTGGTATCGAAAAATAAGACTAGTGGAGGTGTAATTGACTATGAAAGAATTAGTGGAAATTATCGCTAAGGCACTAGTTGATAATCCGGATGAGGTTGTAGTAACAGAAACTGAAAAAGATAAGGCTCTTGTAGTCAATCTTAAGGTTGCTCCTTCGGATATGGGCAAGGTTACTCGCTTTTCAGCGTGAGGTCGTCAGTTTCCATCTCGGCCACCAGCTGGGCGGTATGCCGCCCCACGGACAGGCCGGTCATGGAAACCTCGAAACTGCCGTTCGTCGTGCCGCTGCGGGTGACCGTATGCGCGTTCTGCTGTACACCGTCCACGTACAGGCTGACGGTTTTCGTGCCGGTACCGCTCACGGCGTAGGGTATACTCGCGGAATCATAGGTACCGTAACCACCGTTCTGGATGGTGGCCGCCAGGTTGTAACCGCAGGAAAGGGACAGGGTGACGCTCTTCACGCTCACGTACGCCTGCTTCTTCTGCGCCTTGCCCGTGGTGGGATCGGTAGTCTCGGCAATGACGTAGATATCGCTCGTGCCCACCAGCAGGTATTTGGTCAGGTCAAGGGTATAGGTACCCTTGCTCACTTCCTTCAGCGAGGAGGAATAAGTGGTGGTCGTCCCGCGCTTCACCTGGATGGTGACGGTCGCTTTCTGTCCGGTACTGCTACCCTTGTCATCACCGCCGGCAACCTGGTGGTCATAGGTATAGGTAAGTTTCACCGCTCCGCCTTCCTTCACGGTTTTCTTGTCGGTCTCGGCAAGCAGCACGATCTTGGTGGTGGAGGACTCACCGCCGCCACCGCTGCCGGCCGGGATGTCAACGCTCGCGATCTCCGCCCCGCTCTTGTTGGTCAGCGCAAGGCGGACACTGCTCTCGTCGTCGCTCACTTCCGCGCTCATGCCGAACACGGTACCGGCTTCCACCTCCTGGAATTTGGCGGCGACGGTCTTGTTCTGGACGGGATTGGTACTGTCGGCATCCAGGCTCTCGTCCACTTCCAGCTTGTCGATGGTCAGATCCACGTTGCCCTCGCTGTCGGGAACTTTCTTCTCGCCGTTCACCGTCAGGCTCTTCATCGTTCCGGCACCGCCGAAGTCCTCCCAGCTCGCCTCCTGCTCCCAGCTCGACAGACTTGTCCCCACGAACTGTTTGGTCTCCCATTTGCCCTGCGAGACTTCATAGGTGATGCAACGGCCCTTGTAACGGTATTTCTCATCCACGGCACCGATCGCGGAGGAAAGGACATAATAACCGCTCTCTAAAGGGACTTCCGCCGTCACATTATACGTGTTACCGCCACCGCCCGTACCACCGGGAATATCAACGGAGGCAATCTCCGTCCCGGTCTTCCCCAGCAGGGTGAGTTTCACCGTGTCGTTCTCCTCATCAGGGACGGCCGTCATGCCACCGACCAAACCGTCGTTCACACCGGCGGCGGCATCCTCCGCCTGTTTCGCAGCCGCGGATGCCGCTGCCGCGGCGGAATTTGCAGTTTCAGCAGCCTGATTGGCGGTACCGGCCGCATCAGACGCCATACCCGCAGCTTTATTCGCCAAAGCCGCAGCATTATCCGCTTTCGTGGCAGACGCATTCGCCGTGGCAGCGGCATCATCGGCCGGTTTACGCAAAAGGGTGAGCGGAGCACTCACCAGCTCACTGCCGCGAAGGGCGGGGAGACTTTTGATATTGTCAAGGGAGCTGACCTCCACAAGTTCATCAACGCTCTGGCTCTCGGCCTTGATAGCGTTCAGGATCTCCTGTTTTTCCGCATTTGTCATGGCTAATCCTCCATTACCCTTCTATCTGTTTCACTATTTGGGAATAACAGCCCGGAGTAAGACCGGTGACAGCTTCCTTTATCAAAACCGCATCCTCCGATGTCAGATCCACATCCGCATCGGAACCCATAATCCTCATGCAAAGACTGTAAGCATGTAATTTCTTTTCATTATCCGTCTGAATATTACCGCTCGGACGGAAACCGGTACCGTTGAACAGGCACTGGGAGACTATGACTCCCATACACTGGGGTTTCTTATCAATCAACAGCACGCTACCGTCGAAATCCTTAAAATACACATTAAAATTTACTTTCATATCCTTTATTTTTAGATATATGTCATCTTAACGACAATTCCATTAACAACCTCAAGGGTATAGTTATAAGTTATAAAATCACTCTTTACAGCCCACTGGAAGGTACCTGAAACACCCTTTCGGTAACTGTATGTCCCATCGCTGGCCAGACTCCATCCCGTACCGTAATTGTTCGACAGGATATCACCACAATACACCGCCCCGTTCACATGCACACCACCGTCAAAATAGCCGGCATAAGTATTGGCACTGATAGGATAGCTTTGACCAGAGGACTTGCTGGAGGCATAGATAGCGGCACCACCCAGATTCGAGCCTACGGCCTTGACACCGAACCGTCCCTGCGTGGCGGCATTAAAGGACACATCCACAATACCCTCCATGTCCGTTTGTGAGACACCAAGTTTCAGACTGCGGGAATCATTGCCGAAATAATCACCGGCTTTCCAGTACAACCGTCCGGAATCAATCGTAAAACCGCCGATTTTACCCTCATAGGCATACACTGTACCGTAAATCTTGGCGTTGCGCGTCTCAATACTACCGTCTTCCAGAATCTTGAAATTATCATTAGCCGTAACAAGCCCCTCCAAAGTGATATTATCGCCCTTGATTTTTACGCCGTCACCCCCAACACCTACAAGGGATTTCAAATTTCCATCACCGTCAATGGCATACAACCCGGAATATTTGGAAGTAACCATCAGGCCGGTCTCTTCCAGCAGGTTCTCGTCTTTGTCGAACACCGCCGCCGAAATCTTTACCAGACGCTCCGACTGCTCGAAAAGGGTTTTATAACGGTGTGTCAGGGATTCCACACGGTCGGTGCTCAATATGAGCATATACAGGTAAATATCACCGGTAAAACTCAATTTAAAATCACCTGTACCGTTCCAGAGTCCGCTACAAGTGTACTGTACGTACCCGTCGGTCGCGGACAGTTCTTCCTCCACCTCCATGCTGTTGAAATTGGCAAAGCCTGTCTTATCCACACCCACAAACTCCACACGCAGCGTGCCGGCCTTGGCACAGCGGTAAAAGAAAGTCAGGAACACCGGGACGGCTTCCTTCTCCCCACTGTCATTTTCAGGCATGGAGGGAATACTTTTCAGGTTCTCACGTTTCTGGAGGATGTACTTGTTACGAATCCGGACAACCGTACGGCCGTCATCCTCGGTCACGCTCGCGCTGTCACCCTTCCTCGTCAAGACGTTACCGTTCGCCCAGATCCACCGGTTGCCCACAAGGAAGAACACGGTCTCGTTCTCCGTGTTCCACTTCATAAGGCCGTCATCAAAGGCGGGGTTATTCAGGTAGCCGCGCTCGGTGGCAAAGTCATTCCGCAGGGCGGTGACGGAACTGACGATTTTCCCCTCGACTATCTCGAACTTCGTCTTGATATCCTCGCCCGTTACCAGAAGGAACGTACCACGCAGGTAGGCGTTGTCGCTGTACAGGCCATCACCGTGAGGCTGGTTGTCTGAAGGGAACCAGTCGTCACTGATACCGTCAAGGTTGCCCAGACGGGCACGCAGGCAGCCGGTGAAGTTCTTCGCCTTCACCACGTCCATCACGTCCACACGGGGCTGCCCGTCCTCGGTGGCGGAGATCAGGATCAGGTTCTGGCGCAGCGGATTCTCCGTGTTGCCCATCAGCACGCACTCGTCACCAGACTCCGGAAGAGAAGCGCCGAACTCGTCCTCGCCTACGAGGATGGAACCACCCTCCACGCCGGCCACCTCAACCCAATAGCTTTTCAAATTCCCGCCGTTGAAGGTCTGGCAGCGCATGAGGTCATGGGCCACGAAAGTGTTCTCCTGCTCGAAGGTGATCCTCCAGTAACCGCCCTCAAGAACAGCGGTCTTTATTTTCCCGTTGGCGGCACTGACACAAAGCTGGCCGCCGACGCTGCGTACCTTCTCGATAAGCATCTCCAATACTACCATGACCTGGCGTACCGTCAGCTTGTCGATGGTCAGATGGGACAAAGCGTCCTCCATCCAGAGCCGCCAGCCCTCACCGAAAAGACCGTCCACGAATTTCGGACTGCGAAGAAGCTCACGCACGACAAGGGTCAGCAACTCGGCATTGCCCTTGTCATCAATACCCGCATTATCCTCCTGTCCGAAAGAGGCTCCCGCTTCGAAGGTGATCTTCCCCTTTGCACGGTCATTCTTTTTTTTGCTGATGTGTTCCGCCTGACTTCTCCGCGCGGAAAAAAGATTGTTGTCCGTAGGCAGTGTCTTGTCCCAGCTACGGATAATGTCAGGAAGCGCGGCACCCTCCGCCTTTGACTTCGTATAGTTTTTCAGTTCCCCGATACTGTCATTCACCCGTTCAAACGCACCACTATGCAGGGCATCGCTGATCTCGATGTCCATCTCCCCGGGTTGGTTCACCTTCCGGGTAATTTTCGTGATGCGGCTGCTGCGATAACCGGTTTCGGGGAAATACTCCTCGCTTTCAAGTCTCACACGGCGGCCTACGGACAGGGAAACACCGTTCTCCTCAATCCACACATGGTCGGTCGGGGCCTTGTAAACGGCAAGATCCTGCCAGCATTCGGTATTGAACTGTTCCACCGCCGTAAGAAACTCCTCCTCGGCAAGCGGGTAATATTCGTCCGGCATACGGATATTCCAGAGAATATAACGGTCACCGGATTTCGGGACAAGTTTGCCGCCGGGGAGTTGCGTGTCATCATCATAGGGCCATATCGTAATAATCTCGAACTCACGGGTGGCACTGTTGAAATTCACCTCGAAATAGTGGTCCTCACCCTGCCCCAGTCCGGAAAGGTCACCGTCCTGGAACGATACACGTTTGGTCTCGTCGGGCAGCTCGTAATCGTTCGGATCGAAATTCAGGCTGTCGTCCCTGAAATAATAGACCGTGAAAGGGTTGCCGTCGTCATCTTTCACATCTTCGCTGCGCACACTGCTGACAGCCCCGATCCTGCGGGGATAAATGCCGCTGAAGGCGTCTTGCTCGTAACGGTCATAGATGCCGTACTCCTCCGTATGTATCTCGACATATTGCCTGCCCCCCGGAAGCATCAGGCGGCTATGCCCGTATTTTGACGGATCTATGTTCCGCGTGCTGCCTACCGGGAACAACCGGGTATAAAAATTGTCGGTACCCGTCGTGTCGCGTTCGATTCCGGTCAGTCCCTTCCCGTAGCCCAGCGTTATTTCCTCGCCATGCTCACACCGGCACACGTTCACGGTCTGGCCTTCCACCCACCATTCAGCCTGCCCGCCGACCGCTTCGGCTATCTCTTTCAGGGCTTCGTTGCAGTACTTCCCCTCGTAATCGATGACGATAAGGTCCGTACCGTCCACCCGCCCCACTTTCCAGTCGGTGGTGTGGTTCATTCCGTCATTGATACACTTCACGATCATGGCCACGTGTTCACGCGGAGTCGCTGTCAGCGTGAACACAGGCTCAGTGTTCCCGTCGGTGGTCTCCAGCACAAGAAAACGTCTCACCAGGCTCTCGATACCGTAAAACTTCAAATCATATACCCACTCCTGGCCGCTCTTCTGCTTCGGGGTGTACCGTTCGGTCAGCCAGTAGCGCTCACCCTCAAAGTCCACCCGGTCATTCACGTCCAGGGCGATATATTCGTAATGCGTGAAAGAGAGTGTCAGGACATTGTCACCCTGCACCTCCTTCACCTGGGTGGAGCTGTCGCCCGCCTCGATATCGGTCCGTCTGTTGCCGTTGCTGTCATAGATGGTCAGCATGTCTGTATCTTGTTTAAACGTCGTTTGAATAGGGTTTGAATCACATTTATATGACCGGGACAGGTTCCCGGAACTTCACCTTGAACTTGCCGGCGTGCACGCCTTCCTTCCAGAGATAGGTCAGAGGCTGGAACTTGCTGCAATCCGTATATTTCACACGGAGAGTCAGGGCAAGTTGGGGAAAGGAAATCTCAAGCCACCCGTCACGGCCTTTCTTCAGGAAATTGATGAACTCGAAATACTTCTTCAGCCAGCCGGCCTGCGTTTTGCCAAACAGGGCGAAATGAAGCGTCACGTCACGGGCCTCGTTCCTGGGCGTCAGCACGGAGGAATATTTCTCCCCGTCCTCCTCCCGGATATTCACAGCCGTGTCCGTTTTCGTCTTGCTCGGGGTCAGGATGGCGGTCAGGTTATCCATCCCGCCGCGCTTGTCCTCAACGAGGAACACCCCGTATGTACTCCAGATGTCGGTACCGTTGACAAGTACCAGACCGCCTAATATCTTTTCCATATCATTTGCATTTTACTCCGTCACGATTGATTTTACGAATCTCTTCCTCTATTTTGCCAAGGTGCGACGCGCTCGTGCCGGTGTTCTCCTCGATACGGGCAAGATGCCCCTCGGCGGTGTTCATCTTGTCGATGACGCTCTCCATCTTCTCATCGATGCTCGACCAGTGTTGCAACCCGCTGGTGAACATGCCGTCCAGTTTTGTACCCTGGTCCTGTGTCATGGCTGAAAAACCGCCGGTTTTGGCGCTCTGGCTCGTACCGCCCGAGTTATCGTACCCGGTGGCCGCGGCAAGATTGTCACGAAGAGCGATGGCTTCCTCGACATACTTCATGTACTCGTCCTGGAGGGCCTTACGCTCGGCTTCTGTAAGGTCATTGTCTTCCATCGCCTTGCCGAATTTCTCCCACCAGCCTTTCAGCTTGTCGGAATACAGCTCACCGATCTTGTTTGACAGCATCGCACGCATGAAATACTCGGATATGTCCTCCGCCGCGGCTGCGGCATCATACTTCATATCCATCAGGTTATCCACGAAACTGCTGTACATGCTGTCGAAGGAAATACCGGTGAGACCTTCATACAGCTGGTCGGTAAGTTCCTCCAGCTTGCCCGCCTGGTCGATATAGTCATCCAGCTTCTCGGTCAGACGACCTCCATATCCGCCCTTGCCGGTATCCTGGATCTGCGTCCACATGTCCACGTTACTGCGCAACTTCTTCATCTCCTCCGGACTTAGGTTCCAGATGTCACCGTTCCAGCTACGCCCGATCTGACCGCTCAAACGGTCAATCTGTTCCTGTGAGAAACCGCCCCAGTAATAATTCCAGCTGTGATGCGAACCGTGATAGCCGGCCTGCGACATGGCCATGTCCAGATAGTTCGAGTTCGTCTCCTGCTGGAGCCTGTAGGCATCCCGGTAGGCGGCCACGGACTTTGTACCCTTGCTCGCCTTGATCTCCTCCGTCAGGTCCTCGATAGCCGTCTGCAAGGTCTCGTTGCGCTCGGTCAGCCGGTCGATGGTTTCCTGGACCTCTTTGGCATTGCTTGAAGTCGTCCAGGAGGAAAATCCGCCCCAGGTCAATGCGTCGAATATCTTGCCCACACCGGAAAGCAGCGATTTTCCGATAGTCACAAAAAGATCACCGGAAAGCACATCGTCAAGAATACCGCTCACGGCATTGAACACCGCGTCGAGCAGGCCACCGATGACCACACTCAAACCATCTTTGAAAAGGTCTATAATACTTACAATCCAGCCGACAACAGGCACATCCTCAAGTGTTTCGGAAACCTTTCCGAAAGCCTCGCCCAGTTTGCCGTCCACTTCCTTGGCACCTTTGCCGAGTGTGATCAGGCCATTATACGCCCCGCTGATACTGCCGGAGGCAATCTGCTGCAATCCGTCCCTCACATTCTCCATACTGGTCTTCAGACCGGAGGCAGTATTCGAGAGGGACTGCCGGGCACTGTCAGCCGTTTCCTGCAAGGCGTTTATATTCTCACTCGCGGCATCGGCATTAGCCTGCGCCGTTTCCAGGGCTTGCCGGGCGGACTCCTTCTCCTGTTCGGTTCCGGACTGTTGCGCCTCAATGTATGATTTCTGGGCGGCAATGAGTGCCGTATAGGTGTCCGCATACACCGCCTGTGCCTCCTTCAGGTCTGAAAGGGCTTTCTGGTAGGCAGTAACCTCGGCACCCAGTTTCTTGAAACTGACCTTGCCGGAACCGCCCAAAGCCCTCTCCATCTGCTGGACGGCAGAGACAAGCGCGTCCTGGCTGGCATGGTCGGCATTTCGGAACTCGTCAGTGAGCATGTATTTTCTGGCATCCGCCAATACAGGCTTTATCATATCGGAAAACATCCCGCCGAATTCACCGAAGACAGTACCCCAGTCAATACGGGCTTTCAGTTCCTGCACTTCGATGCCGGCAAGTTTGCTGTCACGTTCAACACCGAGAGAGAGCTTCTCGCTGCCGGATGTCGTCTTTTGTATCTTTTCCGCATATTCGGTCGCGATGGCGAGTTTCTGCTGCTGGAAGGTGCCGTAGGCCTGCAAATATTCCTGCATCACTCCGAACTCTTCCCGATAAGCTTCCGCTATTTTCTTCTGTCGGCCGGACTCGTTCAGCTCACGGGCCTTGTCTATTTCGGACTGCTGATCTTCCGACAGCGAACCGGACTGCCCCGCTTTCGCGTTGTCACGTTTCCAACCGGCTTCCTGCCTGGCTATTTCATCCTTGCGTGCCTGGTATTCATTGTCTATCTGGCGCAGCTTCTTCTCCAGCCCCTCGGTCATCATCTCAATCTCCGCCTCGTCATTCTTCCTTTGCAGCCCGGCGAGTTCCTGGCCCAGCTTTTCAGAAACCTGTTTGCGGCGTTGGGCTTCTTTCTCCGCCTTGTCCGCCTTCTTCCGTTCGGCCTCGGAATCCTTATCCTCACCGGGCTTGACCTTGTCGTACTCCTTTTTGGCGGTATCGACGGCATCCTTCAGTTCTTTCGCCTTCTTCTCAAACTTCTCACGGGAAAGGCTGTTGGACGTTTCCTGAAGAAAGGCGTTATAAGCCTTGAGCGCATCCTGGTATTTCTCTTTTGCCGCAGCCACCCAGTCAGTGCTTGAATCCGTGGGCAGGTTACGCCGGTTTTGTTCCGAAACCAGTTTGTTCAGCTGATACTTCAGTTCGTCACGGGAATAAGTTCCGGTAAGATTTTCGTCACCCTGCGTAATCTTTCCGTATTCCTTCTCCTGGACAGACATCCGGGCAAGCAGGGTTCTACGCTGCTTTATCTGCTGTGCAAGGGTCTCGTTACTCACACCGGTCAGGTTTTCGAAATAGGCATTTACCTCGTCCTTGCGGATTTGTCCGTTCAGGCTCTTGCGTTTTCCGTACAGATTCTGAAGCTCTGCCTCCTCATCCCTTGAACGTGCGGATTTCCGGACATATCGGGCTCTTTGCCGCCCGTAGCTGTCCTGGTAATATTCGGTTGCCAACCGGGTCTTGCCTTCAAGTTCTTTTATCCTGTCATCCACACGTTTCAATTCATTGGCGGGATTGGATATGGACTCACCGGCTTCCAATCGGGCTATCTCTTCCTTGATTTTCTTGATATTCTTCAGTTTCTCATACTCGGTGTCGTATTTGGAGAATATATCCGGATATTTCTGTTCCAGCTTGTTTAGCGCCTCACGCCGGGCATCCGTGGACACGGCTTCATCCCCGGCAATGGAACACAGTTCCTCTATTTTGCGCCTGTGCTCTTCCTCGGCCTCTATGGTTTTCTGCTTCTGCTGCTGATACCTTTCCTCGGATTCCTGCAAACGTTCGGTTTCCGTCTTCATGGAGATCAGTGCCACGGCAACACCGGCAAGCAGGGTCGCAACCAGCACATAGGGATTGGAAAGCATGGTCCGGTTGAGCATTTTCTGCGCTTTCTCAACCAGCAGGAGCCAGTTGTAATGCAACGCCTCCGCAGCCACCGCCCAGCCTTTCACGGCCGTGACTGTCATGACGGCGGTCCGGTACACACCATACGTACCGACAAGCCCGAGCAGGATACGGCCGAAACGTTCGTAATGCTCCACCATGTAGGAAACACCGGAAAGCGTGGTGTTGATGACACCTTCCGACTGTTGCCCGATTTCATTGAACATCATTGAAACGGCATCCTCTATATTGGAGATCTGTCCGGTTATCGTTTTGGATTGTGCCTCCATCAGACCACTGAATTTTCCGCCCTCGTCCGTCAGGCTCTCTATGACCTTCTGCACTTCGGGAAAACCGACCTTGCCTTCCTCCACAAGCTCCTTCACCTTGCTTTCAGCCACGCCGAACTGCTTGGCCAGTTCGGCGATCATAGGGATGCCCCGGCCGGTGAACTGGTTCAGGTCCTGTGTATAAAGCCGTCCCTGGGACATGGTGGTGCCGTAAAGATAGACCAGATCGTTCAAAGGGATGGAAAGTCCGGCAGCGATGTCACCCAAGCGGATCAGCGTCTCGTTCACTTTCTCCGCTCCAAACCCGTAGGCAAGAAGCTGCTTGGCACCCTGCGCGACATCCTCCAGGCCGAAAGGAGTGGTCGCGGCCGTATGTACCAACTGCTGCATCAGGGTGTCGGCCTTCTCCGCACTGCCGAGCATGGTCTGAAACGACACCTCCAGCTGCTGGAACTCGCCGCGTACCTTGGTGATGTTCGACACCAGCTCCTTGATAGTAAAGGCGGCCGCCAGCTTGCCGACGGTGTTGTTCAACAGGGAACCGCTCCTGTCAAGTTCCCGGATCTGTCTGTTGGCGGACGATGCCTGCTGGGACATCCGCTCGATCTTGCCCACGGCCTTGTCAAGACGGGCGCTCAAATGGTCCACCATAAGGAATTCTATTTGTACCGGTTTCATCTATTTTAGCTTGCTTTGAAAAAATCCTACTATTCCATCCGCTTCATCCTCGGCGCTCCGCTCATCCGCAGGACCGGAAGATCCGGACTTGTCACGGACATACCGGGGAGCGTCACTAAGCATCATGATCAGGGTCTGGTAATTCACCTTGTTCAGTATATAGTCCACGCTCCAGCCGGTGGCACTGGCAATCTGCCACACAAAACCGAAAGGGCTATGGGAGCCTTCATAACGGCTCTTTAACTCCCCTTCTTTCTTTGGCTCAGTCTCAAGCTCATCGGATTCGTCCGCTCGGCTGATCTGATAATAGGTATAAAAGGGTCGGTACCCATCAGGCTGACAAAACGCTTGATCGCACCCACCAGATAACGCTGTTCCATGAAGTTCCTTATGAGCCATGCCACCGGGCGCAAAAGCACGCGGCGGCTGAAAGGGCCACGACAAAGGGTATAGGCCACCATACGGCTCACCGCCTTGCCGTGAGAGGCCAGAAACTGCATTTCCTCCTCCTTGCTGAACCCCCACATCTCCTCACTGGTGATCCCCATCGACAAATATGTCCGGGCAAAAAGAATCTGACCGGACATATAAGGCCGCCTCATGGTCACGCGCAGCTCCAGCGGGGATTTCCTGAAAGGGATATGAAACGCTTTCAGCGGGACGCTCACACCGATATCCAGCAGCGCGTCCGCACCCTCACGCTGGATCTGCTTGATGACAGCTTCGTCCATACGCTACTCCTCGGCCAGGTTAGTGGAAGCAGCAGCGGCAGATTCAGCAGGAGGCAGTTTATACTGTTTCCACTCTTCCGGGATAGAATCCGTATTGAATACGCCATGGGGCTGGGAGCCGTCTTCCGGCATGGCCACTTCCAGCGTGCATTCGATTTTCGCCGTTTCTGTCAGGGTCAGCTTGCCGCCGAGATTGGAAAGTAGCGTGCCATTGGGAATCAGGATGCTCTGCCCCGAAACAAGGGCTATTTCCCACGGACCGGTCAGCAACACGGCTGCCGTCGGGGCCGTCCAACCAATCGGGGTTTTCTTTTCCGAGTCCTCTTCCTTGTAGTGCATGGTACCACCCAGCAAGCTATGCAGGTTTTCGTAGTTCAGCTGGATAACGTTGAACGTGGGGGCGATGCTGCCATTCGACTGGGGAATGATAAGCACCGGGGTTCCCGGCACCTGCTCCGCCTCGATTTTGGCGGATTCGGGTTTCTGCCCGCCCATGTCAAACGAATTCTTCTCTATGTAACCCACCACAAAGTCCTTGTATTTCACGGCACCGACGCCGTACATGAAATTCTTATTCATTGTTTCTTGATTTTGAAAGTTAATACTATGCCGGCAACACATCCGGTTATAAAAGCGGCCAGCGCTATTTTAACGGGACTAAAGCGACGTTCAAATTCCGTTTCAACTGTGAATGAGTCCTCATGTGTCTCATTACGGATACGGGTCAGTTCCTCCTCATAACACAGTACCAGCCGCTGGAGGCTGTCGCAGGATGCCTCCGCTATGATATTGCCGGCCGCATCGCTCTTCACCGTCAGGCCCGCCTGCCCGTTCCTGGAATGGTAGGACGAACCGGAGGGAAGTTTACGGAGGCTGTCCGGAGGGATCGTCAGGCTCACCGCCGATTTCGGAATCCCCGCCATCAACAACCCCCGCCTCACGTTTGACACGTTGTCGGCGCTTGACGACAGGCTGCTGTTCCGGTTCACCTCCGTCCTGCTCTTTCGAGTACTCGCGCATCCCGTAAAGAACAGGACAATCATCATGATGCCTGCAACTGTTGGCAGTATCAATGGCTTTCCGGAGGCGTGCCATTTCACGCCGGGTCGCCTGCAAAGCTTTCCTGTTTTCATTCAGTTCCTCTTTTAAGGGTTCTACAATATTCTCGATCAGGATACGGGTGGCATGTTCGGTATTGTCAATCCGTACCGTCTCGGCTTCGGCGGTAGCCTTCTCCGCTTTCGCCCTCGCTTCCCTGACCGTTGATTTCAGGGTGA
>ENA-OPCX01000995-OPCX01000995.1-human-gut-metagenome-genome-assembly--contig:-NODE-995-length-13031-cov-3.761560_pt1 | contig 13031 bp, 10 predicted proteins | sample MGYA00241570_ERZ501491 | MGnify/ENA primary metagenome ERZ501491 (study PRJEB25962, sample SAMEA2042620) | human gut metagenome | biome: human gut; feature: human-associated habitat; material: faeces... | reverse complement strand
ATCTTCCCGTTTCAGAGGCATTTCGTCATCCATACGCACGGCATCGTAATAACATATCCGCCCCCATCCGCCACAGGGAAAAGACAGCCATGCTCCGTTTCTCTCTTTTCCGGCTCCACTCCGGTTTTCCAGGCATGCGGATTTTTCCCAGTTCCGCGGAATCTGCCTCCATTACCCATTTCAGGCTTTCAAAACGGAAGCTCCTGGGGCACAACATGTGGGTCATGTGGAAAGGCAGATTTTCTAAACCCACCGCTGATCTGGTTCAACGCTACGGCGAATCCGTCTCCTACGACTGGAGGCTTTTCCGCCAGGACATTGCCGGATCCATCGCCCATGCGCGGGCCCAGCTCAAGGCTGGCCTGCTTTCGCAGGAAGAATTCAACGCCATTGAATCCGGCCTGAAAGACATCCTGAAAGACATTGAAGCAGGCAACTTCTCGTGGAGCCGGGAACTGGAGGACGTGCACATGAACATTGAAAGCGAACTCACCCGGCGCATCGGCGCTCCGGGCGCCAAGCTGCATACCGCACGCTCCCGCAATGACCAGGTAGCTACGGACACGCGGCTTTACTGCCGGGCGGAAATCGATGAAATTCTGGGAAAAGTGCGCCATCTGCAGCGCGCGCTGGTCATGAAGGCGAAGGAATACGCAGATGCCATGATGCCGGGCTATACTCACCTGCAGCGCGCCCAGCCCATCACCTTCGGCCACGCCCTGATGGCCTATGCATGGATGCTGCTGCGCGATCTGCAGCGCTTCGAGGACGCCACAGCCCGGATGGACGCCCAGTGTCCGCTGGGCTCCGGCGCTCTGGCCGGTACCACCTACCCGCTGGACCGCCAGTTCACCGCCGAAAAGCTGGGCTTTGCGGCTCCCTGTGCCAACAGTCTGGACGGCGTGTCCGACCGCGATTTCTGCATCGAGCTGGCCAATGCCATCTCCATCTGCATGATGCACCTGTCCCGTCTTTCCGAGGAAATCATCCTGTGGTGCAGCTGGGAGTTCAAGTTCATTGAGCTGGACGATGCCTTTACCACCGGCTCTTCCATCATGCCCCAGAAGAAGAACCCCGACGTCACCGAGCTGATCCGCGGCAAGACCGGCCGCGTCTACGGCGACCTGAACACCCTTCTGGTGATGATGAAGGGCATTCCCCTCGCCTACAACAAGGACATGCAGGAGGATAAGGAAGCTATCTTCGACGCAGTGGATACGCTGGAGCTGTGCCTGAAGACGGTCACTCCCATGCTGGACACCATGAAGACCATTCCGGCCAACATGCGCCGCGCCGCCGCCAAGGGCTTTATCAACGCCACCGACTGCGCCGACTACCTCACCAAGAAGGGGATGCCCTTCCGCGATGCCTACAAGCTGACCGGCTGCATGGTGTCGGACTGCATTGCAAAGGACAAGACCCTTGAAGAGCTGACCCTCGACGAGTTCAAGGGCTACAGCGCTCTGTTTGAGAACGATATCTACGATGCCATTGATCTGGTCAAGTGCTGCGAGGGCCGCACCAGCTACGGCGGCCCCAGCGAAGCCAGCGTGAACAACCAGATCGCACTGGCAAACGCACAGCTGGATGCGTGGGAGGAAAAGAACGCATGAGCGTGAAAGTTTTTATTGATGGCTCTTCCGGCACCACCGGCCTGCGCATTGCCGACCGTCTGGCACAACGCCCGGAGATCGAGCTGCTTTCCATTTCCGCAGAGAGCCGCAAGGATGTGAACGAGCGCGCGAAGGTCATCAACTCTGCCGACCTCGCCTTCCTCTGCCTGCCGGATGCCGCTTCCAAAGAGGTCATGCCCCTGCTGCGCCCGGACGTGAAGGTGCTGGACACCTCCACCGCCTTCCGCACCGATGCCGCATGGGACTACGGCTTCCCGGAGCTGGCGGGCCAGAAGGAAAAAATCAAAAATTCCTGCCGCGTGGCAGTGCCCGGCTGCTATGCCAGCGGCTTTATCAGCATTGCCCGCCCGCTGGTGGAGCTGGGCCTTGCACCGGCAGAGTATCCCTTCAGCTGCACCGGCATCTCCGGTTACTCCGGCGGCGGCAAAAAGATGATCGCCGAGTACGAGAGCGCTGACCGCCCGGCGCACAGCAAGCTGGATGCACCCAAGAGCTACGGTCTGGGCCTTGCCCATAAGCACCTGCCGGAAATGCAGAAGATCAGCGGCCTTGCCCACACCCCCATGTTCGTGCCCGTGGTGTGCGATTACTACTGCGGCATGCAGGTGCTGGTGCCGCTGGATCTGACGCTGGCGGGCAGCACCGCCGAACAGGTGGCCGAGGGCATTGCGGCATATTACAAGGATGCTGCCACCGTCAAGGTGCACGCTCTGAACGAAGCCCTGCCGGAGAACGGCCTGTACTCCAATGCCATGGCCGGTACCGACCGCATGGAGCTGTACATGACCGTGAACGCTGCAGGCGACCAGATGATGCTGGTCTCCCTGTTCGATAATCTGGGCAAAGGCTCTTCCGGCGCGGCCGTCCAGTGCATGAACCTGATGCTGGGGCTGAAAGAGACCAAAGGATTGGAATAAAAAAGAAAACCCTCTCAGTCACCTGACGGTGACAGCTCCCCCGAAGGGGGAGCTTTTGGCAAAAAAGATAACGTTTCCCTCTTGCTGAAAAGCTCCCCCTTTGGGGGAGCTGGCAATGCCGCAAGGCATTGACTGAGAGGGTTTTCCTGTGGGAAAGGAAAATCATTATGCAGTATCAAGAAGTTGCGGGCGGCATCTGCGCGCCCAAGGGCTTTGCAGCGGCTGGCGTGCACTGCGGCATCCGCGCAAACCATGCAGAAAAATACGATCTGGCACTCATCAAGGCGGACGTGCGCTGCGCCGCCGCCGGTGTGTATACCACCAACAAGGTCTGCGGCGCACCCATCAAGGTGGACCGCGCCCACCTGAAGGACGGCTACGCACAGGCGATCATCGTGAACAGCGGCAACGCCAACACCTGCGCCGCCAACGGCGTGGCTCTGGCCGAAGAATGCTGTGAGCTGGTGGGCAAGGAGCTGGGCATCGACCCGCAGGACGTTCTGCCCGCTTCTACCGGTGTCATCGGTCAGCCCATGGTCATCGACCCCTTTGCCCGGGGCATCCCTGCCGCCGCCGCAAAGCTGGCTGCGGACGAGCAGGGCAGCACCGATGCCGCCACCGCCATCATGACCACCGACACCCACAAAAAGGAATACGCCATCCAGTTCGAGCTGGGCGGCAAGACCTGCACGGTGGGTGCCATCGGCAAGGGCAGCGGCATGATCGCCCCCAACATGGCAACCATGCTGGCCTTCTACACCACCGATGCCGCCGTCTCGCCCATCCTGCTGGAAAAGGCCCTCAAGACCGTGGTGCCCGGCACCTACAACCAGATGAGCGTGGATCTGGACACTTCCACCAACGATACCTTGATCATCATGGCTTCCGGCCTTGCAGGCAACCCGGAGATCTGCGAGGAGAACGCGGACTACGAAGCCTTTGTTGCGGCGCTGACTGCCATTGCCGAGCACATGTGCGCCGAGCACGCCGGTGACGGCGAGGGTGCCACCCACCTCATCACCTGCGAAGTGACCCACGCCCCCGACCTGAAGACAGCCCGTGCTGTCAGCCGCAGCGTGGTGTGCTCCAACCTGTTCAAGGCAGCGGTGTTTGGCCGCGATGCCAACTGGGGCCGCATCCTGTGCGCCATCGGCTACACCCCCGGCGATTTCTCCATTGATAAGGTCTGCGTGTGGCTTTCCAGCAAGGCCGGTGAAGTGTATGTGTGCGAGAACGCCGCCTACCACCCCTACAGCGAGGACGAAGCCGCCAAGGTGCTGGCTGAGCACGATGTGCTGGTCAAGGTGGACATGGGCACCGGCGATGCATCCGCAAAGGCATGGGGCTGCGATCTGACCTACGATTACGTCAAGATCAACGGCGACTATAGAACTTAATGGAACTCCCCCAGTCGCCTGCGGCGACAGCCCCCTCAAAGAGGGAGCCTGAAAGCCTCCCTCCTTGAGAAAGACTCCCCCGGCTGGGGGAGGTGGCACGAAAGTGCCAGAAGGGGAATGGGTGGCATCGCGTAGCGATGACGGAAGGAGTTCGTCTGGTGGAAAACGAATGCCGGAGCAAGCGTGCTGGCGGCAAGGAGAGTATATGAAAAACGAAGAAATGGCGCGCCTTTTCTCTGAGGCGACACCCTACATCCAGAAGTATCACGGAAAGACCATGGTGGTAAAGTACGGCGGCAATGCCATGATCAACGAAGAACTGAAAAATGCCGTCATGAACGATCTGGTCACCCTTACCCTGCTGGGTGTGCGCGTGGTGCTGGTGCACGGCGGCGGCCCGGCCATCAACGAGATGCTGAAAAAGGTGGGCGTGGAGAGCCATTTCGCAAACGGTCTGCGGGTGACCGACGACGCCACCATGGAGATCGTGCAGCAGGTGCTGGCCGGTAAGGTGAACAAGGATCTGGTTGCAAAGCTGCGCGGCCGCGGCGTGGGCCTGTGCGGCATGGACGGCCAGATGCTGCGCTGCACCGAGCTGGACCCCCAGCTGGGCCATGTGGGCGAGATCGTGCATGTGGACGCTACCCTGATCGCAAGCCTGCTGGACGGCGGCTTCATCCCCGTGATCGCCACGGTGGGCATGGACGATCTGGGTCAGGCCTACAACGTGAACGCCGACACCGCCGCTGCGCAGATCGCGATTGCGCTGAAAGCGGAGAAGCTGGTATCCATGACCGATATCGCGGGCCTGCTGCGGGATAAGGACGACGAGAGCACCCTCATCCCCGAGGTGGAGGTGTCCGAGATCGAGGGCTACAAGTCCGCCGGCATCATTGCGGGCGGCATGATCCCCAAGATCGGCGGCATGGCCGATGCCATCTATCAGGGCGTGCACGAGGCGGTCATCATCGATGGCCGCGTGCCCCACTCCATCCTGCTGGAGCTGTTCTCCAACCGCGGCTCCGGCACCCGCTTTTACCGCCGCAGCCACCGCGAATAAGCATTGCGCCGGTGCCGTGCAGGCGGTATAATAAGAAAAATGACCCTCTCAAGCCTTTGCCAGCATTTTCTGGCGCGAAAGCGCCTGAGAGGGTTTTCTGTTCACAGTTTCTGTTCACAGGAGGGTACACCTATGGATTCTGAAAAAGTCATCAAGCGGGACGGCGAATACGTCCTGCACACCTATAACCGCAACCCTATTGTGCTGGAAAAAGGCCACGGCCTGCGCGCCGCAGGCCCCGAGGGCCAGCAGTATCTGGATTTTACCAGCGGCATTGGCGTGAACAGCCTTGGCTACTGTGATTTGGACTGGGCCGAGGCCGTTTCCGAGCAGGCCCACAAGCTGCAGCATACCTCTAACCTTTACTACACCGCGCCCTGCGGCAAGCTGGCCAAAAAGCTGTGCAAGCGCACCGGCATGAGCAAGGTGTTCTTTGGCAACTCCGGTGCCGAGGCCAACGAGGGTGCCATCAAGGCCGCCCGCAAGTACAGCTTCGACAAATACGGTGCCGACCGCTACAATGTCATCACGCTGGTCAACAGCTTCCATGGCCGCACCATTGCCACCCTGACCGCCACCGGTCAGGAGGTGTTCCACAACTACTTCGGCCCCTTCAATGAGGGCTTCCTGTATGCTCCGGCAGGCGATATCGAAGCGCTGGAGGAGCTGGTGGACCGCACAACCTGCGCCGTGATGCTGGAACTCATTCAGGGCGAGGGCGGTGTGATGGCGCTGGACCCGGACTACGTGCAGGCCGTGCGCAAGCTCTGCGACGAAAAAGACCTTGTGCTCATCGTGGACGAGGTGCAGACCGGCGTGGGCCGCACCGGCACCTTCCTGTGCTGCGAGCACTACAACCTCAAGCCGGACGTGGTCACGCTGGCCAAGGGTCTGGGCGGCGGCCTGCCCATCGGCGCAGTGCTGATGAACGAAAAGGTGGCCGAGGGCATGGGCCCCGGCACCCACGGCTCCACCTTCGGCGGCAATCCGGTGGTCTGCGCCGGTGCCAATGTGGTGGTGGACCGCATGGACCAGAGCTTCCTTGCCAATGTCAACGAGCGCGCCGTCCAGCTGCGCGCAGGCATCGCAAAGCTGCCCCATGTCAAGAGCATTTCCGGCATCGGCCTGATGGTGGGCATCGAGTTCTACGACCTCAAGGCCGCAGATGTGCTGGCCGCCTGCCGCGAAGCGGGCCTGCTGGTGCTGACAGCCAAGACCCGCCTGCGCCTGCTGCCGCCGCTGACCCTCAGCGAGCACGATGTGGACATGGCGCTGGAGATCCTGAGCGATGTGCTGGGCAAGATGGAGCCGACGGCTCCGAAGGAGCAGGCATGAAAAATCTGCTGAAAATGAGCGACCTCTCCCCTGCCGAGCTGACCCACATTCTGGATGTGGCCGATCAACTCAAGGCACAGCAGAAGCTGGGCGGCACGGCCCCGCTGCTGGCAGGAAAGACGGTTGCCCTGATGTTCTCCAAGGCATCCACCCGCACCCGCACCAGCTTTGAGGTGGGTGTGTACCAGCTGGGCGGTTTGGGCAACTACATGAACACCGCCGAGCTGCAGGCCGGGCGCGGCGAGCCCCTCAAGGACACCGCCCGGGTGCTGGGCCGCTACTACGACTGCGTGGTGTGGCGCACCTACCGCCAAAGCGATCTGGAAGAGTTTGCCGAGCTGGCCGGTGTGCCGGTGATCAACGGCCTGACGGATTACGCCCATCCCTGCCAGGTTCTGGCCGACCTGATGACCATTCGGGAGCGCCGGGGCAGCCTTGCAGGCCGGAAGCTCTGCTTTGTCGGCGACGGCAGCAGCATGGCAAACAGCCTCATCGTGGGCGGACTGCTGGCTGGGATGCAGGTCACCTGCGTCTGCCCGCAGAGCTACCGCCCGGCGGCGGATGTGCTGATGTTCGCCCACAAGTACGGCAGCGCCTTCCACCTGACCGCAGACCCTGCCGAGGGTATTCAGGATGCCGACGTGGTGGCAACGGCTGTGTGGAACACCGCCAAGCCCGGCACGCCGGAAAGTGAGCAGCGCCTGCGGGATTTTGTGGGCTTCCAGCTCACCAGCAAACTGCTGGAAAGCGCAAAGCCCGATGTCATGGTGCTGCACTGCCTGCCCGCCCACCGGGGCGAGGAGATCTCCTCGGCGGTGTTCGAGCAGCACGCACCGGAGATCTTCGACGAAGCCGAGAACCGCCTGCATGTGCAGAAAGCCGTGCTGGCCATTCTGCTGGCGGGGAAATAAAAACAGAACGCCAACAGGGCCGCCGCACATCGTTTGTGCGGCGGCCCTGTTTTTTATCGTGGGAGATTTGTTGGTGGAATAGAGCGTTGGCTGTGCGCTGCGGTGAAATGGCGTCAACCGATACTTTGCTGGCGCTCGTCCCCATAGGTCTCTATGTAGCGGAAGAACAGGTATTCGCACAGCATCAGCAGCTGTACGCGGGACTGCACCGGAAGGCCGGAGCACACAAAGTTTGTGGCGTTGACATACAGGTTTTCATCTGCCATGCCGCTGAGGGTATTGTTGCCGAGATTTGTAAAGGAAACCAATGCGGCACCACGGCTTTTGGCAACCGTTGCAGCGGCAATGATCAGACTTGTTTCGCCGGAAATGGAAAGGGCCAGAACCAGATCATCGGAAGTCAGCTGCCGGGCGCTGATATTCATCAGGGTGCTGTCATCGTAACAGAAGGCGGCCTTGCCGATGGTCTGCAGCCGCTTTGCAAGTTCGGAGCCGGGCATTCTGCTGCTGCCTACGGCATACAGCTCAATGCGGCGGCTGCAGTGGATCAGCTCTACGATACGCTCTACGGTCTCCTCCGGAACCATCTCGATGGTTTTGTGGATATCCCGGAAAAAGTCGGTCGGGTGAGACTTTCGCGGCGTTTCCTCCGGCTCAAACAGATCCATGCGCAAAGATGCCTTAAAATCGGAATAACCACTGAAACCGAGCTTCTTGCAAAAACGGACGACAGAAGCCGGTGAGATGAACAACCGGTCCGCAAGTTCCGTCACCTTGAGATTGGCGATCTCGGTGTGGTTGCGAATGCAGTAAGAAAGAAGCTCATTATCGTTTTTGTTCAGTTGGGGCGTGTGTTCTGCAATGCGGGTGAAAAAGTCCATGATGTCCTCCGGCGGGAAGGCTTTGAAGAAAGTTAGCAGGTGTGAAAATATTTTCAGACTCTGGAATTGTTTCAACTTGGGCAAACTGATTCAAAACTTTCAAAACGCCTTTAAAAAAATGTTCATAGCGATTATATTATAGTCACTCTCCTAAGCGCGCGCAAGGGTAAAATCAGAAACACGATCGCAAAATGAATGTGAGGTTTCAAAAAGGGAAGGATTTAAAGTTTTTTTGGGCGGCGGCGGCCCCAGCCATACCCCCGGCATTATCCAGAGCTTGATTGCAAATCTTGACCGCTTCCCGCTGAAAAAGCTGGTGCTGTACGATATTGACCCGGATCGTCTGGAGCTGGTCGATACCCTGTGCGGCTCGCTGATCGCAAAGCTGGATCCGGAGTGCGTCTACTTCACCACCACGGACCCGGAAAAGGCCTACACCGATATTGACTTTGCCTTTGCTCAGATCCGTCAGGGCGGCATGGAAATGCGGGAGAAGGACGAGAAGATCTCGCTGGAGTTTGGCGTTGTGGGTCAGGAGACCTGCGGCCCCGGCGGCATGGCATACGGCCTGCGTTCCATCCCCGGCGTGTTCCAGGTGATCGACGATGTGCGCAAGTACGCACCCGAGGCATGGATCATCAATTACTCCAACCCTGCTGCAATCGTGGCTGAGGCCACCCGCCGCAAGTACAACAACTATAAGATCCTGAACATCTGCGATATGCCGGTAGCCATCATGCTGTCCTTCGCAAAGATGCTGGGTCTGGAAAAATACAACGATGTGGACCCGGTCTACTTTGGTTTGAACCACTTTGGCTGGTGGACCCACCTGTACGACAAGAGCGGTGTGGACCGTATGCCGGAACTGAAGGAAAAGGTCATGAAGTTCGGTCTGGCTGCTTCTCATGATAAGCACCACTCCGATCCTTCCTGGCGCCACACATGGGAAAACTTTAGGGAAATTCTCACCGACTTCCCGGAGTATCTGCCCAATACCTACCTGCAGTACTATCTGTATGCCAAGGAAAGCGCCGAGGATATGGATCCCAACTACACGCGTGCCAACATGGTCATGGATGGCCGTGAGAAGGACATGATCGAGCAGGCAAAGCTGATCCGCGAGAGCGGCGGCAAGAAGGAAGCAAACCTGAATCTGTTCAATGCTTTTGGCGATTTTATTGTGGATGTGGCATGTTCCATTGCCTATAACAATGCGGACCGCTATCTGGTCATTGTGGAAAACAAGGGCTGCATCCCGCAGATGCCGTATGATGCCATGGTGGAAGTTCCCTGCTACCTGCGCAAGTGGGGCCCGGAGCCTGTTACCATCGGCAATATCCCCCAGTTCCAGCTGGGCATGATGATGCAGCAGGTCTCTTCGGAAAAGCTGATCGTGGATGCTTATTTTGAACACTCCTACCAGAAGGCACTGGAAGCATTCACGATGAACAAGACAGTTCCCTCTGCCAAGGTGGCACGCAAGATCCTGGATAAGATGATCGAAGCCAATAAGGGCTACTGGCCCGAACTGCACTGAGATCCTCAGGAGGTAAATCATGGAGAAGAGAGAGAAGAAAGTTACCTTTTCACAGTTCCAGAAACTGGGAAAAGTTCTAATGACGCCTGTCATGATCCTGCCCATCGCAGGTATTCTGGTGGGCATTGGCTCTGCGTTCACGACAAAGAACATTGTGGCACTGTGGCCGGTTCTGGGCAATACCTATGTCAAGCTGTTCTTTAATCTGCTCAAGGCCATGGGCAATACCATTAACTCCTATCTTCCAATCATTTTTGCTGTTTCCGTTGCCATCGGCTATGCGGAAAAGGAAAAGGGCATCGCAGCATTGTCCAGCGTGATCGGTTTCCTCGCCATGAACAATGTGATGAATATCCTGCTGACCAGTCTGGGCATTCTGGACCCTGCGGCGATGAAGACCGGCCAGTCCATGGTCATGGGCATCGCTTCGCTTGACACCGGTGTATTCGGCGGTATTCTGGTGGGTCTGCTGGTTGCAAAGCTGCATAACAAATACTATAATATTCAGCTGCCGCCGGTTCTGGGCATCTTCTCAGGCACAAAATTCGTGCCGATGATCTCGCTGCTGGCCTGCTCTGCGCTGGGTCTGGTAATGTCTGTGGTGTGGCCCTTCGTTCAGACCGGTCTGGGCTTCATGGGCGAGATCATTTATGACACTGGCATGGCAGGCAGTGTGATCTATGGTCTGGCAGAGCGTGCGCTGCTGCCTTTTGGCCTGCATCACTTTATTTACACTCCGTTCTTCTTCACAAACCTTGGCGGTTCCATGGTCATTGATGGCACGCTGTATGAAGGCGCAGTGAACATTTACAACGCCATGCTGGCTTCTCCGGATGCCATGTTTGACGTGAACATTACCCGCTTTATCATGAACGGCAAGGTTATTTTTGCTATGTTTGGTCTGCCCGGTGCGGCTCTGGCCATGTACCATTGCGCAAAGCCGGAGCGTAAGCCTCAGGTCAAGGCGCTGCTGATCGCAGCCATCATCCCCTCCATCTTCACTGGCATCACCGAGCCCATTGAGTACAGCTTCCTGTTTGCGGCTCCGCTGCTGTTCGTGGTGCACGCTGGCTATGCAGGTCTGGCCTACCTGCTGACTTACATCTGCAAGGTGAATATCCCGGGGCCCAGTTCCTTCGGCGGCCCTTTCCTGAGCACGATCTTCAATGGCATCATGCAGGCGGATAAAGGCTCTAACTGGATCTGGGTGTTCATCATTGGCATTCCCTGCTTCTTCCTGTACTATTTCACCTTCCGCTTCATGATCACCAAGTTCAACTACAAGACTCCCGGCCGCGAAGATGATGGCCAGGAGGTCAAGAAGCTGGACAAGAAAATGAGCGACGAAATGATGGCGACCATCATTGAAGGTCTGGGTGGTGCAGACAATATCCAGCATGTGGATGCCTGCTTTACTCGACTGCGCGTCAAGGTCAAAGACAAGGCTCTCGTTATGCCGGATACTGACTGGAAGCAGAAGACGGGTGCAAACGGCGTCGTTCAGGTCGCAGATGGTGTGCAGATCATCTACGGTGCCAAGGCCGATATCTACAAAAACAACCTCAAGAGCGCTCTGAACATGGACTGATTTTTCAGTGCCGGTCAGGGTTTCCCGAATAAACAGCGAGGGCATCTGCCAACGGCAGATGCCCTTTCTGCATACAAAAAAATCAAACCTTTGCCGCACCGCGGTCGAGGATCTTATCGAACCGGGCAAAGAAGGTGATGGTGGTGATGGTGGCGGCCAGAATGTCGCTGACCGGCTCGGCCAGAAACACGCCGAACACTGCATCCGGCAGAACGTGAGGCAGAATGAAGATGAGGGGAATCAACAGAATGATCTTGCGCAGGCAGGCCAGCAGCAGGCTGACCTTAGCCTGTCCCAGCGCCATAAAGCTTTGCTGGCAGGCGATCTGGAAGCCCATGGCAAAAATGCCCGCCATGTAAATGCGCACAGACTAGGAGTCACTTGGCTTTTATCTGTAAGTACTTTTAGTACTTTATTTTGATTATATGCGAAGTTGAAAGTAGTGTACCAAGAGAAGTTTTTAGTGGTGATATTACGTGTCTGCAGATTTACTTCTACACCTTTATTTTCCATACTAGCCCAGTTTATAGACATATTAGTGAATCCATTTTCCAAAGCTAATGCTTTAGAACCAATTAAGTCTGTTCCTTTTCTATAGTAGTAATCTACACTAAGATTGATGGCTTGATTGAGTACAGAAAAATCTATTCCTAGATTGTAAGATGCTGTTTTTTCCCAGCGTAATTTACTGTTGGGAGCACTATTGATAATAATATTTTCTTCACTGTAACCAGGTAAAATATTCACATTATCATATTTTCCGACTAGGAATGGAGAGGTTCCCTTATCAATATTTCCTTGTAAACCATAAGAAAGGCGAAGAGCTAAATTATCAACCCATTTGTATTGTCTAATGAACGATTCATTAGATAAACGCCACAAACCGCTTACCGAATAGATTGGTAAGAAACGGTATTTCTTATCTACTCCGAATAAATCAGAACCATCCATGCGCACACTTCCTCCCAATGTATAACGATTCATTAAAGTATATGAACCATTGGCAAAGAAAGAAGCAAAAGCGTTTTCCTTGTACGATTTAGTTTTTAGATTCCAATCATTGGCTTGTGCTTCATCTTTAAATATGAGATTCTGGAATGTCAGTTTCTTGGGATCATATCCGTATCCGGTTGAGGCTTGGTTGTCTACCCAGTTTTTGCGAATTTCCGAACCAGCCATTATTTGTATGTCATGTATATCCCCAAATGTGTTTTTGTATTCTCCTTGGATTTTCCATGTGAGTTGTGAGGTTGTACTATTAGTTGTTTTAAGCATGCCTCCTTCTGGTATAAGATAGGTTTGTACACCATCTTTCCAATATTTATTGTTTTCACGTATATTCCTAATATTATATGAATTTATCCCGGCATATTCTTCTTGCGACAATTGATCCCATTGCACACCAATCTGTGAATAAACTTTCCACTGATCGTTAAAACGTAGCTGAACATCAAAGATAGAATTGATGGCTGTGGTGACAGATTCTTTATTGGTGTTTGCTCGTTCTTCGAATATATTAAAGCCTTGCTTTTCATCTGTTTCATTACTTCTGACTACGTCGTAATCGTAAAGGTAGTTTCCTTGTTCGTCAAACGGAGCAAAGTAAGGGTTGGCGATACGTGAATAATATATAGGGTTAATAAGTCCGTAAGTATCAGTCATAAATGTGTTATTCTTGCGTCTGTTGGCAAAAATAGACATTCCAATTTTTAATATTTTGTTGATTTGGTAAGACGTTTTACTGGTCAGATTAAAACGGCTCATGCTTACA
>ENA-OPCX01000979-OPCX01000979.1-human-gut-metagenome-genome-assembly--contig:-NODE-979-length-13146-cov-6.921931_pt1 | contig 13146 bp, 15 predicted proteins | sample MGYA00241570_ERZ501491 | MGnify/ENA primary metagenome ERZ501491 (study PRJEB25962, sample SAMEA2042620) | human gut metagenome | biome: human gut; feature: human-associated habitat; material: faeces... | reverse complement strand
GTAACTTTTGGTGGCTTTTAGTGTCTAAAATGGCTCTTTGTACCCAGAACCGTACTCAAGAATTTTTGGGTACGAAACCGGGCAATTGGTATAACCATATAATAAAAATTCAATAAGGAACGTCCCAACTTAAATTTTGATAGTAATGGGACTCAATTGAACGTTTTACCTGTAAGAGCCATTGAAGGGTGGAGTTTTTCAATGGATTTGACGTAGAGATTTCGTAACCACTCTTTTCGATTTGTTCTTTTATGTCTACGACCTTTATCGGAAAATCATCGTGTGTCACATAAAAAAACCAAGTGGCAAATTCTCGATTTGTCAGACAATCTGCATTCTGCGCTCTCATACAACGTGCAATATCTCGTGAGATTGTGAGAACTTTATGCATCAGATATTCATAGAATACAAACGACTCCTCTGGAATAATTGTCTGGAAACTTTGACCGGTTTGGAGATTATATTCCCTAAAAGTCAAAGTAGCGTGTGCTTGCACAAGCGTATCGATTCCAACAATTACTCCTCTGTTATCAAAAAGTAAATCGTGAAAGCTAGGATGAAACTGACAAATATCATGCAAAAATGAATTACCTATAAGAGAAGGATATTTCTTCCATGTGTTGGCTATTAAAAGACCTCGATTTTCCACAAATGTTTCTGGTTTATCTAAAAGGACGTGAATCAACAAAAGACTTTCTGGAAGAGTGGCAACTGCAGGCTTATAGGGCCCATCAATCGCTCGTTTTTCAATTGTCAACTTCTTTTCGATGTTAGAATCTGCGAGAAGAAGAATTTCTATTTGCTGAAGAAAGTTGTTTAACCAATTCCAAAAACCCTGATCTTGAAGGTCAGAGCAAATAATTGAAATATCCGCATCTCCAAAACGGGTATCTTTCCAGCCATATATGCCTGAAAAACTTCCAACTAAAGAAATATCAACAACAGAGGTAGGAATATCCTGAAGATGTTCTTTTACATAGTGAGAGATAATAGTGCTAACGGTTTGAGTATTCATTTCAGATTCCTTGTTAGAGCGGAAAACATTTAAGAAAAAGTTCTTCTGGCGTGAATAGGGTCTTATCATAGGAAATCGCACTTTTGAGAGAATTAGAAGTTTGACGTGAAACGTATAAATAAAACTCAATACCTGCAGCATCGGCCGTTTTTTTATCAACCTCAGTATCGCCAATCAAAATAAGTTGCTTGGGGGTGAAGTTGTATTTTTGCATAAGATAGAGTGGTCCCTTGCCATCTGCTGGTTTTAGACCAAAATGATCTCTACCCAGTATTTCGATAAATAAAGGATCCAAGTGCAGCTTTTTTGTAATAGAACAAATAGAATGGTCACTGCGGTCGCTCAAAATGAAAATTGGTTCATGAAGTGTATGCAATCTTGACAAGGCTTTTTCTATTCCCGGAACAAGATATCTCTCATTTTCTTCTACAATCAATTCTTTCTCATAGCGCAACAAAACTCTTTTAAAAAGCTGACTCTTCTCAACATCATCTTGAAAGTTAAGACTATATTGCTCAACGGCGACGGCAAGCATTTTTTTAGGAATAGAGAATTTGGTAGGATCGAATACAAAATCGCGAATTCCCAATTCGTCCCGCATACATCTTTCTAAGACAGTAATAGAAGCACTGTACCCGTCAAAGATTGGACCATCAAAATCAAATACAATCGCCATCAATGAACTCCCCAAAAATGTCTAAAGTAGCCGTTGATAACGACCATCATATTCTCGGCATAGTTGGATTCCTCGCCCAGAAAAGCTGTATCCAACCTTTGATAAGCCTCGAATTCTACATCAGTCAAAATGCTTTTCCACGAAGAAGTTTCCTCTTCATAAATCTGTTGAGTGTAGTCACACGCTTTTGCAACAGCGAGTATCCTGCAACCATTGCCGCGTGCAATGGAAACCTCTTCCTCCATTCCAGCAATGCGTGTGCCATCTCCAACCAGAATACACAGTTTTTCACCAGTGAAGAGCGCTTTTCGCATTTCACTATAATTACTTCCCCAATAGATGACTTGACCATGACGTGGATTTGTTGTTCCACCCCCTACTCTGAAATGATAAACAACACGATTGACATTGTTTAGATTAAAAGCTACTTTCTCCCAGAAACCAGCGGCTACGCTGTCAGCAATTGTTTTTCCCCCGCCGGAATGAATGAAAAAATCGCTTTCGCCAAGCTTTTCACCCAGATGATAACAGAGCGGAGACAATGTGTTTGTATCGCTGCTACCAATAAGAGCAATAGTTTTTCCGGCAGAGCGGACATACAGCCATTGCAAAAACTCTTGAATTTCACGAAAGGAATCAAGTTCAACAACAGTTATATTGTAACGGGACAAGTCGCTTTTCCAAAGTTCATATAATTTTCGTTCTTTTACAGATGATGGTTCGGGAGGCATAGTTAACAGGAAACTTGGAAGGCCTGCATGGCGATTGGCCCAAAGGGTAGCCCAAATTCTCCGCATATTGGAATCGTTGAAGCTGACACCAAGGAAGATAAAGCCTTTGTTTGTAACATCAACCATCAATTGTGAGGCGATTCTGGGGCGATTTTTGTCAAACAGTTCATACTGGCTTTCAGTTAAGATGATTTCATCGTGGTGTTCATGATTTTGATGTGTGATACTTCCGTGCATTTTAATAATCTGTTTTTTCAAAAAGTCTGAGTTTATTAACTCGTGATCATTGGAAATAACCTCAACATCGATATTGTGTTTTGAAAAAGCTTTCTCGAGAAGATCATCGTAATTGGTTGTCCAAACTCGTGTAACAGGCAATTGAGCAATTAATTCGTGAGATAAAGATGGAAGCGTTACATCTAAATCTGCTAGAAAATCATGAATAAACATGCTGTATGCACTTGTATCCTTACCGATAGCATACTGCATAATTCGTTCCAGTGGAACATCTGCAACATCGATTCCCAAGTTCTGAGCATAAGGCTTTACAAGATCTTTCCAAGATGGAAGACCGGAACCAATTGACATCCCTGCGCCTATGAAAAAATTGTATTTTTTTATTCCATATCGCAAACAGCGTTCAGCAGCTTCTTTCCAATTCATAATGCTCAGCCTTTCACAAATTGTGTTGTCAGAGAAAGTGATACTTGGTACCGAAGACCAACGTGAGATGTGTACGATGCCTTTAGATTAATCATACCATCTTTGTGAAAAATTATCAATTGGATTTTTTCGGAGTATAAAAATGGATATCGATAATTCACTGCATCGACCTCGCTGAGCGCAAGCGACGCAGAGCAGACTACCAGAGTTAAAGAATTAGTGTTCGCCTTCGCAGTATAATCTATGAAGTACCTCGGAGAGCAGAGTAGAAGATACGTTTTCAGTGTGAGGAAAAAACACAACATCGACCCCAACTGCCGAGAATTCCTCAATCAATTTATTGTACATGTTGCTGCCCTTCCAATCAGACCCGTGGAACAGTGCATCAAAATGGTATTTTTCCCATGCCTCCATTTTATTCATACTTGTCTGTGGAACTGCGAGATCCACACATTTAAGTTCTCTGACGATTGCAATTCGCTCTTCAAAGGGTATAATGGGAGTTTTGTTTTTATGGTCAGTCGGGCGAATTGTTTTCCTACTTCCGCATCCCAAAGGCACTGTTCCAAGACCACCGTTTCCGGCAGCTCTCCACCGATGCCCGGACACTGTACGGCATTCTGCTGGACCGCATGAGCCTGTCCGTAAAGAATGGTTGGCTGGACGAGCAGGGGCGGGTGTATATCATCTACACCGTCCGAGAAGTACAGGAATCCCTCTGCTGCGCCGAACACAAGGCGGTCAAGCTGTTCCGAGAACTGGAGGACATCGACCTCATCGAGCGCAAACGCCGTGGTCTGGGCAGACCCAGCCTGATCTACGTCAAGGACTTTTCGTCTGGACTGCCAAAAGCGCAATTCTGGTGCAGCCAAAACCGCAAGCAAATAAGACTGATAAGAATAAGACAGAGTGGAACGATCCTGACCCTATCTATTCCGGGGGCATCCGGGAGCAGCTTGAGGATTATTTTTATCAGGCATTGGAGGTAGACCTTCTGCTCCGGCTCTGCCCGGATGAGGAGGACGCTATCTACCAGATCGTAGACCTGCTTGTGGATGCCTGTTCCACCAAACGCAAGATGTTGCGGATCGCCGGAGATGATAAGCCCACCGAGGTGGTACGCAGTCGGCTGAAAAAGCTGAACGCTGACCACATCCGTTTTGTGCTTGATTCTCTGGCAGAAAACACCGCCCCGGTGCGGAACATGAAGCAGTATCTGCTGGCGATGCTCTACAATGCGCCCACCACCATGAACCTCTACTATCAGAACAAGACGAACCACGACTTCGCACGCGGTTCACCGAAAGCGGGGTGATGTTATCGCAAAGAAAGCTACGATTATTGCAGTCACCAATCAAAAAGGCGGTGTGGGGAAAAGCACCACCTGTGAAAATCTGGGCATCGGGCTGGCGATGGAGGGCAAGAAAGTTCTGCTGGTGGACGCTGACCCGCAGGGCAGCTTGACCATCAGCATGGGCTGGCAGCAGCCCGATGAACTGCCCACAACCCTTTCCACCTTGATGGCAAAAGCCATGAACGACCAGAGCATTCCACCCGGCGAAGGCATCCTGCACCACGCAGAAGGCATTGACCTGATTCCGGCAAACATTGAACTGGCAGGGCTGGAAGTTTCCCTTGTCAACTGCATGAACCGGGAAAAGATGCTGAAACAGGTGTTGGAAGGTGCGAAGCACGAGTACGATTTCATTCTGCTGGATTGCACCCCTTCCCTTGGGATGCTGACCGTCAATGCACTGGCGGCGGCAGACACCACCCTGATTCCGGTGCAGGCGCAGTACCTTTCCGCAAAAGGTCTGGAACAGCTTTTGCAGACCGTCCAAAAAGTCCGGCGGCAGATAAACCCGAAATTAAAAATTGAGGGCATTCTGCTGACTATGACAGATAGCCGCACCAACTATGGGCAGCAGATCGACAACCTGATTCGGGGTGCTTACGGCAGCAAGATCAAGGTGTTCGACCAGACCATTCCCCGGTCTGTCCGCGCTGCGGAGATCAGTGCCGTGGGTAAGAGCATTTTCCAGCACGACCCCAAAGGCAAGGTGGCAGAAGCCTATAAATCTCTGACCGAGGAGGTGATGGCGAATGCCGAAAAGCAGCTTAAACGTGTCGCTGAAAGGGGCAGATGATATTTTCTCCACAGAAGAATCCCGGCAGGAGCAGCAGCGAGAGCAGGTGCAGCAGATTCCCATCGGGGAGCTGTTCCCTTTCAAGAATCATCCATTTAAGGTTTTGGATGATGAATCCATGCAGCGCACGGTGGAAAGCGTGGAACAGTACGGCGTGCTTTCTCCGCTGATTGCCCGCCCTCGCCCGGAGGGTGGCTATGAGATCATCTCCGGGCACCGCCGTCAGCACGCTGCACAGCTTGCCGGGCTGGAAACCCTGCCGGTCATTGTCCGCAATATGGATGATGATGCCGCAGTTTTGCTCATGGTGGATAGCAATCTCCAGCGTGAGAGCATCCTGCCCAGTGAAAGGGCTTTCGCCTACAAAATGAAGCTGGAAGCCTTAAAAAATCAAGGTGCTAGGTCGGATTTAACTTCATCCCAAGTTGGGATGAAGTTGCAAGCCCTTGATATTGTTGGTCAGGAAGCTGGCGATAGTCGAAATCAAGTGCACCGCTTTATCCGCCTGACCAGCCTTATCCCTGAGCTGCTGGACATGGTGGACGAAAAGAAAATCGCTTTTAATCCCGCTGTGGAGTTGTCCTATCTGGACGAAAGCCAACAGCGGGATTTTTTAGAAGCGATGAATGACACCCAGAATGCGCCGTCCCTTTCTCAAGCGCAGCGGCTCAAAAAGCTGGCGCAGGAAGGGCACTTCTCGTATGACGTTGCCTTTGCAGTCATGGGCGAAGAGAAAAAGGACGAGCTGGACAAGGTGGTCATCAAAAACGACACCCTGCGGAAATACTTTCCTCGCAGCTACACCCCGAAACAGATGGAGGACACTATCATCAAGCTGCTGGAACAGTGGCAGCGCAAACTCCAGCGGCAGAACGAACGCTGACTTATACCGTAACGAAAGACCCGATGGGGCCTTTTTCTTTTGCAAACAAAAGGAGAAAAAACACTATGAACACTACTATTGATCTCAAGACCGCAAAGACCATCGAAGCCATGAACCAGAAGATCAACCACATGGACAATGCTGTGACCGACTTCTTCAACAAGATGAGCGATGTGCTGGAGCTGCAGCTCGGCGATGATGAAGTTTACGCCGCCGTGATTGCCCCGGAGATTGAACTGACCATCACCCCGCTGGCGAACGTTCGCAGTTACCTGCCTTGCTTCGATGAAACTGATTCCTGCTACAGCATCAGCGAAGATGTGCCGCTGGCACTCTGCTACGATCCTCGTCAGGTCATTACGCTGGCTGGCAAGCGTTACCTGTCCGGCGCAGTCATCTTTGTACGCTATGACACCGATGGCAACTTTGTTGCCCTTACCACCAGTGACCTGTACCTGATCCAGTGTTATCTGGGCGAGAACAGTGTTCCTCTGATGGCTGGACGCGAGAAGATGGTCTGCATCTGCATTGACTGAGAGATGCAGCATGGATACTGAAATGGCCTGCTATGAGAGTTTCGCAGAAGTCACGGAGGACTTTTACTGTTCCGCCGTTGATGTTTTGAAGATTCTGGTTCTCCGTCTGCACGACTACCATGCTCGTTGCTTCCATTCTCTGCGGGATGCTCTGTACAACTATTTTTCTACCGATGCCGCACCGCATACTCATACCAATGTTTTCACTAAGCATACCGTTGTCGCGTCTTGCGCTCCCCGTCCTCCCTGAGAGGATTCTTCTCACAGTTCAGTCAATGCAGGGGGTTCGCTATGAATTATATTTATTCGTTTATCATTTTTGAAGCCGGTGCCTTTTTCGGCTTCTTTGTGGCAGCTCTGTTGAACGCCGCCCGTGCTGGGCAGGAAATCACTATCAAATTCGAGGAGGAAGATAATGGAGCAGAACGAGAACACTCTGTCGGTGCTGAAAATTGCACCGGGACAGTATCCGCAGCAGGTCGAGATCGATAACGACCTGAAAGCCTTGCAGCAGGCGGTGGGCGGCTCCATCGGCGCAAGCTACCCTTTTGAAGATCCGGTCGCCATCGTCTACAACGATGATGGCAAGCTCATGGGTCTGCCGCTGAACCGTGCCCTGTGGGACGAGGACGGGCTGATGTACGATGTTATTGCCGGAACCTTTCTGGTGGTGGGGCTGGGAGAGGAAGATTTTGTGTCGCTCTCTCCGGAGCTGGCTCAGAAGTATGAAGAAGAATTCCATCAACCCGAAGCTTTTCTCCCTCTGGGGCGTCGCCTGATGGTCATTCCGGTGCCGGATGAATCGGTTCAGAATGACGCAGAAAAGGCCGTAAACAAGCCCCCGGTGGAACATGACCGCTAAGACGATTTTCTGCACAGGAGGTGGTAACGATGCAGGAAGAAATCGAGCATAAGACGGTCAACCTTGCCATCTCGACCACAAAACTGTCCGCCCGCACCCTGCTGCGCGGAATGCAGTTTCTGTTGCGGCAGTATGACAAGCACGCTTCGCAGGGCAAGCAGTCCATGAAGCGGTTGGTACGGCAGAACCGTGGCGTGACCAATGTGGAGATTCAGAAAACCGGCATCAAGGATTTTGACCGCTATGCTAAGCGGTATCACATCGACTACTCCATCCAGAAAGACCTGTCCTGCACGCCGCCCCGATATCTGGTCTACTTCAAGGCACAGGACACGGATGCCTTGAGCGCAGCGTTCAAGGAATATTCGGCATCGGTGCTGGATAAAACCAAGCGTCCTTCCGTGCTGGCAAAGCTGCATGATCTGGCGCAGTCCGTTGCAAATCTGCCGGACAAAGTGCGGCACAAGCAGGAGGAGCGTGGCCTATGAGCAAAAAGAAGCTTTCCAAGCTGCTGGCGCTCTATCTGCCCTATGTGGTGATTGGGCTTGTAGCTACCAATCTGGGCGAGGCTTGGCGGCTGGCTGTGGGCAAGGAACTGGGCGACAAAATCGTATCGCTGATGGATACGCTCCCGGCTGTATTTTCAAATCCGCTGCCCAGCCTGCACCCATTTGACTTGTTCATTGGTCTGTGCTGCGGTGCTGGAATGCGGCTGGCGGTGTACCTGAAAGGCAAAAACGCCAAGAAGTACCGCCACGGCATGGAGTACGGCTCTGCCCGGTGGGGCGGACCCAAAGATATCGAGCCGTTTATGGCTCCGAAGTTTGAGGACAATATCATTCTGACCAAAACAGAACGCCTGATGATGTCCAACCGCCCGCCGGACCCCAAGAATGCCCGAAACAAAAATGTGCTGGTAGTCGGCGGCTCCGGCAGCGGTAAGAAAGAAATAGCGTATATAACGACTGCGTTATTCGCAAAGCACCTGTATAAGAAGTTGGATATTGTGAGCCGTCCACTGTGCTTCCATCTTTATGAATTCCAATAGCCACATATCCAGATCCGGAAATGTATTCCACAAGTGGGCCGCCACTAAATCCACCTGTCAGATCCCAATCGCCTTTGAGATATTTAGACGTTTGACTTTTTATATGGCCGGAGGATTTACACATTTTATATTTAGCATCTACTCCGTTTATCTGACTCGGATAGCCGTAAGCATACACCAATTGTGATGACGAATAGTTATTGGATTGCCAATGCAACCCCAACCATCCGGTTTTTGATCCAAGATTATTTTTGAGTGTAATAATAGCCCAATCCTCCGAAGATTTTCCGGCAAGATAAGAACTACTAACAGTCATCGAACTTGCCGAAACATTTTCGCTTCCATAGGGTTTACTGCTGCCAGAACGTGCAGGCGCTACGTTTACCGACTTAACATATGCTTTATCCTTTATACTGTAAAGATTATGCGCCGCCGTTGCAAGCGCATTTGGCCCAATCATAAATCCGGAGCCATAATTGGTGCCGCCACTACTAGTTGTTATTTGCAAACAGACAGTGCTGCAATATGGTGATGATGCCGGATTATCAACAACTACAATATCGTTATTTCCGACAATCGCACTAGGATCCAATATATCAAAATTCGGAATTTTTCCATTAGGAAAATAGCCTGCACTTGTTTCCTCATCCGTCAAGGAATTAGTTTCAAATACAATTTTTTCAATTGATTCTTCTCCAGTATCAAAATCGTATTTATGGTATTCTTCCGTACGGAAATTTTCTCTATCACCTGAATCGTCCGCAAAAACAGTCATTCCAGAATTAAAGCTTAATGCAGACAATGCCATGATGCTGCTTGACTTCCAAAAAAGTCTGCGAGATATTTTTTCAACTTTCATATTAATTCCTTTAGATTTTTGATTTATCTACTGGTGCTTCCTGTAATGGTCTCGCTCTGCCCATCAGTATAACTAAATGTTGCAGAATACTCCAGCTTATAAGATTTTCCGGACTTAGTGTTAAAATTGTTTGGCTGACTTTGTTTTTAAGGATTCACTTTTATCCTGCATCGGAATCACCTCCATGCAAACTTTTATGCATTTACCTTCCACAGGAACTTCTGCTTAGTCATTCTTATTGCTGCAGATCGGCTCCATCCTGTAAGCACCCCAAAAGATGTACGTAAAGCCTCTTGCCTGCATATTTAAGAGAAAGCGGATATGCTCTTTTACCATTGATTTGAATGTAGCCATTTTCAGAAACCGTTATGCGAATATCTGGCATTCCGTCCATTGTTTCACCAAAAGCTATCGTGAGTTCATTGAGTGCACCGCTATCACCAGAACCACCAGCATAATCAGTGACAAAATATGTCTGCTCAAAAGTTTTGGCAATATCTATATATGTCAGGTCATCCTTTTCAAATAGCCAAGACTGGTCAATTTGAGCACCATTAGTGTCTACTGTAAGATGGTATGCTGATACTATCCTGCATTGTTTCAATGGACGTTCTATTATCACAAAGTGAGTGACTTTTATACAAATCAGTATGACCACCAAAATCAAGGTCACAGTCATTGTGATTACTTTTTCTTTTTTTCTCATCATAAATAGACAATACACCTCCAATCTTTTGCTCCTAATAGGAGCTTTTGCTTAGTCAACGTAGCTCGCCTTATGTTTGTGACAGCTTTTTTGAAAAAATCTCTGCTTTTCGTTATGTTTGTACGCTTATACAAAGAATCTCCATGTTATTTGTTGATTCTAACAAATAGCATGGAGTTTCATATTAAAATACGTTTTCAGCAATTTTCATAATCTCATCTCGTGAAATGTTTCCCATAATCGTGTTTGAAACGCCTCCTTGCTCCCAGCTTAAAATATAAACGGTGTCTCCGTTTTCGCTTGCACTCGTTCCCAAAGTTGCATCTGCTTCTCCGACCTTTACGGTTTCGTACACTGTATGCTCATTATCAAATAGGGACTGCTGCCCCGGCTGGATAATTGAACAACGGACAGTGTAGCTTTCCTCTGTTTCTTTTGACGAGTAAACATGTAAAAAGTTTTCTGCTCGCTCAAATTTCTGCACATCGTCCATTTCAAAGCCGTTCGGCACATAATGGTCGCTGTATCCATCCGGGAGCCACTCCAGCGGTTCGCCATCCACCTGATAAGTCAGCTGCATCTCAATGGGCAGAAATTTTTGAATCATCGTATAGACTGCCCTGCGGAAATCAGCGCTGACCGCAAGAGCACCAACCGTCAGCATTACGAGTGTCAATGCCGCAATTAGTACTCGTTTCAACACTGGGTGGTGCTTTTTCTTCTTTAAGGCCTCTGTCATTCGTTCGTCCCATTGGGACGTATCTGGGTAGATTTCCTCAAACTGCTTTGGCGTTGGAAGCGAATCCAGTTCTCTTTGCGCATCTGCACGAAGTGCCATCATCAAAGCCGCATCAAATGAAATGTCTGTCCGCTCACTCATGGCTGTTCATCTCCTTCCATAATAGTTTTCGTCCTCGAAAGAGCCGTGTTCGTACCACTTCATCCGTTAATCCCAGCGATTTTGCAATCTCACGGTTTGTATATCCCATTGCCAAAAGGCGTAGCGGATCACGGTACATCGGTTTCATTTGGCCAATCAGTTCTGTTAGACGTTCAATGTTATCGGTGCTAACTGCTGCATCATCCGGCACCGGAGCGGCATCTGGTTCGTTTGGGACATCTTCCAGCAATTCTTCTCGTTGTTTGCGAAGCATATCATATGCACGGCTTCTACTACAACTAACGAGATAAGCAGCGAGTTCGTGACAGTTTTCTCGATGAATTTTAGAAAAATTTTTTGCAACGTACAAAAATACCTCTTGTAGCACATCCTCTGCCAGATACGAATCATCCATGATTTTGTAAGCGGTATGGTAAACCAGCCGTTTGTATGTATTGTACACCTCGGTAAAATCTTCTTCAAAGTTTCGATCATCAAGCACACTTAGATATAACGCAAGCAACGCAGTCACCTCTATTCACATTGATTGTGTGTAGTGTACCACGAACCAATAAAAATGTCGAATACAACCAACTTTTGAAAAGGAGCGTGATGCCATTGACCCAACCGAAAACCGATCTCGCCTATCTCCGCAGCGAGAAAGCCAAAGCAGAACAGCAGCTGCGCTACTACCAGCACCGGGAGAAAATTCTGGAACACCAGATACCGGAGCTGACCCGCAAGGCCCGTGTGCATCGGCTGTGTACCCGTGCCGGAATGCTGGAAAGTTTTCTGATTGCGCCGGAAGAACTCACCAACGATCAGGTGATGGAGCTGCTGAAAATTGCGTTCCGTCAACCAGAAGTTGCGCTGGCACTTGCAAAGATGATTCACGACTTGCAGGAACGCCGCAGCGTTTCAAACCCTTTAGAATAAAGGGCGCAATTATACACCGTTCCGGTGAAATTGCGGTCTTGCAGACGGCTCGATGAAATCGAAGCTGGCGTTTGTGCGCCAGCCCGATTCCATCCCAAGGAAAACTGCATTTTCCTTGCGCTGCTTTGCAGCTATCCTTTTGCCCGCCACCATAAAACACGCATAGAAAAAGCCGATTGGAAACAGAAACATTTCCAATCGGCTTATCTTTTTGTTAGGCAGATTTCTTTTCAGCTAATGCCCGGACTTCCTCAATTGAAAGGTCGGTGTACTTTGCCACCTTTTCACAAGGCACACCATCTGCCAACATTGCCAATGCGTGTTTGACCGATGTTTCATGCTCGGTTTCATCCCGCATCTTTTCCATAGCTCTGCACATAGCTGCCACTCCCTTCGTGTCTTCTTTGAAATAACGAACCCTCTGTGCCAAAATGGAATAATTCATATCCTTCGAGTTGGTACAGAAAAAGTCGTGCATCAGTTTTCCTAATGCGGTTTCGTCCTTGATTTGTGAGTTTACATAAACGATGTGAGCCTGATCATTAAAAAACGTTCCAGTTTCCCGAATTGTACGGTCAACATGATAAATTGGAAGGCCGGCCTTTAATACGTCATTTTCGGTGATAAAGATAACGTATGTTTCGTTCAGCGCATCGTAATCATTGCCCGCATCAGTCAAGTTTGCATCCAGCAGACTGCTATTGTACCGTGCGCGCTTTTCACTAGCACCACGGTCACTGCGCTGCACCTCAATATTATATGCACGGTTTTCCCGATCCACTGCCAAAATATCCAATCGGACTGAACGCCCTTGCAGATTTTTGATGCTGTACTGGCCGTGAACCTCTTTGACGGTCAAGTCATCACGTTTCAAGATGATCTGCAAAAGGAACTCGGCACAGGTGCGATCTTCAAAAACTGCGGCCATGAAATCGTCATCGATCAAACGCAAATCCACGCAGCCGCTGCAAATCTTCTTCGTGCTTCCGTTCAAAATCTAACTCTTGCTGTGATTTTCTTTCCGACATTGGTTCACCAACTTTCTGCTTGCTTATTCAAAACAATAATACCATAAGTTCGTGATTTTTACAAGAGAACGATTCAAATGTCATCAGGGGGTGATGCCTATTCCGTGTCCGCATTTCAAAATTACGATCGTTAAGCGAAGCCAAGGGCAGTCCGCTGTTGCCGGGGCCGCTTACCA
>ENA-OPCX01000967-OPCX01000967.1-human-gut-metagenome-genome-assembly--contig:-NODE-967-length-13273-cov-1.957104_pt1 | contig 13273 bp, 16 predicted proteins | sample MGYA00241570_ERZ501491 | MGnify/ENA primary metagenome ERZ501491 (study PRJEB25962, sample SAMEA2042620) | human gut metagenome | biome: human gut; feature: human-associated habitat; material: faeces... | reverse complement strand
TCTTCTGCGTAGTTAAATGCATAAGGTTCATAAATTTTAGCAATCTTTTCAGCTTCTGAATCATTTTTTCCTGTGCTTTCACATAACCATGCCAATGTGAAATACGCTTTATTCTCACTAGGGAATGTCATTGATATTTCACCAATGTTTGTTTCTTCTAATGTTGGATTCCAAGTTGTTCCCTTTGGAACATATAGTGCATAATAATCATAATTGCTATACTTGCTAACATCATCATGATTATCATAAACTCTTAACACAAGCATTGTTGAATTCTCAGGTGTATCACCATTATATCCCACAACTGCTGAAGGCAATGTATCTCTTAATCTTAACAATGATGCTGTCTTTGTTCCATTCATTCTAAACAATGCCATTGGACTTCCCTGTGTCATTGTTGTCTTCATATATTGTGATGAATCAGACGCATTCTCTAATACCACATCTGTAGACCAGTCTGTTTCCCTGTCAGCTTTTACCTCATTTGAGCTAAATCCTGTCTTAACTTCAAAATCTGATAAAGTTCCATTCTCCGGTGCACTTGCATTAAATGTATCTCTAACAACCATAGTTGATGGCTTTGTAACGTACATTCCATCGCTTACAGCTTTAAATGCTAATGGAATTGCGTATGTTGTGTTACCAAAATTATCACTACAACTATACTTCCATCCCATTGATGTTGACCAGCCATTAGTCTTAAAGGCTTTGTTTTCTGAATCATAATTATCTGTTGTAAAACGTGTATTACCTTTGTTAGCTAAAGTTGGCAAATTGGCAAATAATGATTCATTAGTCTGGGTATGAATAGCATTGTCAGCTTCATATGACCAAGTTCCTGTAACCTTAGTCGCCAGACTTCCTTTCTGCGTGGCAGCCTTTACATCGCTTACAAAAAAACCATGTTGAAACGCCGGCATAGCCGTCATTATTAAGGCTAAGCCTATGGCTATTCCTTTCTTTGTCTTTCTCATTAGTAAGTCCTCCTTCTTAATTCAAAAACATTATTAAAAATGTTTTTGGTTCACTTTTTACTTTTTTTGTCTTTTTTAGTCTTTTAAAAATAGTATATTTTGTTTATTTTTCCCTAACGTGCAGCACATATATTACTACATATTGCGGACAGCCTTTAACTTTATATGAACTTAAAAACGGCAAAATCACTTACTACACATTAAATAAAGTGACAGGTGGTGTACTGAACAATATTATTGTTAGAAAAACAAGCGAAAAAGAAATTGGTGAATGGGAGGTTATAAACGGTTCTCTACTCATTTATCAGGACAATGATGGCAATGAGTATACGGAAGAAGAAGCATCTGACAAAATCTCAGAGTTAGAAGAACAGATTGAAGAGGCAGAAAGCCAGGTGGATGACTTGCAGGAAGAAATGGATAAAGACATTCCAGATTGTAATTTACAGGAGACGGAAGATAAGATAAATGAACTGGAAGGGAAGATTGAGCACTGGAAAGATGCAATTGAGACCTTGCAGGACGGCGAAATTCGTGAAGTTTATCAGTACTATATTGTATCTAAAAGTGCTTTTGAAACTTGGCTGAAGGGAACTGGTGAATTGGTCTTATACAATGATGAATTAGATATGTACGTATGGTGCATCTGTTTCTATGGTGCGGATTGGAGGGATGTTTTGACTGATATTCCGATTCCAGAACAGGCTGCTTACGCAGCCTGAAGAGTAACTATACATAACCACAAAACACATTTAATGAAAGGGGATAGTTACCATGCGAAATTTTGAAGAAATCTATGAAAAAATGAATAAGGAAACAGCACAGTTTGTGAAAGACAGATATGAATTCTGTTTATCGAAAAGAAAAGCATTTGAGGAAAAGGCAATGCTTGTATCTGAAGATAAGCTGAAATCTATGGAAGAGCAGAGACGCATGATTCTGGACAGTTGCAAGGATGAATTAAAGTGCTTAAGTGATTCATATGACGTATTGTTCTGTGGGGTGGATGCATACAGATGTAATGGTTTCATTGAAGGAGAAGATGAAATGGAAATTGTCTGTATGGTAGTTGATGAAGTCAAATCTAGTCAGTTTAGTTCCATAATACTAGATGAATGCAGAATTTTGCGTGGTATGAGTAAGGGTGTATGGGAGATTATGAGTAACAACAAGGAGAAATACTCAAATCTGTTTCCAGAATTTTATACTCAAACTAAGAAAGAATTTCGACCGCATAATATTAAAGCGTAATTATATAAATACCATGAAAACAACACATAATGGAAGGTATCTGATGGATACCAAGTTAAAAAACAGGAGGATTAAATATCATGAAGAAAATAATTGAAGGAAAAATGTATAACACTGAAACTGCAACTTATATCGGCAGATACCGTACTGACACCATGAGTAGACGAGATTTCCGTTATCTTGAAGAGGAGTTATACCAGAAGAGAACGAAGGAGTTCTTCCTCTATGGTGAAGGTGGTGCAATGACCAAATATGCAAAGTATGTTGAGGGATGCGGTTATACAGATGGTGAAAAAATCATTCCGTTGTCTGAGGATGAGGCAAGGGACTGGGTGGAAGAACATATGGATGTGGATGACTACATTGAACTGTTCGGAGAGTGCGAAGAGTAACAACACATAACTACAAAACCTATTCAAATATAGCAGGGAGAATTGGCTTCTCCCTGCCCCACATAAAATATGATGTAAGGAGAAGAACATTATGAGAGAATTAAGAAAAGTCTTTAACCCTGTTTCAGGCATGAAATCTGAAAAAGATATTGAGAAAGGATATCGTAAGATTGTTTCTGCATATGAGGTTTTGCATGCAAAGAGTCAGCAGATGAGAGAAGAAGCGGAAAAAACCATTTTGTATGAACGAATGCTGGATTTTGCAAGAACGCTTATATTTCCACCAAAATCAATAACGGCAGAAGACCTTAAAAATGAGTACTGGAAGATAGTACAAACAAAGTGCAGACAGGAATTGAAAGCGATACGAGCATCTATCACAGATTTTGATAAATTGCTGACCAGTCTGTCAACGAAATATCCTGATGAATCACAATTGCTTGTAGAGTTGAGAGAAAGTGTTGAAAAGGAAATAGAACAGGAAGATATGAAATCACGGAGAGAAACAAAAGACTGGAGCCAGCAGCAAAGCAAATTAGATTGTAGTCTTTAAAAACCTGTTTAGTAATGCGGTCACAAGATTTGAATATGGCAGGGAGAAAAGTTTACTTCTCTCTGCTCCACATAAAAACGTAAAGGAGATAATGACCATGAGAAAATTTAATGAAATCTGTAAGGAACTGGATGATAAGGAAGCGCAGAAACTTCTTGAAAAAAGTTATGATGCTGTTGTGACCACGCGTACTGTACTTGTAAATAAACTTGTTGAAAGTACGAAAAAGATGCGTGAGAATTACACTTTATTCAAAACATTGGCAGACTTGATAAATCCTGAAAATACGGTAGAGGATAATACATATAATTTTTCAGTGATACAGTTGGCGGCATACATTGAATCGGAAAATCTTGCAGTAGAACGAAAAATTGCAAGTAAGGCTGTTGACACATTTATTTCGACGCTTGAACGTTTGGAAGAACAGTCCTTGATGACAAAGGCAGAAGCGGAAAGAATCAAACAGATTGTGTTAGATGAAATTAAGTTAACGGTGTCTGATTTAAAGAATGCTGCATAGTAATATCGGATTTAATAGATGCTGATAGGATATGCAGTATCGGAAAATATAAAGTGTAATTGAAAGATATATTTGAATATGGCAGGGAGGAAAGTTTAATCCTCCCTGTTCGATAAAGATGTAAAGGAGAATATCAATGATTAAAAATAAGTATTTTCATGGAGCAAAGATTAGTTCTTATGGAGTAAGCGAGGGTTTCTTGGATTATCAGTGTATGGCTGAAATGGCACAGGCAGAATTTATAGATATTTACTCAGAGGAATATGAAGATGCCTGCTGGGAGTTATATAATGGTGAGGATTGCTATTATTATGATAGTGATGGACATACTTATGATTATGAATGCTGCATTGAAAGAATTGAAGAGCTGAAGGATATGATTGCTAATGCCAGAGGGGAACAGGACGTATCGAAATGGGAGAAAGATATTGATTCCCTTACATATAACTGCGAATGCATCGGAATCTGTGACTACATGGAGATTACTGAGGAAGCAGCACGAATCATGAAAGAATCCGGCTCTGACGAAATTGTATATTACAGTAAGGAATTAGACATGTATATCTGGGGTATTACTCACTACGGAACCAGTTGGAAGCTCATGCTGACCAGCATACCGATTCCAGAAGACAATGCAGCATGAATCTGTGTCATATTCCTTTGTAAAACATTCCTGCTGGATAACAGTGAAATATCAAGAATGTAATGAAGTAAGCATATGGCTATAATGCCATGAGGAAGATATATAGGAGGGTTAAATATTATGAAGAAATTGATTAATGGTGAACGGTATAATCAGGAGATAGCAATGCATACGGGATACCATCTTCAAATAACTGCTACAGAAGCGGCTTATCTTGTATCGGGGGGACGTTACTTCACAAGAACAGATGATTTGGAGTACAGGGGCAGAGTGATGCAGCATCCGGGTATGCGTGATTATCTGGCTAGTGAATTAAAGAAGTAGTCCTGTTCGGATGATACAAAAATCATCTCAGGATGTGATTTTCATATTGAAATGAAAATGGTGGTACTGTATAATATAGGAACAAGGTTTATTCTATGTTCAGATGCAGGTTTTTTTGCCACTTTTTATGCGATTTCTTTTGATGATTTCCGGCACCCGAAGTGTAATGGTGAAGCGGGAAAATATGGAAACAGAGCATAAGTAAGACAAAAAGAAAGACGGAAAAAAGAAATTAAAAATACCATAAAACCACCAGAAACCTTGTTTCAGGGGATTCCCCTGAGATGAGGTTTTTTTGTCTTAAAAAAAGAAAAAAAAGAATCAGCAATAGGATGCCTTGAAGTAAACTGAAAGCCGCGAAAACAGGCGGTTCAGGGACTTGGAAAGAAAAAGAAAAATCGCAAAGAACGTGGCAAAAGTGCCTGAAAGAAGAACGAAAATGAGAAGGAAAAAAAGAGAGAAAAGAAGTTCGGGCAGGTGGTTTTGCAGACGGGAAATTTTCATTTTCGGATGGGGCGTGTGTGTGGTGCATGTGGCTGTCCGATTCTGGGAGCGGTTTTGGGAAGATAGTAAAGCGTCAAACGGATTTACAAAAAAAGTGTCAAAAGGGGTTGCACAATGACATGGAGAAAAATGAAAATCACGTTTCTGGGAAGCGTTTTTGGGAGGGTTCGTTTTTGGGAAGCCGCATAAACAGGGCATTCTCGTTCCCCAAAAATTATTTTTGGGAAAACGTTTTGACGGGCATTTTGGGAAAAATCTTGGGAAAATTCTTTTCGGGAAACTGGAAATCTGTTTTTGGGAAACTTTTGGGAGAACAGAAAGGACTGTAGAGGATGATAAAAAAGAATTTCAAGGGTCGTTGCCGTAAATGGAAATTGGAAAAGTGTAAGGATGTGATGAGGGCATACAGTGACATTCAGGCGGCATATGCTGAGAGACTGGAAAAAGGAGATGAAGTGAAGGAATTTCAGTGCAATGTTCTACTGGATGGTCTGGAAGAGGGGGAATATACCTCTGATTTTCTGTGTGTGAAGGCTGACGGGGATTTCATGGTTCGGGAATGTGTGGAGAGAAAATTTCTGATGAAACCAAGGACAGTAAAATTGCTGGATGCGTCAAAGAATTATTGGCTGAGACATGGTGTGAAAGATTGGGGGTTGGTGATTGATGCAGAAAAATGATGTATACAAGACTGGGATATTTAAAAAAGATGCGGAGATTCTGAGAGTTTTAAAAATAAAAGAGGGGAAGGCTCTGGTGGTGGATTGTGTAAAAAGCAAGATGCCTTGGTGGATAAGTCCGTCAGATTTGAGTGGTGCTGTGGAAATTTCGGAAGATGATTTATTGGAAGAGACAGGGATGTGTCTGCCGGAAGACATCTCTGCGGTGGCGAATAGAGTGATGCATAAGAGATTCCATATGATTGCCGGGATATTACCCTTTGTGGATGATAAAAAGAAAAGGAGTCTTTTGATAGAAGAGGCTGTCAGGATGTATGGGGTCAGCATCAATACTGTGAAGAACTATCTGATTTCATATCTGGTCTATCAGAATATCCTAGTGCTGGCACCAAAGGAAAAGACGGCAGAGAAAAAGGAACTGACGCAGGATGAGAAAAATATGCGCTGGGCGTTGAACAAATATTACTATACTCAGAAGAAACAGAGTATTTCTACCGCATATACACAGATGGTAAAAGAAAAATACTGTGACAGGGAAGGACGGTTGCAGGGGCATTATCCATCTATCCATCAATTTCGTTATTTCTATCGGAAAAACCGGAAGATGCAGACGTATTATATTTCAAGGAATGGTCTGAAAGATTATCAGAGGAATTACAGACCGCTTGTGGGGGATGGCGTGCAGGAAGAATATGCTGCTGTAGGTGTCGGGATGCTGGATTCAACTATCTGTGATATCTATTTGGTGGATGATTCCGGGAGTCTGGTTGGGAGACCGATTCTGGTGGCGTGTGTGGATGCATACAGTTCTTTTTGTTATGGGTACAGCCTTTTGTGGGAAGGCGGCGTTTATTCACTCAGGAATCTGATGTTAAATGTGGTTGCGGATAAAAAGGAATGGTGCAGGAGATTTGGTGTCCTGATAGAAAAAGACCAGTGGGACTGTGACTGTCTGCCGGGTGTGATGGTGACGGATATGGGAACAGAATATATGTCGGGAAATTTTGAACAGATAACAGAACTGGGAGTATCGGTCATAAATCTGCCAGCATACCGCCCGGAGTTGAAAGGAAGAGTAGAGAAATTTTTTGACTTGATACAGTCAGAATATAAGAAATATTTAAAGGGAAAAGGTGTGATAGAGTCGGATTATCAGGAGCGTGGCGCGCATGATTACAGGAAGGATGCCTGTTTGACTATGCGTGACTTTGAAACTATCATCCTCAGGTGCATCCTTTATTATAACTCTCAGAGGATTGTAGGGAATTTCCCTTATACAGAGACAATGATGGAGGACGGTGTGAGACCATATGCAGCATCTATTTTTGCATGGGGAAGGAAACAGCCGGGAGCTGATTTGATTGATGTGTCCGGAGAGAAAATGGTACAGATACTCTTACCGAGAACAGAGGGCAGATTTAGCCGTTATGGATTAAAAGTCAATGGCATGAGATACCATGCAGAGGGTTATACGGAAGAATATTTGAAGGGCGGCGTTGTAGCAGTGGCTTATAATCCTGAAAATGTGAGTCAGGTGTGGTTGCTGAAAGATGGGGGATTCCATCCTTTTGAACTGATTGAGAGCCGATTTCGGGAGAAGACATTGGAGGATGTGGAAGGATTGAAGGAAGGATGCAGTGAGATGATAAAGGATGCTGCCGCAGATAATCTACAGGCAAAGATAGACCTCGCAAAACACATTCAGGATATCTCAGGAAGGGCAGGAAAAAGCGAAGATACCAAGATTAAGGATATCAGAACAACAAGACGGAGGGAACAGAGAAAGAGACACATGGATTTTGTGAAGGGAGATGTATGTAATGAATGAGATAATCAAACTGATTCCAGAGATGAAGACAGGACAGGAATTGATGGAATGTATGGGGGAATATCCAGATTATCTCCCGGAGGTCAAGGAAAAAAGCAGTGCAGAACGTCTGATTGCACTGTCAGACATTTATGATATCTACATTCCGTCTCAGATGTCAGTAGAAATCTACCATAAACTGTATATGGGATTGATGCGGTCATTGCAGAAAAAGAGCAGTATACAGGCTGTACATCAGCAATATGAAAATTGTAAAGGTGTGAGAGGAAGAAAATATCAGGGCGGCATTTTAGGAGGTTCGGATTCATTCAGTATAATCGGTGCATCTGGAATCGGGAAGAGTTCAACAGTGTTTCGGGCGGTCAGATTGATAACAGAAAAGGACGTTATAGAGATGGAGAATCCATATCTGAAGATTGCCCCCTGTATTGTGGTACAGTGTCCATTTGATTCCTCTGTAAAAGGATTGTTATGGGAGATATTGAGAAAAGTGGACGAAGTGCTGGGGAGCCGATATTATCATAATGCGGTGCGTGCAAGAGCCACAACCGATATGCTGATTGGCAATGTAAGTCAGGTGGCATTGCAGCATATCGGGTTATTAGTAGTGGATGAGATACAGAATGTGGTGAACAGCCGGAATGGAAAACAACTGGTTGGGATGTTGACGCAGTTAATAAATAATTCTGGTATCAGTATCTGCATGGTTGGAACACCGGAGAGTATTGTGTTTTTTGAACAGGCAATGCAGTTGGCAAGGCGTTCGCTTGGGTTACAGTATGAGGCAATGGAGTTTGATAAAGATTTTATTGTAATCTGTAAAGTTTTGTGGGGGTATCTATATACAAAAAGTGGTGTAACGTTGACTGATGGAATCATAGAATGGCTCTATGAACATAGCGGAGGGAACATTTCCATACTGGTTGCCCTTATCCATGATGCACAGGAGATTTCTATATTGGAAGGAAGAGAGGTCTTGGATATGACAGCATTGGAACAGGCATATCAGAAAAGGATGGTAATGCTGCATGATTATCTGGAACCATCTGTCAGAAGGAAAAAGCAGACTACTACGAAGAAAAAGAAAGAATTGATAACAGAGAAAACAGAGATGACGGATATGGAAGATGTGGGAAATCAGGAGAAAACAGGAAGAACAGGTAATTCAGACAGTGTGAGAATGGATATGGACGGGCAGGAAATAAGCCTTGAAGAACTGGTGGCTGATGCAAAGGTAAGAAATTTAAATATAGTGGAGATATTCCAGAAACATTTTGCTGTTGAGGAGGTGGAGATATGATTGCGTTTCTTCCAGAATTATATTCCGATGAATTGGTATATAGTTGGTTATCGCGCTATTATGTGAAGTCAGGCTGTTTATCCTTTGCCTATGTGGTGGAAGACCTGTATGTGCATCAATATACCAGACCAGATACAGAATTTCTCAATGAAATGAAGCCGGATGTGATGGAGATGATAGACCGATACTGTAATATAGAACAAATAGTTCGGGAGCATACCATGTTTTCCTCATATGGAAGATTTTTGCCATTGGAAAGAAAACAGGAGGCATATGAAGCACTGCTTAGAATGCATGGAAACTTTAACAATCTGTTATCCATTCCAAAAAATCAACGGGGGACGGGGCGATTTCTGCGGTATTGTCCGATTTGCGCGAGAGAGGACAGAGAGCAGCATGGCGAGACATATTGGCATAGGATTCATCAGATAGAAGGGATACAGATATGCAGGAGGCATGGCTGCTATTTATGTGAAAGTACAGTATCTATGGACAGGCAGAAAAAAGCAGGGTTCTGGGATGCGGAAACGTTAATTCCACAGAGTGAGACAATACAGATATGCCGGGATAGAAGGAAGATTGCTTTTACAGAATATATCAGTCAGGTGTTTGAGGCGGCAATGGATTTTCAGGGGAAGATATCAGTGGCAGATTTTTTGAAGTTGCGGCTGGAGAGATATGCCCGTACAGATTCAGGGGCGAGTCTCAGTCTGGATAACCTGTATATGGATTATCAGGATTTCTTTGGAGAAGATGCTTGTATGACAAAAGGACAGATGCAGAAAATCCTTCTTGGTGTGAGATATCATTTCTCTGATATCTGTAAATTGGCTATGTTTGCAGGGATATCAGTAGAGGAACTGACCGCTATTCCTGATACAGTCAAAGATTCTCTCAGGAAGCCTGTGTATCAGCAGGTGGCGGAAGAGTTGCAGGTTGATTATGACTTGGTATGTAAGATTGGCGAAGCTGTATTAAAACGCTATGAAAGAAAGGAACGGGTAGTTCAGAGACGGAAAAGGACATTTGCATGGGAGAAGATGGATGCGGAAATGCTGCCGAGTGTAAGAAAGACTGTTGAACGCTTATATCAGACTGGGGAAGAACGCCCCCGGAGGATTACAGTTTTCCTTGTACAAAAGGAGATGGGACTGCCTGATAAGAGATTTGACAAACTGCCGAAATGCAAGGCAGAAATCTTGAAATATCAGGAGACGCAGAAAGAATACTGGGCGAGGGAAGCAGTATGGGCGTATCGGAAACTTATGAGAGAAGGGCAGCCTGTAAACTGGACAAAAATACGGAGGCTGACCAATATGAGAAATGTGGATTTTCAGGGATGCAGGGCATTTTTGGATAATTATGGAACAAGTGAGGAAGTGAAACATTTGCAGGGATTGATATAAAAGGTTCTATTTCTTACAAATTACAATGTAAATTTGCGAAAGTCATATATGATTAGAAGATTTTAACATCCATTAGGGGTAAAAAAATAATCTCTATGCAGTATACTGTATATGTAATAATGTAAGTTTGTAAGAAATAGAAGTAATATGTCTGCCCCATTGTCCCTCTGCTTTTCATTGAAGTGTCTGCAGATATTTAGAAATAGAATAGTTTTTATTATTGACTGTAGGGATATATAAAGATGCGAAATAGTTGTGGGGCAGTGGGGCTTATAATAAAATCATTATAATACTATATATGGATAATGATTGGGTTAATATATACCATATATAGTACGGGATTCCGAAAAGAAATGCCCCTTATAGTGTTCCTGTTTGGAAACAAAAGGGGCTTATATCGGTCAAATGCTTCTATGTCGTTGACCGTCAACCTGTTCTTCACTCACTTCTTCTAATTGTCCTATTATATAAGCTGTCTGGCTGGCAAGATAAAACGTTTTGTTTAATCGGTAATCTGTCTCGCGGAGGATACGGGAAAATGTTTTCATGTGGATGCGTCCAGTATTCTGCTTGATATGTGAGACTGCCTTTTGTGCATGTTTGTGTAAGGATTCGTTTTTCTTAGTCCAGAATCTCTTTGAAAAAATCGGGTCGTTAGGCAGATATCGGCAAAGTTCCTCATATCTGCTGGAATAATCCAGAATTTTCTGCCTGTAAGCGGAAATCTGCCTTTCCATCTGTTCCTGTTCTGATTCCATCTGCCTCAATATCTGTGATTCCTGTTGGAAATCGACAAAATTGGAAAATCCTTCTTCTTCCAGAATCCTTGAAAAACGTTGTTCGCGGAAATTGATGCTGTTCTGTTCTGCCTGTATTGCATTTTGGATTTCAGCAGGGCGATTGCTCCATACAGGGAATTTTGTCTTCTGTTCTTCCTTGAGCCGGGAAATCGTTTCCTGTGATGCCTGATTCTTTCTCAGTATATTTGAACGGGCGGTCTGTACCCTGTTAATAGAATCATGAAGTTTCTGGCTTTGGTTTTTTAAAGAATCCTGTTGCTGCATAATAATTTGGATATCCCCCACTAGTATCGCTTTCATATATATATCCTGCATCAGCATGTGTACTATCATACAGTTCTGCAACTTGTTCTCTTGTTCCCCACCATGATATCCGATTCTACTTTTCCAAGTTGTTCGGCTAATGATTCATAAAAGGAATCGCTCTTTTCAGTGATTTGTGATTCAAGACTATCTAAAGTCTCCCGGATGCGTTTATTGGTCTCATTCAGTTTCTTGATTTCCTCATTCATGCGGTATCGCTCGGATGACTTATCCTTAGAAGCATGTGAACCAAGATGGATGCCGGAAATCGTGTCAGTTCCCTGTTCCTGATAAGAGCGGCAATCGACACGTTCTGGTCGTCCGGCTCTTTCCAAGGCTTGATTCATATGTTTTTCCCAAGACTGTCTGTATTGGATAATCGCTTCCTTAGAGTTCCAGCGCGTAGTTTTTTCGTCACGCCGTCCATATAATGTACAGCGTGGATTTTTGGAGACCCTTATAAGATTTTCATTATAAGACTCAGAAGGGGTCAGCCATACCTTTTCTTTTCCTCTGTAGTACTGATATTCCTTTTCCCAGCCATCGTTTTTGGCTCTGCGGTATTCGTCAGCAGTAAAGGATGCTGTCTCATCATTCCTGCGGCAGATATATTCTTTCTGCGTCTTTGGTGTCCATTTACCATTTTGGTCAAGCGGTCTGACAGTGAGAAGAATATGTGCGTGAGGATTGCGGAAAATCATATCTTTTTTATCTGTGACTGGATTACCCTTCATATCTATCGGCGTTCCGGTCTCATCGCGGAGCGGTGGATTATGTATATTGATATCTGCCACCATGCCATCTGATATAAAGGTGTCTTGGACAAATTCCTGTACAAGTCTGATATTTTCTTCCATGGACAGTTCCAATGGAAGTGCAATCATGACCTCTCTGGCAAGTCTGGCATTTTTGCTCTTTTCACTTTTTTCAACAGCATTCCAGAGTACAGAACGGTTACGAAATTCAGCAGGTGCATTTTCAGGAAGCATAATTTTACTGTGTTCCACCCAGCTTTTTCTTGAATAATCCTCTACGATACCGGTATATTCGTTCTCTATTTTTTCAGCAGCACGATAAGCTGCTGCGGCTACTGCGCTCCTGCCCTCAGAGCGTTTTATGATTTGTATTTGGCATTGAAAGATTGCCATATTAGTCACCTCTTTTTTATTTTTAATATGGAGATTTTCAGATGGGATAAAAGCGTTTTTTATCGGTGACAGGATTAAGCATATTAGTATTGATAAAGAAAATATCTTTATTAATAAATCACAAGAGGTGAAAAACATGACAGGAGAAAAGATAACAGAACAGAATAAAGATATGCGTGTCCTGATTACATATAAGGGTTCTGCCGAGATTGGCAAGGAATTTCAGGATGATTATATGATACTGGAACTGGTTACTGATGGAAGACCAGATGCGTTGGCTTCAGCAGTTGTAAATTTTCCATTGCTGGATGGAAATAAGAGCATTTTTATCCATGACCTCGTTTCTTATGAATCAATGGAGGCAAAGGAATCTCTGTTAGAGGTAATAGAGAAATTTGCACGAAAACGGGGATATGCAGCCATCTACATCAACAGTATACGACAGGATAGAGGATTTCTGGATAAAGAGAAATTTATAGAGGTATCTGGAATGACAATGGCGAAGAAGGATGTGAGTAGATGAATCCAAGGATATGGAAATGGATAAACCGGATTTTTTTAAGTGGTATTTGGGTGCAGCCATTTGCAATGGCTGCCCTGATTTGGTTTTTCAAAAATGTTTTGCAAGGTGATGTCTCATACCTTAT
>ENA-OPCX01000963-OPCX01000963.1-human-gut-metagenome-genome-assembly--contig:-NODE-963-length-13300-cov-3.193356_pt1 | contig 13300 bp, 7 predicted proteins | sample MGYA00241570_ERZ501491 | MGnify/ENA primary metagenome ERZ501491 (study PRJEB25962, sample SAMEA2042620) | human gut metagenome | biome: human gut; feature: human-associated habitat; material: faeces... | reverse complement strand
AGCCCGTGCAGCCTGAGATGCCGGTGTTCCAGACCCCCACCCTGCCCACTACGGACGAGCCGGTGGTGCCGGTGCGGGTCAGCGCGGAAAACGCGGTGGCCATGCGCAGTGAACCGGACGAGGACGGCTGGATCAGCATTACCAGCGAACCGGTGGAGGAAAAGGATATCAGCACGCTGGTGGCAGCGGCAATGGAAAAGCCTGCCGCTTCCGAGCAGGCCGCGGCAGCGGCCCCTGTGGACGAGACCGAACCGGTGGATACTTATCAGTACCAGTATCCGCCCATTGAGCTGTTTGAAAAATCGCAGGACGAGACCGACCCCGGCGCGCAGGAAGAGCTGAAAGCCAACGCCCAGAAGCTGGTGGATACGCTGGAAAGCTTTGGCGTGCGCACCCGTGTGCTGGATATCTCCCGGGGCCCCTCCGTCACCCGGTACGAGGTGCAGCCCATGGCGGGTGTCAAGATCAGCCGCATCACCTCGCTGGCAGACGATATCGCTCTGAACCTTGCGGTGGCGGACGTGCGTATGGAAGCGCCCATCCCCGGCAAGCCTGCCGTGGGCATTGAGGTGCCCAACCACAAAAAGACCCCGGTGTATATCCGCAGCGTGTTCGAGAGCCAGAGCTTTTTGCGCATGACTTCGCCCTTGGGCATTGCGCTTGGCAAGGACATTGCCGGTGTGGCACAGGTGGCAGACCTGTGCAAGATGCCCCATCTGCTCATTGCAGGCAGCACCGGCAGCGGTAAATCCGTGTGCGTGAACAGCATCATCATGAGCCTGCTGTTTCGCTCCAGCCCGGAGGACGTGAAACTGCTGCTGATCGACCCCAAGGTGGTGGAGCTGGCCGAGTACAACGGCATTCCCCACCTGCTGATGCCGGTGGTCACCGAGCCGAAAAAGGCCGCAGGTGCCCTTGGCAGTGCCGTGCAGGAGATGGAGCGCCGCTACCGCCTGTTTGCGGAGAACAATGTGCGCGACATCAAGTCCTTCAACAAGCTGGCCGCAGAACGGCCTGATCTGGAAAAAATGCCCTACATCGCCATTATCATCGACGAGCTGGCCGATCTGATGATGGTGGTGGGCAAGGATGTGGAGGACTCCATCTGCCGCATCGCCCAGAAGGCCCGCGCCGCCGGTATGCACCTGATCGTAGCCACCCAGCGCCCCAGTGTGGACGTGATCACCGGCCTGATCAAGGCCAACATCCCCAGCCGCATCGCATTTGCAGTGTCCAGTCAGGTGGACAGCCGCACTATTCTGGACGGCTCCGGTGCCGAAAAGCTGCTGGGCATGGGTGATATGCTGTTCATGCCCGTGGGTGCGCCCAAGCCTACCCGTATTCAGGGCACTTTCGTGCGGGATGAGGAGATCAGCCGTGTGCTGGACTTCATCAAGCAGAGCGGCACCGTGCAGTATGACGAAGCTATGATCGAAGCCATGGAAAAGCACGCCATTCAGGATGGCAAGAAGGGCAGCGGCGGCGCGGACTCCGACGAGGATCCCGATACCGACCCGATGTTCAAGCAGGCCGTGGAGGTGGTCATCGATGCCGGTCAGGCCTCCACCAGCCTGCTGCAGCGCCGCTGCAAGCTGGGCTACGCCCGCGCGGCCCGTATCATGGACGAGATGGAACAAAAAGGCATCATCGGACCCTACGAGGGCGCCAAGCCCCGCGCTGTGCTTATCAGCCGCCAGCAGTGGCTGGAAATGCAGATGAACCAACCGGATGAAACATAAAGATAAGGAGCATTATGGACAACTCTTCCCCAAAGATCTACACCGAATTTCTTCCCATCAGCCGGGCCGATATGGAGGCCCGCGGGTGGGAGCAGCTGGACTTTGTGGTGGTGGGCGGCGATGCCTATGTGGACCACCCCAGCTTTGGCACTGCCATCATCAGCCGTCTGCTGGAAGCCGAGGGCTATAAGATCGGCGTGCTGGCCCAGCCACGCTACACCGACTGCGAGGACTTCAAGCGGTTCGGCAAGCCCAAGTACGGCTTTTTCATCGGCGGCGGCAACGTGGACAGCATGGTCAGTCACTATTCCGTGGCAAAGATCCCCCGCGCCGAGGACGAATACTCCCCCGGCGGCAAGGGCGGCGCACGCCCGGACCGCAGCGCCACCGTGTACACCCGCCTTGCCAAGCAGGCCTATCCCGACCTGCCGGTGATCTTAGGTGGTCTGGAAGCTTCTCTGCGCCGCTTTGCCCACTATGACTACTGGCTGGACACCGTGCTGCCCAGCATCGCCGAGGATTCCGGCGCGGACATCATCAGCTTTGGCATGGGCGAGCACCAGACTGTGGAGATCGCCCGCCGCCTTGCCGCCGGGGAGCCGGTGGAGACCATCACGGACGTGGACGGCACCTGTTACATGACCGACTTCGACCATCTGCCCGAGCGCTACGTGGAGTGCGCAGGCTTTAAAAAGGTGGCATCGGATAAGACGGCGTATGCCAAGGCCTGCCGCATCCAGATGGACAATCAGGACGTGGTCAGCGGCCAGATCATCGTGCAGAAGCAGAGCGAAAAGTATCTGGTGCAGAACATCCCCGCAAAGCCGCTGGTGCGCGGGGAGCTGGATAAGGTCTACGCTCTGCCCTACACCCGCCGTTACCACCCCATCTACGAGAGCATGGGCGGAGTGCCCGCCATCCGGGAGGTGCAGTTCTCCATCATCCAGAACCGCGGCTGCTTCGGCGGCTGCAACTTCTGCGCCATCCAGCTGCATCAGGGGCGGCGTGTCACCAGCCGCAGCGCGGACAGCATCGTGGCAGAAGCCGAGCGCATGACCCACGAGCCGGATTTCAAGGGCTACATCCACGATGTGGGCGGCCCCACCGCAAACTTCCGCTTTCCCTCCTGCCGGGAGCAGATGCTGCGGGGCATGTGCACCGGCGGCAAGCACTGTCTTGCCCCCACCACCTGCTCCCACATGATCGTGGACCACAGCGACTACCTGAAGATCCTGCGCCGGGTGCGGGAGCTGCCGGGCGTGAAAAAGGTGTTCATCCGCAGCGGTATCCGGTTCGACTACCTGATGGCCGACCCGGACGACACCTTCTTCAAGGAACTGGTAGAGTACCATGTGTCCGGCCAGCTGAAGGTGGCTCCGGAGCACTGTGCCCCCAACACGCTGGCCTACATGGGCAAGCCGCCCATCGAGACCTTCAACAAGTTCAAGGATAAGTTCTATGAGCTGAGCAAAAAGGCCGGCAAAAAGCAGTACCTCGTGCCCTATCTGATGTCCAGTCACCCGGGCAGCACTCTCAAGGATGCGGTCTATCTGGCAGAATATCTTTACAAAAACCACATGCGCCCGGAACAGGTGCAGGATTTTTATCCCACCCCCGGCACTGTGAGCACCTGCATGTTCTACACCGGCCTTGACCCCTACACCCTGAAGCCGGTGTTTGTGGAAAAGACCCCCGAGGGCAAGGCGCTGCAGCGGGCGCTGCTGCAATACTACGAGCCTCGCAACGCCGAAAAGGTGGTCAAGGCGCTGAAGATGACCCACCGGGAGGACCTGATCCCCCTGCTGGTGCCCGCCGCAGGCCGCCGCGCCGTGCAGCGCTCTGCCCGCCGGGCCGAAGCCGCCGATGTGACGATCCACAACGATGGCACCTACACGGTGCGCCCGAACCAGAAGGGCCATAACGGCAAGTCTGCCCACGGCCAGAGCCGTGCCGCTGCACCGACAGGCCGTGCACCCAGCCCCGGCGCACGCTTTGCGCCCCATTCGGCACCCGCGCGCAAGCCCAAAAACGATCAACAGAAAGAGAACACAACGTGGAAAACTGGAAAGAAGAAAAAGTAAACGCGCCTAAGAAAGGCCTGTGGCAGCGCCTTGCTGCGCTGGCCGCTGCCGCCGCACTGGTGCTGAGCCTTGCGGGCTGCAGCGGGCTGCCGTCCGTCCCGGGCGGAAGTGCCGACGTGGTGCCGAACCCATCCTCCGCCGCTGCGGCGGTGGACACGGTGGACGCACCGCTGGAGGTGCATTTCATCGATGTGGGTCAGGCGCTGAGTGTGCTGGTGGAATGCGACGGACAGTTCATGCTCTACGACGGCGGCAATGTGGACGACGGCAGTCTCATTGTCTCTTACCTGCAGAGTCAGGGGGTGGAACAGCTGGAATATGTGTTCTGCTCCCACGCGCATGAGGATCATGTAGGCGGCTTGGCTGCCGCACTGGCCTACTTCCCGGCGTACCATGTGTACAGCCCGGTGGCCGATGCCTCCACCAAGTGCTTTCAGGATTTTGTCAAGTACACCCAACAGCAGGGCCTGCAGGTAGAGGTGCCCGCCGTGGGCACGATGTGGCCGCTGGGCGGCGCTACCGTGACCATGCTTGGCCCGGTGGCACAGTACAGCGACACCAACGATACTTCCATTGTGCTGCGCATCGACTACGGCTCCACCAGCTTCCTGCTGACCGGCGACATGGAAAAGACTGCGGAGACCGACCTTGTGAATAGCGGCGCGAACCTCAGGGCCGATGTGCTGCAGGTGGGCCACCACGGTTCCAGCACCTCCACCAGCTACCTCTTCCTGAATGCAGTGCTGCCGGAAATGGGAGTCATCTCCTGCGGCGTGAACAACAAGTACGGCCACCCGCACGAGGAGACGCTGAGCATCCTGCGGGATGCCGGGGTGGATGTGTACCGCACCGACCTGCAGGGCACCATCACCATTGGCAGTGACGGCCAGAACTACACCGTGGGCACCGAGCACTTTGCGGCAGATTCCGCGCTGAACCCCACCGACCCGGCGGCATCCAGCACGGCCCAGCAGGCGTACATCGGCAATGTGAACAGCAAAAAGTTCCATCTGCCTACCTGTCCGAACCTGCCGGCAGAGAAGAATCAGATCCTCTTCTCCAGCTATCAGGAAGCCGTGGAAGCAGGCTATACGCCCTGTTCCAGCTGCATCAAATAAAGAACGAACTCCCCCAGTCTGCTTCACAGACAGCCCCCTCTGGGATGGGGCCTTTGGCAAAACCGAAAAGCTTACCTTTTCGACAGAGGCTCCCTCCTTGCGGGAGTTGGCACGGCGTGAGCTGTGACTGAGGGAGTTTTCTTTTATCCGCCGCTCTGCGGGATTGATAAAATCCCACAGGTGCGGTATACTTAAGACCACTTTATTTCAAAAAAGCAAGGAGGTGCGGCGGATGATCGGTGCACCGCAGCCGCTGGTGCTGGCAAAACCGGCGGCGATCGATACAGCACAGGCAGCGCGGTATTTCGGGGCCAGAGGGGAACCGGACGACCGCACCATGACCCTGTTGGAAACATGCGCCATGCCGCTGCTGGCGGCGGCAACGCCCCGGGCGGTCTGGCTGGAAGCGGACACGGCTGCCCTTGCCGAAGCAGGCATCCTGCAGGGTGGGGATGTGATGAAGCATCTGGAAAACTGCCCGCAGGCGGTGCTGCTGGCTGTGACCCTTGGCCCCGGCGTGGATGCACAGATCCGCCGTGCCGGTGTGGGAGATATCGCAGCGGGCGTTGCGTCCGACGCACTGGGCAGCGCGCTGGCCGAGCAGGCCGCAGACGCAGCCGAAGCAGAGCTGCGCCAGTGGGCCGCAAAAGAGGGAAAGTATTTGACCGGGCGGTTTTCGCCCGGTTACGGTGACTGGGATATTGCAGTGCAGCCGCTGGTGGCAAACGCGCTGGATACGGTGCGCCGGGCGGGCCTGTGTGTGACCGATACCAACCTGATGACCCCGCGCAAGAGCGTGACGGCTGTTCTGGGTCTGAGCAGCCACCCGGTAAAGGGAAAGCTGGCCGGGTGCGGCCACTGTGTGCTGCGCACCCGGTGTGAGTATAGAAAGAGGGGAAAGACCTGTGCAAGCGAGTGAACTTTTCAAACAGAGCAATACTGTCCTGCTGGACGGCGGCATGGGCACCATGCTGCAGGCTTCGGGCCTGAAGCTGGGTGCAAAGCCGGAGGAACTGAACATCACGAACCCGGAGCTGATCGAGAGCATCCATGCCAAGTATGCCGCTGCGGGCAGCCGCATCGTCAACGCCAACACCTTTGGCGCATCGGCCCACAAGCTGGCGGGCAGCGCCTACAGTCTGGAAGAGATCATTGCGGCGGGCATCGCCAACTGCAAGCGCGCCTGTGCGCCCTACGGTGCCCTGACCGCGCTGGATGTCGGCCCGCTGGGAGAACTGCTGGAACCCAGCGGAACGCTGGCCTTTGAGGATGCGGTGAGCGAGTATGCGCGCATCGTCCGGGCAGGCGCTGCCGCCGGGGCCGACCTCATTTTCTTTGAGACCTTTACCGATCTGTACGAGCTGAAAGCCGCTCTGCTGGCAGCAAAGGAAAACAGCGGCCTGCCTATCTTAGCCAGCATGAGCTTTGAAGCCGGCGGGCGCACCTTTACCGGCTGCACGGTGGAAAGCTTCGGCGTGACCGCCCGTGGCCTGGGTGCCAACGCGGTGGGCATCAACTGCTCACTGGGCCCCAAGGAGATCTTCCCCATGGCAAAGCGTCTGGCAGAGGCTGTGCCCGGCGACTTTCCGGTGTTCGTCAAGCCCAATGCGGGCCTGCCCCGGGCCGACGGCAGCGGCTACGATATCACCCCGCAGCTCTTCGCCATGGAAATGAAGCCTTACCGGGAACTGCATCTGTTCGCAGCGGGCGGCTGCTGCGGCACCACGCCGGAGTTCATCAAGCTGCTCAACAGCACCTTTGCAGGCTGCGTACCCGGCCGTCCGGCCCACAAAATGCCCTCGGTGCTGTGTACGCCGGTGGATTTCGTCAACGTGGACGGCATCACGGTGGTGGGTGAGCGCATCAACCCCACCGGCAAAAAGCGCTTCCAGCAGGCACTGCGGGAAGAGGATATGAACTACGTTCTGGAGCAGGCGGTCAGTCAGGTGGAAGCCGGTGCTCAGGTGCTGGACGTGAACGTGGGTGCGCCCGGCGTGGACGAGCCCGCCCTGATGCCCAAGGTGGTCAAGGCCCTGCAGAGCGTCACCAGCCTGCCGCTGCAGCTGGATTCCTCCAATGTGCAGGCGCTGGAAAACGGTCTGCGCGTTTATAACGGCAAGCCCATCGTCAACTCTACCAACGGCGAGCAGGAAAAGCTGGACGCGATCCTGCCCCTGTGCAAAAAGTACGGCGCGGCCATCGTGGGCCTTGCCATCGATGAGCGGGGCATCCTGCCTGCCGCCGAGGACCGCGCAGCCATTGCCCGCCGCATCACCGAAGCGGCTCTTGCCGTCGGCATCCCGCGGGAGGACATCTACATCGACTGTCTGACCCTGACCGCCAGCGCCCAGCAGAAGGACGTTCTGGCCACCGTGCAGGCGCTGGAAGCCTGCAAGAAGGAGCTGGGCGTGCGCACCATTCTGGGCGTGTCCAACATCAGCTTTGGCCTGCCCTGCCGCTCATACCTGAACACCACCTTCCTCACCATGGCCATGTATGCGGGCCTTGACCTCGCCATTATGAACCCTTCCAGCGAGGAGATGATGGCGGCAGTGTACGCTTACAATGTGCTGACCAACCGCGACCCGCAGAGCACCAAATACATTGAGCGCTATGCCGACCGGGTGCCCGCCTCGGTGGCCCTCAAGCAGGCCGCGCAGACGGTGCCCGCGGCTTCGGCATCCGCATCCGGTGAGAGCGCAGAGCTTACCGGCCCTTACGCTCCGCTGATGAAGGCGGTGGAAAAGGGCCTGAAGGGTGATGCTGCCGCCCAGACCAAGGCACTGTTGGCCGAAAAGCAGCCGCTGGAAGTGGTGGACGAAGCACTGATCCCGGCGCTGGACATCGTGGGCGCCAAGTACGAGAAGGGCACTCTGTTCCTGCCGCAGCTGCTGCAGGCCGCAAGTGCGGCCCAGAGCGCCTTTGAGGAGATCAAGAACGTCATTGCCCAGAAGGGCGAGGGCAGCGCCAGCAAGGGCCGCATCGTGCTGGCCACCGTCAAGGGCGACGTGCACGACATAGGCAAGAACATCGTCAAGGTCATTCTGGAAAACTACGGCTTTGAGGTGATCGATCTGGGCCGTGATGTGCCGGTGGAGACGGTGGTGAACACTGTGCGGGAAAAGAATGTGCATCTGGTGGGCCTTTCCGCCCTGATGACCACCACCCTCAAGAGCATGGAGGAAACCATTGCCGCCCTGCACGAAGCGGGCTTGGACTGCAAGATCATGGTGGGCGGTGCGGTGCTCACGCCGGAATATGCCGAGAAGATCGGCGCGGACTGGTACGCCAAGGATGCCAAGCGCAGCGCGGACATCGCCAAGGAATTTTTCGGGGCGCAGTAAAAGCATGAATGCAGGCCAGCAGGAAGCTTTCTCCGCGAACAGCCCGGGACTCCAGTCCCGCCCCAACGCTTATGCGCGGGGCCTCCTTTGAAAACACCTGAAAATCTATTTGCAAATTGTTCAAAAACTCCACAAAGAAATGCCACGATTGTCTGGTAGTATAAGGGTGCAGTCAGGGAGATGCAAAGACATCTCCCCAAAGCCGACAAGGGCTTTCACCTGCGGGGGCTGGTGCATCTGGCACAGCCCAGCAGGTACTTATTAAAACACTGTCCCCCGCCTATGCCAGGCAATCGCCAACGACGGCGGACAGACTACCAAATCCCTCCTGATCCGCCGCAAAGTTCGGGAGTTCTCATACCGCAGCCAGCACCGCTTTATCCTCCTTTCCACGGTGCTGGCTGCTTTTGTTTTTACCTGAATGCAAGAGAACGATTGGGAATAGCCGCCGCGTGCGCTTTGGCTGTTTTAGCGGAAATTCTATTATCATTCGTTGAGCCTCGGAAAATCTGCGGATTTTTCCGAGGCTCTTTTTCACGAATAGGATCGAAGCGATATACTTCATCTGAATGTAAAAAGCAAAGCGAGAACGAGTGCGAGACGAAATTGGTTTATACAGTTCGTTTTACTTCACTGCGTTTCGCCCATTTGTTGCTGATCTTATCTGCCAGCAGGGAGCCGCAGGCCCCCAATGCAAGGCCCAGTGCCACGCCGCCCAGAATGTCGGTGGGAAAATGCACATACAGGTACATCCGCGTGAAGCCGATGAACCCGGCCAGCGCAAGAGCCGGGACGCCGAGCCTGCGGTTCTGCAGCCAGAGCGCAAAGGCAGCGGCAAAGGCGGAGGATGTGTGTCCGGAAGGGAAGGACCAGCCATGGGGCCGGGCCACCAGCGTGAGCATCTCCGGCTGGAGGTCGCAGGGGCGCGGGCGTGCGAACAGCGGCTTTAAGGCACAGTGACCCGCCAGCATGTAAAGGCCCAGCGCCAGCGCCATGGCCAGCCCGGCTCTGCGGGTGCGCCGGAACGCCAGCAGCGCCACTGTAAATGCGATCCAGATCTCGCCGTGGGCACCGGCCTGATCGAAAAACACCGCCAGTGCATCCAGCACCGGACAGCGCAGAGCCTGCAAGGCATCCAGAAGGGTAAATTCAAAGGGCATGGATAAAGCCTCCCTGCTTGTTAGTCTTGCCTATATGGTAACATGGAACCGGGCAGAGAATAAGAATAAGGTTTGTATAAAGGATAAACAAATCTTAAACCGGCAGAAAAGATGTCGGAAACGAGACGAATTTGGAATATAGTGGCGTAATACTACAAATAGTAAATAGAAAAGAGGCCCTGCGGTTCTATGACGCAGGGCATATTGTATGATTTACTGCATCTGGCTGAGTGTGGGATAGCTGTCGATGGCACCATTCGTCTGCACGCTGATGCCGCAGAACTGATTGGAAAACGCAAGGTATTCGTTCAGCTTTGTTTTGCTGAGCTTTGCCAGTTTTTCCAGTGTCACGCCGTCACGTTCCAGCTGCCACAAAAACGAGCCGATGAAGCCGTCGCCTGCGCCGGTGGTGTCCACAGCCCGGACTTTCCGGCAGGGGGCAAAGCCGTGGGTGGTGCGGGTATAGGCGTGGGCACCGCTGCTGCCGCAGGTGTACAGCACCAGCTGCACATCGCCCACAAGCAGCTGCGGCAGGGCGGATTCAATGTCCGCAGTGCCGGTGAGAAATTCCAGCTCTTCGTCCGAAATTTTGAGGATATTGGAAAGCGGCAGGAACTGCAGCACGGTCCCGCGCAGCATGTCGCGGTCCGGCCAGAGGGGGAAGCGCAGGTTCGGGTCAAAGCTGACGATAGCACCAGCTTCGCGTGCGGCGGAGATGGCCGCAAGGTGAGCGTAGCGCATGGGGCTGTCCACCAGCGAGACACTGCAGAAATGCAGGGCAAAGGCATCGGCGAACCATGCCGGGTCGATCTGCTCCGGAGAATAAAGCAGGTCGGCCGAGGGTTTGCGGTAGAAGCTGAAGGTGCGGCTGCCGTCCTCTTCCAGACTGACGAAGGCAAGGGCTGTGCTGGCCTTGTCGGTAAAGGCCAGATGGGAGAGGTCGATGCCGCAGGCTGCCAGCTCCCGGGCGATCTTGTGGCCGAAGGGGTCGTCGCCCAGCTGGCTCAGAAAAGCACTTTTGCCGCCCAGCCGGGCAAAGGCCGCGCACACGTTGGCCGGTGCGCCGCCAGTGCGCGGGCTGAACGAAGGAACCTCGTCAAAAGAACAGCCCACCCTGGACGGGATCATATCGATGAGTGCTTCGCCAATGGAAAACAGTGTGCTGCCGGACATAGAGAACCTCCCAAATTAAGATGCTGGTAATAAAAGACTTCCCCCGGCGAGGGGGATGATTTTGTGACCGCTCCCAGTGTAAGGGCCAGAGCCCGGGCTGTCAATGCTTTTTTGCACGGTACAGGGCGCTTTTGTGTTGACTTGCATTTTGGGGTGTGCTAAAATATGCCGGTATGCGTAAAAAATGCCATGAAAGGGAACTTGGATGAACCTGACAAAACAGTTCTTTAAATATGTATCACAGAATATCTTCGGCCTGCTGGGCACCTCGTGCTACATTCTGGCCGATACCTATTTCATCTCGCAGGCGGCGGGTACCGACGGCGTGACCCTGCTCAACCTCTGCCTGCCGGTCTACAACTTCATCTTTGCCGTCGGCTCCATGGTCGGCCTTGGCGCGGCCACCCGCTACGCCATCCTCAAGGCGCAGGGAGACGAGCGCTGCCAGCGCTATTTTTCCAATGCCATCTTCTGCGCCTGTGTGCTCAGCGTGCCGTTCCTGCTGGTGGGCATTTTTGCGCCCGGCGGCCTTCTGCGGCTGATGGGCGGTGACGCGGGGATCGTGGCGCTGGGCATCCCGTATGCCCGCATCTTCCTTATGTTCACGCCCTTCTTCATGTGCAACTATATCGTGTCGGCCTTTGTGCGCAACGATGGCGACCCCTCCCTTGCCATGGTGGCTACCCTAAGCAGCAGCCTGTTCAATGTGGTGTTCGACTATATTTTCATGTTTCCCATGGGGCTGGGGCTGGCCGGTGCGGCGCTGGCCACCGCCGTGTCTCCCATCATCAGCATTTCCATCTGCAGCCGCCACTTCTTTAAAAAGGAGAACAGCGTGCAGTTCGTGCGCCAGCGCCCCTCGGCAAGGCTGCTGGGCCAGAGCTGCCAGCTTGGCATCTCCGGCTTTGTGGGTGAGATGTCCTCCGGCGTTACCACCACCGTATTCAACTTCCTGCTGCTGGGTCTGGCGGGCAATGTGGCGGTGGCGGCCTATGGCGTGGTGGCGAACTTTGCGCTGGTGGCAACGGCCATCTTCAATGGTGTAGCACAGGGCGCACAGCCGCTGGTGAGCGAGTGCTACGGCAAAAGCGACAAGGCCGGTGCCAGAAAGCTGCTCATCCTGGGCAGCTGCACCGCACTGGTGCTGGCAGCGGTGCTGTACGGCATCATCTTTGGTGCTACCGATGCACTGGTGGGCGTGTTCAACAGCGAAAACTCCGCCCAGATGGCTCAGTTTGCCCACATGGGCATGAGGCTGTACTTTGTGGGCTACTTCTTTGCCGGATTCAACATCGTGGCGGCGGGCTATCTGAGCGCGACCGACCGCCCGGTGGAAGCCTCCGTCACCTCCATCTGCCGCGGCATGGTGGCCATCGTGGCCTGCTCGCTGGTGCTGAGCCGCCTGTTTGGCATGAATGGTGTGTGGGCAGCGTTCCCGGCATCGGAACTGCTCACCGCAGTGCTGACCCTGTTTTTGCTGCTGCGCGGTAAAAAGCAGACCGCATAGCCCTTAAATATAAAGCTCCTGTTCGCGCAGAGATTCCTCGGGCGAAAGCCCACTCTGCGCGGCGTGACCGGCCATTGCCCGCCACTGTGCGGGGGATTGGCCGGTTTCTTTTTTGAACACCCGGCACAGGTAGTTGGCACCGGAAAAGCCGCACAGGCTGGCTACCACGTCCAGTGTGTACTCCCGGTGGAGCAGCAGCCGCTGGGCTGCTTCAACGCGCACCGTGGTGAGGTATTTGCCCGGCGGCACGCCAATGGCTGCGGTAAAGGTGCGCACCAGATGGCTCTTGGACACGCCCAGCCGTTCGCTCAGCTCCTCCACGCCGTAAAGGCCCGCGTAGTTTGCGCGGATGTCCTCAATGGCGGCCTGCACCAGCGGCGGCAGGGCGGACGCGGCACTGTCGGCATCGGCCAGCTCACACAGCAGTGCGTAGGCCAACTGGCTGCGGGCACGGCTGTGGGCGGTCTTTTCCTCAGCAAGGCGGTCCATCAGTTCGGCAGCGGCCGGGCAGGAACCGCCCTTGGCAAGGAAGGGCAGTTCGTGCAGCCCGGCCAGAAACTGGGAAGCCGCCTGCCCGGTAAGCTGGACGCAGAGCAGATGGCACTCGTTTTCCGGCACGAGGGTCAGCGGCCCCCGGCTCAGCACGAGATGGCCCGCTGCGGCATTCTGGGGCGGCAGCAACAGGGCAGAACCGGCCGGCATCAGTTCGGGATCGGACAGCGAGACGACACATTTTCCGCTGGAAATGAGGCAGACCCAGAGCCCTTCGCCCCGCAGGGTGAGGGGCTCTTCCGGCTGGGCATCCTCCACGATGCCGAGGGCGGCAGTCGTGCTGGGAGAGTAAATCAATATCTGACACCTCAAATCAATAAAATGCTATTTTATAACACAAAATAATCTGCTATTATAATAGCAATGAAACGGCTCATCGTCAAGCTGAGCCTTTGAGTGCAACAACATCAATGGAGGAAAAAGCTTTATGGCTTCTATCAGCTGCCAGCATATCTACAAGATCTACCCCGGTGCTACGGCTCCTTCCGTCACCGATTTCAACCTGGAGATCCAGGACAAGGAATTCATCATCTTCGTCGGCCCCTCTGGCTGTGGTAAGTCCACTACCCTGCGCATGATCGCCGGTTTGGAGGAAATCTCCAAGGGCGAGATGTACATCGGCGGCC